>ERZ1649853.111-NODE-111-length-33969-cov-6.325323_pt1 | contig 33969 bp, 34 predicted proteins | sample MGYA00575353_ERZ1649853 | MGnify/ENA primary metagenome ERZ1649853 (study PRJEB40853, sample SAMN11349654) | freshwater sediment metagenome | isolation source: river sediment | host: Sediment | place: India: Okhla Barrage, New Delhi | collected 2017-02-21 ...
AATGTTGTGAACAGAACTACCAAGAACCCTATTGCGCTAATCGCCAGTATCTTGGATTGGGTCTGCTGGTGATCAGCGCAATAGGGTTCTTGGTAGTTCTGTTCACAACATTCCTCAAGCCGATCGCTAAAAAATAGACACCCTTAGGGTGTCTATTCCTTCTAAATCATAAAATCTTCTCCACGCCAGATGCCGTCTACTGGCGAGTGAACATGTGCAGCACCTTCGGAAGGAACGCCTTTCCCTGAAGTATTCAGTTTTGCTTCAACAGCTTCAAGGCGGTCCATTAATGATTTGACTGACTCTCCCAGGGTGTCCGGCAGTTTTCCGTGTTCCAGGTCGGGTCCTTCTGATGCCGGTTGGCTGCGATGAACCACCTGCCCGGGAATCCCGACCACCACCGAATCCGGCGGAACGTTTTTGACCACCACAGCGTTTGCACCAATGCGGCTGTTCCTGCCAATGAGAATTGCCCCAAGTACTTTGGCACCTGCGCCGATAACTACATTATCCTCGATGGTTGGGTGGCGTTTGCCGTGAGTCAGGCTGGTACCCCCCAAAGTAACACCATGATAGAGGGTTACGTTGTTACCGATCTCGGCAGTTTCACCGATGACCACCCCCATTCCGTGGTCAATGAAGAATCCATCACCGATTACAGCACCGGGATGGATTTCAATGCCGGTAAAAAAGCGTGTGGCATGAGATCCCCAGCGGGCGAGTAATTTCACCCCGTGCTGCCAGAGCCAGTGTTCCACGCGGTGAGCCCAAATTGCATGAAGACCCGGGTATGCCACGAGAAGTTCTGCGGTTGAACGGGCGGCCGGGTCCCGGTCAAAAACTGACCGGATATCATCTCGGATTGAACGGATAAGTGAAAATGGCATGGTTCCCTCCATAGCTGCCCCTAATCTGCCAGATCCGCGTAAAGTGAGGTGGATAGATAGCGTTCACCAAAGGAAGGAATGATCACAACGATCATCTTGCCGGCATTCTCTTTGCGTGCCGCCACCTGAAGCGCTGCCCATACGGCGGCTCCGCTGGAAATTCCGACCAGCAACCCTTCCATTCTTGCCATGGAGCGTGCAGTGGCAAGCGCATCTTCATTCTTAACCCGGATGATTTCATCGTAGATCTGCGTATTCAGCACCTGTGGCACGAAGCCACCCCCAATGCCTTGGATGATATGCGGACCCTTTGCTCCTCCGGAAAGCACTGGGGAGGCATCCGGTTCGACAGCCACCATGCTTACCGACGGTTTCCGTTGCTTGAGGATTTCGCCAATTCCGGTGATTGTGCCGCCAGTTCCAACCCCGGCTACCACGATGTCCACTTGTCCGTCTGTATCCTGCCAGATCTCCTCTGCAGTGGTTTGGCGATGGATCTCGGGGTTTGCAGGGTTATTGAATTGCTGTGGTAAGAAGTAACGGGGATCAGATGCCGCCATCTCGGTTGCTTTGCGAATTGCGCCCGCCATCCCTTCGGAACCGGGCGTTAACACCAACTCAGCCCCATAAGCGCGTAGGAGCATCTTCCTTTCCTTGCTCATGGTTTCAGGCATCACCAGCACCAGTTTATACCCCCGGGCTGCTGCCACAAATGCCAGGGCAATACCCGTGTTACCGCTAGTGGGTTCAATAATAATTGTGTCCTGGTTGATCAATCCGGCTTCTTCGGCAGCATCGATCATTGCTACCCCGATACGGTCTTTAACGCTGTGAGACGGATTGAAGTATTCCAGTTTGGCTACCACAGTGGCGTTGCTTCCGACCGTCAAGCGGTTGAGTTTTACAAGCGGGGTATTCCCGACTAATTTTGTAACATCATTTGCTATTCTCATATTTCCTCTACTTAAACAGATAGGTCAACTTAAATCAAAAAGCGGCGTATGCGCTGCACCAAATACGTGCGGGGACGTCTACCGCCGCCTGATAAGTTGACCGGGATTTTCAGGCGGAAGTCAGTCCGTTCCCCGCCTTAGACACAAGCAATAAGTATTCATGCGCTCTCCAATAATAAGACTAAACTTATCCAATTATATTGGGTTTTGGTGGATTGTCAAGTTCAATCCCATGCAACCTTGAGAGCCCTCCTGCGTATACTGGATAGGCATTTTCATCCGAAAGGGTTATGGAGGTATTCATGGATCGTACAAAACGTTCAACACTTGCAGTAGGCATCTTGCTCGTCCTGGTTGGGGCATATTTTATTGTCGCCAATCTCGTCCCGGCTTTTAACGCCTGGCTAAACATCACCATGTCCTGGCCACTAATCATCATTGCAGTAGGCGCAGGCTTGCTTGTGCTGGGATTACTGGTTGGTGCACCTGAAATGGCAATCCCCGCAGTTATTGTCGCAGGTATTGGCGGTATCCTTTACTACCAGAACCTTTCGGGCAATTGGGGCAGCTGGTCTTATTTGTGGACGCTCATTCCTGGATTTTCCGGCGTGGGTATGCTGCTGGCAAATATCCTGGGTGCAAAAAGTGAACATAATCTGCGCTCAGCCCTGGATACAATCGGAACAAGCATAGTCATGTTCGTGATATTCGGCGCTTTCTTTGGCGCTTTCAAGATGCTTGGTGACTACTGGCCGCTTCTGCTTGTCGCAGCCGGCGTACTACTTGGGATCCGCAGTTTTATTAAGAAATAATTGAGTCCTGGTGAAATGAGAGGTAAAGATGAACGATAATTCGAAACGTATTTTGGTTGGTGGCTTGCTTGTTCTCGCCGGTGTAGTCTTTATCCTGCAGCAATTGTTCAGCTGGCCAATCGGTGGAGTATTTATCTCCATGTTATTTGCAGCTGGTGCGATAGTGTTCCTGTATGTTTTCCTGCGCGATCACAACAAATGGTGGGCATTGATCCCCGGATTCACTTTGTTGGGATTGGCTCTGGTCATCGCCACAAGTGATCTCTTCCCCCGCTTTAATTCTCAATTTGGTGGGACTATTTTCCTTGGTTCGATCGCCCTCGCTTTCATTCTCATCTTCGTTTTTCGGAGGGATTTCTGGTGGGCAATCATTCCAGCGGGTGTATTAACGACGCTGGCTCTGATGACTGCCATTCCTACAGAAAACGGCTTGTTTACTGGTGGACTTTTCTTCCTTGGAATAGGCGCAACTTTTGGACTTTTGGGACTGTTACCGGTAGGCAAAAAAGAAAAATGGCCCTGGATACCGGCAGCGATCTGTGTCGTACTTGGCACTTTGATTCTCATTGGATCTGGAGCGCTTATCAATTCGATTTTTGGATGGATCTGGTCGGGCGCTTTCCTGGTTGCAGGAATTTACCTGGTTGTCCGCACCTTGATCAAGAAAGAGTAGGAGAATGAATATGAATAACAAACTATACCGTAGTACAACCGATAAAATGCTTGGCGGTGTTTGTGCCGGGTTGGGAACTTACTTTAGCATTGACCGAACGATCGTCCGCCTGTTTTTTGTCGTTCTTACCCTGTTGGGTGGATTTGGCCCGCTGGTTTACATCATCCTCTGGATTGTGATCCCCCAGGAAGGTACAGTGGATACCACACCCGGAAAAATGGATTCTGCGGAATTCAAGGAACGAGCTGAGGCGGTAAAAGATGAGTTTGTGGATACTGTGCAAAAACCGAATAAGAATACGACCCTTTTTGTGGGCGCTGCATTGATCCTGGCAGGGGGATACTTCCTTCTGCAGCAGATGAATATTGCGTGGTTGAATTGGCTGGACAAGGGATTTATCTGGGCTGCTTTAATTCTGCTGGCCGGCGTAGCTCTACTGATCCGGACCTTGAAAAAGGATTAACGATGAGCGATTTTCGGAAACCACGTAGTCTGTTCTTTCCATTGCTTTTAATCGCAGCCGGTGTGCTTATATTCCTTGTGAATGTGGGCAGGATTGAGGGTACTCTTTGGGATAACCTGTTGAAATACTGGCCAACCATTCTCATCATTGGTGGTCTGGACGGTTTATACAAACGCGATGGATGGGTTGGACCACTGGTACTGCTCGGATTTGGTGTTGTCATTCTGCTGGGCAACATCGGAGTCATTGAGCATAACGGTTTCACGTTACTGCTTCGTCTCTGGCCGCTTCTGTTGGTGGCAATCGGGCTGGATATTGCCTTTGGTGCCCGTAAAACTCTTTGGAGCACCCTGTTGAGAATCGGACTCGGTTTGGCACTGGTCGGGGGTATTCTCTGGATGGCAATGGTGTCTCCTGTGTCTGCGAATATTCGCTCGATTCCATTTGAGCAATCTCTTGATAAAGCAACTTCTTCATCCCTTTCCATGAGTGTTACGGTTGGAGAGATCAATCTTTCAGGTGGTGCTGCTGCTAATCAACTTATCGCGGGAACTGCAGGTGTGGCTCGTGAAATTGACCTGGATGTCAACTACCGCAGACCTTCTGCGGGAGAAAGCAGCCTTGATTTGAAGGGGAATGCAACATCCTACTTTCCGATTTCTGCAGGATCTTACCCCTGGAACCTCAGAGTTAATTCGAATATTCCTGTGGCAGTAACCCTGGAACAGGCTGTTGGTATCCAAACCCTTGATCTTGAGTCGACCCGGGTGGAGAATTTTAATTCTGAGCTTGCGGTTGGGACAATAATGGTCACCCTGCCAGAAAATGGTGATTTTACTGGAAAGATCGAATGTGCAGTTGGCCAGGTGATCATCCGCATCCCGAAAGGAAGTAACGTGATCATCCAAACGGATACCGCGGTTGTTCCTGTCAGTATTCCGCAAACCTATCACCGCTCAGGAGACACGATAGAATACCTGGCAGGCAGTGGCAATAAAATAGTGCTTGATCTCAATATTGCAGTGGGCAATTTGGTCATAGAGGAATACTAAAAAGAAAAGAGAGCTTCGGCTCTCTTTTCTGTTAACCGGATATTAATACTTATAGGTTAATCTTGATTTTGACTGGAACTTTTTCGATTGTTCTGCGTCTTAGTGGTAAGAAAAAAGATAAGGAGAAAAGAATGAAAAAAGGATTATTGATTTTACTTGTTAGCGGGCTCATGATGGCATTACTTGCCGGATGCGCCCAGGCACCCATCACGGTAACCTCCGCACCAAATATCCGGACGATCAATGCCCAGGGAAATGGGAAAGTCTATATCGTTCCAGATGTTGCTTACGTATACGTTGGTGTCCGAAGTGACGCGGATGAAGTTTCTGATGCGTTGAACAAGAACAACGAACAGGCACAGGCGATCTCTGAAGCGGTGAAAGCCCTCGGGGTTGACGCCAAGGATATTCAGACGGCCAGTTTCAACGTTTACCCGATGTCTGACTATGGAATGGATGGCCAAATTTCTCGCAAGTATTTCGTGGTTGAAAACACGATCTACATTACCGTACGCGACCTGAGCAAGCTTGGAAACCTTCTAGACGCCGTAGTCCGGTCAGGTGCCAATACCATCAACAGCATTAGCTTTGATGTGTTGGACAAGGCAGCTGCGATGGCTGAAGCCCGCGATATGGCTATCGCCAAAGCCCAGGCTGAAGCTGAAGCAATTGCCAAAGCCTCCGGGGTTACACTTGGAGCTCTGCAATCTGTGAATGTTTACACCAGCAATGGCCAGGTTTCGATCTACGATGCCAAAGGTGGAATGAGCGCAATGCCTTCCTCTGAAGTGCCCGTGTCTGCCGGACAGATCGTGATTACTGCAGACGCAAACGTGACTTACGAGATCGGGAAATAACCAGTTTTCTTACCGGGAAATTGTGAGTAAGAAAAAACATACAGCCAAACGGCTGTATGTTTTTTTAATAATGGATAGCGCTAATTTCGGATAGTTTGTTCAACCGGTGTGTGGCGATGATGCGGCGCACGGTTCCAGTGAGACCGCGCATAACCAGGCTGTCAGTTTGCGCACCGTCGCGAAAGTATTTTACGCCGTTAAGGAGGTCGCCATTGGTGATACCGGTGGCGGCAAAGAATACATCATCAGATGCGACCAGATCATCCATAAAAAGAGGCTTGGAGAAATCCATTCCAATTTTTTTCCCTGCATCGATCTCGTGTTGATTGCGCGGATGTAACCTGCCCATGATATTTCCGCCCATGCAACGCAATCCGACTGCAGCCAGGACACCTTCTGGTGTGCCGCCAATCCCTAGTAGCATATCGATATCCGAATCCGGCATGGCTGTCATAAGAGCTCCTGCCACATCGCCATCGTGGATCAACCGGATCCGTGCGCCAGTTGCCCGGATCTCGGAGATCAGTTCCTCATGACGAGGCCGGTCCAGAACGACTACAGTAAGGTCCTCGGTTTTTTCCCCTTTTACTTTGGCCAGTTTGTTCAGGTTTTCTGCAATTGAAACATTAATGTCAATTACATCTTTACCGATCGGACCAACTGCCATTTTGTACATATATAGGAATGGTCCCGGGTTAAACATGGTCCCCCGGGGAGCCAGGGCAACTGTGGAAATGGCATTTGAGCGACCGAATGCAAGCGGCCGGGTTCCATCTACCGGATCAACAGCGATATCAATTTCAGGTCCGCTCCCTGTGCCGCAATTTTCTCCGTTGAAAAGCATGGGGGCTTCATCTTTCTCGCCTTCACCGATGATGATCGTTCCGTTCATTTGAACGGTATTCAACATCAGACGCATCCCGTCCACGGCAGCTGCGTCAGCTTTATTTTTATCGCCGCGTCCCATGAAGCGCCCGGCACTTAAAGCTGCAGATTCCGTAACGCGCACCAGATCCAAGGCCAGGTTACGGGAAGGGGTTGTATCAATCATTTGATATCCTCCTGAGTTATTTTAGTAAGAGCAGGATAACGTAATACCCTATAAATGCAGCCCACAAGGAAGAATCGATGCGGTCCATCATTCCACCATGTCCGGGCAGTATATTGCTTGTGTCCTTGAGGTTAAACTGACGCTTGATCATGCTTTCGCCAAAATCACCAAAAGGTACAGCTAATGACAAAACTATTCCAAGAATGAGACCATGAATGGGCAGGATAGCGGGTACAGCCATATGCCAGAGTGCGGTCAGCCCCCAACCGCCAAGTCCACCCATTATCAACCCTCCGACATACCCCTCCCAACTTTTTTTTGGGCTCACCTTTGGCATGAGTTTGTGTTTTCCAATCAATCGCCCTAACAAGTACCCCCCTGTATCTGCAAGAGAAACGATTGGGAATACTGTCAGCAGCCAGTAAGTTCCATAAGGCAGATGACTGATGGAAACCGCATAACACCCAAGCCAGCCAAAGTAGACAGCCCCGCCAACTGTGAGAGTAAAATCGATGGCAGACTGATTTGCCCCTTTTTGCTGCGCAATGGTATGCCACAACATTGCCGCAAGAATCAGGATTCCCAGCCAGAGATCTGAATAATTGAAATGCCAAAGAGTACGCATGACCACACTGGCAATCGGGAACAAGATAAGGACGGGTAGTGAAGGGGAGTAAACATTGTTATGAAAAATGCGCCAGAATTCCCAGGCAGCGATACCTAGAATTGCAGCAACAAAGATGCTAAAAGGCCAGCCGCCTATCATGGCGAAAATCACAGTGGTAGGAATCATTAAATCGATTACTACCAGTCGTTTTCGGAGTGAAGGATCTTTTGCCATGTGAATTTTTTTAAAGTTTTCCGAAACGGCGTTTCCGGTGGCTGTAATCGTCGATAGCTTTCTTCAACTCATCCTTGTTAAAGTCGGGCCAAAGGGTTGGGGTGAAATACCATTCGGCGTATGCGGACTGCCAGATTAGAAAGTTGCTGACCCGCATTTCACCGGATGTCCGTATTATGAGGTCGGGATCAGGAGAGCCGTGTGTAAAAAGATGTTTTGTGATCACTTCCTCATTAATTTTATCGGCAGGAATGCCAGCTTTGATAATCTCCTGAAGTGCACATACAATTTCATCCCGTCCGCCATAATTCCAGGCAATATTGAGGACGAGTTTTTCATTATTGCGAGTTGTCTCCATAGACTGGCAAACTTTTTGGCGGATCTTTTTGGGCATTGCATCCAGTCGTCCGACATGAACGATACGAACACCTTCAGCGTTCAATTCATTTAACTCGCGGTCAATCACCGATTCCAGGATGGTCAGAAGCCCATTAACTTCTTCTTTGGGACGACCCCAGTTTTCGGTTGAGAACGCATACAGGGTAAGGTATTTGACGCCCAGCTCAACACACGCTCTAATGATCTGGCGCAGGTTCTCGGTGCCTGCCCGGTGCCCCTCGAGGCGTGGCAACCCCCGGGCCGCGGCCCAACGGCCGTTACCATCCATGATTATGGCAATATGTGCTGGTATCTTCACTTCTGTGGAAGCCATATGAATCTGATTATACTTCCATGATCTCTTTTTCTTTTTTTAGACCGATTTTATCGATTTCCTCAATGTAATGCTCAGTGTGTTTTTGAAGGTCTTCTTCGCCAATTTTTAGATCATCTTCGGAGATCATTTTTTCTTTTTCAAAATCCCGCAGGTCTTTTATTAGGTCGCGGCGAATATTCCTTACTGCAATCCGCGATTCCTCAAGACGGGCATGAACGACTTTTACCAGATCCCGGCGACGTTCTTCTGTTAACGGAGGAAGGTTTAATCGGATCACTTTTCCATCGTTGTTTGGAGTTATCCCTAATTCCGAAGCAAGAATAGCTTTTTCGATCGTTTTGATGGTAGAAGGATCAAAAGGTTTGATCATCAATTGACGGGCTTCAGGTACGGAGATGGAAGCCAGCTGCATTAAAGGAGTTGGCATATCGTAGTAATCAACGTGCATTTTTTCCACCAGGGCGGGGGTAGCGCGTCCGGTACGGATGCCAGCCAGATCTTCTTCTAAAGCACCAATTGCCCCTTTCATGCGATTTTCAGCGTCTTTAACCGTCTCGTGGATCATTTCGTCGACCATGGTTTCCTCCGCAATAGGCTCATTATTCCAAAACCTTGATGGAATTAAGGATACCTTAAAAGTGGGAAATATCCAACTGGATTATTCGGCAAGAAAAACATGAGAATATGCATTGACAAATAAGAAAATATGTTCTATTATGTATTTTAGATCGTAAGTTCTACGTATCTGGCAAGTATCTTGCAATTATTGAAAGGAAGTTTATTCATGGAGAAAAAAATGAACACAGGTATGCTCTGGTTTGACAATGATCCCCAAATGGATATCCGGGCAAAAATAAGCCGTGCGATTGCTTACTATCAAAAAAAATACGGGCAAACCCCCGATCTCTGTTATGTGCACCCCAGTATGTTGCCGGGCACTTCTATTCTTTCAACCGGTGTTGATGTTCAGCCGGATCAAATGATACTGCCAAACCATTTTTGGATCGGATTAAAAGCCACTGGAATTTCTGTATAATCAAAAGACCCTGTAACTCAGGGTCTTATGAAAAGATGTTTTCTAATTTTTTTTATAACGTAGTTCAAAACTTGCCGTAGATGATGAAATGGTTTTCGGGAGAATTGCCTCGTAAAATGCCTGGCTGCAGATTCCAGGCTAACCTTTTTATGTTGTTCTTCAATCATATACCAGCGGTGTTCGATAACCCAAAGATACAGGTCGGTCTCTGTTCTTTGTGGAAATTCCTTTAGAGTATTGTATTTGCGTATGATTCGGATTAATGGTCGATAGACTTCATTCAGCCAACCAAGAATAGCTTCATCTTCTTCAATTGGGCGAGCTAGTTTCTCACCCATATACCAGCGATGTACGCTGATGTGATTTAATAACTTGTCATATTGTCCAGCAATGGAGAGGTGAAAATCTTCCTTGGGTGCCAGTTCGTGCAGGTTCGTGGCATCGATAAATGCTTGATACTCCTGCTCCAGGACCAGTTTATCCAGATTCGTATTCTTATCCAGGTTGCCTGGGATTGATATCTTAACCACAAACGCATCCATATACAGCTGTCCGCGTTCACGAGCAACAGAGACACGGTGATTACCATCCTTCACGAAGTAGATTTCCCCGATTTGGTATACGTCAATGGGAGGAAGTATTACATCCTTGTAATATGCCTGGTCGATACTCTCCCATCTTTCTCGGGTGTGGGTCTGCCTTGGAAGGAAAGCCCGATCGAATTCCTGGAATCGACTTACTGATCCGATAATCTTATCAGTTTCAATTTGCTTAAGTCCAAGGTAAGACTGTCCTTTCAGGGGTACTCTCTTCAGGACTTCATCGAAAGGTAATAGATCGTTATCGTAATTTCCCATCCAGCTCAGAACAGAACGCCAAAATCCTTTGCGGTACGCGCGTGCGAAATCCTGCCTGGAAAATGTGGATAGGAGTTCTCTTGGATTTGCCTGGGGGTCAAATTGAGTCATTACAACTCTCCTTCTTCCGTATGATCAATCCCAAGAACGTTTTTGAGGAAACGGAAGGTCGAATTCACGGTAGCCATAAACATTTAACACCTGAGTATTGCCTACCGTTGTGCAGATTATGGTGTCCTGCCGGTAGACATGAATATGTCCGTGAAGCAGGTAACTGGGTTTAAATACTTTTATTAACCAATTAAAGGCTTTTACGCCAACATGAGCAGGATCATCCATGGCATGGATTTTCCAGGGGGGTGCATGAGCAACAAATATATCAAGATAACGACCCAAGCGAGCCTTATTTAGCAGCAACCCTGGTACTAGGCGAAAAACGCGTTCCCAATACTGACCCTGGGTGTACTGGTATGGACCATCATTGTAAGTTACGCATCCCTCAAGCCCAGCTAACAATAGTCCAGTATCATCTTCTATTGTTCGTTGATGTAGATCAATTGCACCCCATGGCGAGGTCCGATTGGAGGTAGAGCCAAACTCCATCCGGCTGGCATGATTGCCCCGTACGTAATACAAAGGAACATTGAGCATGGATATGATGTACTCAAGATAGTAATAAGGTAAATCTCCGCAAGAGATCACTATGTCGATATCTGAAAAGCGTTCTACAACCATCCGGCTGTAGATGAACGCAATTTCGGTATCACTGATTCCTAATAGCTTCATTCCTGCTCTGCTATGAGGGCTGTTACCACCGCTGCGGCGGTAATTCCTGTGTGGGTAATCGATACTGACCAGGAGGTCCACCCATTTCTTCTGGCTATATCAGCTGCTTTTCCATGGAGAACTAAGCGGGGTTTTCCATGATTATCCGGGAGTATCTCCAGATCCTGCCAACGGATGTCGCCAATTCCGGTTCCAAGAGCTTTTGAACCAGCCTCTTTTACAGCAAAAAGGCCTGCATAATATTCATCCCGATTACTGCTTATTGCAATTTCCGCTTGGGTGAACACGCGTTGGAGAAAACGCTGTTTGATCTTTGGATTGATCTCATTAAAGCGGGAGATTTCAATCAGGTCGATTCCTGTCTCGATTCTTGGCATTTATCATTTACTCATTTTTTGTGAACCTGCAGAAACGATGATAAGTTTCTGTGGGTCGATATATTTTTTTGCTGCTTTAAGGATATCTTCCGGGGTTATTGCTTCAATCAAACTGGGATATCGCTGTAAATAATCAAGGCCTAGATTGAAACGCTCCAGGTTCAAAACTGCATTTGCAACTCCCGAGTTGGATTCGAGTGAAAGAGGCAATCTGCCGATGAAATTCGATTTGCTATCCTCCAATTCACCCTGGCTGACCGGTTCTGAACTGAATCGTTCCAACTCCTTGATGATCAGATCGGCGGCTTTATTGATATTTGAGGGATTGACCCCTGCTGATACTTCCCATGAACCCGCTTCGATCCAGGCGTTCAAACTTGTGGAAGCATAATAAGCCAGCCCGGCCTTTTCACGAACGCTATCCCCAATACGTCCCATCATTCCAAATTGCCCTAGGATGTTGTTTCCTATCGAAGCAGCCAGGTATTCCGGGGCATGCCGGCGTGGACCAAGTGTTCCCATAACTAAATCACTTTGACTCTTCCCTGGCAGCTCTATGTGCTGTTGAATTGTTTCTTTGGGCGGTACTACTGGAGAAAGTTGAACTTTTAAGGGTGATAAGGGGTTTTGCCATTGCCCAAAGGTCTTTTCAAAAAGATCAAAAGCGGATTCGTGGTCAATGGCTCCTACGATAACAATTACCATGTTATCCGGTCGATAATAATTTGAGTGAAATTGCAGTAAATCAGTTCGGGAAATCTCACGAATTGTTTCAGGATAGCCGTCTTCAGGCAATCCATAGGGGTGATTTTCAAATAGCAGTTTATCAAATTCCAATGATGCCATTTCGGCAGTATCCTGGGCACGGATTGCCAGGCTGGTCATCAGTTGTGCCCGTAGTTTTTCGATGTAACCTTCCGGGAAGATGGGATTGACAATACAGTCAGATAAAATATCTACGACCAATGGAAGATCATCTGCGAGACAGCGACCTCCCAGGTTAGTGTTGTGGACACTGGCGCCGAATCCAAGGCTTGCGCCAATGGATTCCAGATTTTCAAAGATTTGTTGAAAATCACGATTCTTTGTTCCACGCATCAGAGCAAGAGAAGTGAAATGTGCCAATCCCAGTTTCTCTTTTGGGTCGAACAAGCTTCCTGCTCCAATGTATCCCGAAAGGACAACTGAAGCGCTTTGAAAATTACTGCGGGCAAGCAAGGTGATGCCATTGGGTAAAACTTTCCGGGAGATATCGTGAGACCCTGGAAGCGACTTTATATTAATCTTATGGCTATGGTTAATCATGCTTCACCTCGCTCGGGAAGGAACACCCCCCGAACCCGGGTATTGCTGGGTAACAAGCGTTGGGCAGCCTCAAGTAGTCGTGAAGGCGTCGAAGATTTTAAATGGTCGACATAATTTAAAAACCATTCATAATCATCAAACATCTCAGAGTATCCCAACCAAAAAGCCTGGTTTGTGATGTTTTCACTTCCATAAGTAAAAAGCGCACGTGCCTGTTTAACTGCACGATCAATATCAGATTGTGATATGGGGGATTGAAGGATCTTATCAATTTCAGCGTCTACAGTTGAAAGCACATCCTGCCAGCGGCGGTCAGGCCGAACCGTGATAGTGATATTGTAGAGGAACGGGTCAATTGTAGCCTGTAAAGAACCAACAACACTGACAGCTAGTTCTTTCTCGACCAGCGATTTATAGAGCCGGCTGGTTTTGTTGGATATACCGCCCCCACCGAACATATTTAAACTGGTTGGTCCTGTGAGATAACTGTCAAGAACTGTTAAAGCAAAGAAATCATCGCTATTAGCAGCAGGGGCACGCCAGGTCAGTTCAAGATAGGTTGTTTCACCAGGTCCATGAACTTCGATTTGTTCTTCTTGATGAAGGATCTGGTCAATCCTGATAGTAGTCTTTGGAACTGGATTGCCTGGAATATCTGTGTATCTGTCTTTGATCAATTCCAGCATTTTCTCTGTTTCAAAATCACCCGCTACTGCAACAACAGCGTTCTGAGGATTGTAATAGGTTTTGTAATGGTTAAATAAGTCATCTCTTTGGATACTCTGAAGGTCAGCAATACTGCCCAAAACTTCATTCCGGTAGGGATGAAATTTGAACGCTGCCAACTGAATAGCCTCTTCCAGTCGGAATAGCGGTTCATTTTCATTTCCTTCGCGTTCAGAAATGATTACAGTCCTTTCCGATTCGACCTCAAGCGGATCATAGATACTGTTGTTCATCCGGTCTGATTCGAGTTCCAGTGGCAAGTTAATCTTTTCGGCAGGGACAGTCTCGAAGAAAGTAGTCCAATCCAGGTGAGTAAAGGCATTCCACATTCCACCGTCCCGGGAGATAGCCCGGTCGAGGACCCCTTGAGGAAATTTGGGTGTCCCCTTAAATTGCATGTGTTCTGCCCAGTGGGAGATACCCGTTTTTCCTTCCACTTCATTCCTTGATCCAACCCTGTACCAAACCCAATGGCTGATGATCGGCGAGGAGTGGATTTCCTTGAGTAAAACTTTGAGACCATTTGTTAATGTAAAACTATTAATCTTGTCAACCATGTAACCTCTAATAGAGTGAAGTATATTAACTATAGCATAGGGTCTTAATCAGATAGTCTATAATCAGGTTATGAAGACTTATTCTGATCAGAGAAAATCATTTATACCACTTAGAGGATGATGATGGATAAACAGGCGACCATGCAGATTGCAATAATCGGAGCAGGGCCAGCAGGATTATTTGCGGCTGAAGCATTGGCAAGCAAGGGATATGGCGTGGCATTGTTTAATCGAGATATCAAACCAGGGGGACTGGCTGAATACGGGATTTTCCCGGATAAGCACAAATTGAAAGATGGATTGCGGACGCAATTCAAGAACATCCTTGGTTCTGAGCGCATCGAATACTACGGAAATATTCGACTTGGAGTTAAAGAGTGTATCCACCTGTCCACATTATTCACTTGGGGATTTCAGGCAGTTTTGGTTACGTGTGGTGCACAAGGAATTAAGTCACTTCAATTGCCTGGTGAGACTCTTGAAGGGGTGATCCATGCGAAAGACCTGGTTTATCACTACAACCGCTTGCCGCCTTTTGCATCCAAACCTTACCATTTCGGAAAAAAAATCGCAATCGTTGGCGCAGGCAACGTGATGGCAGATATCGCACATTACCTCTTGAATTACACCCAAACTGAAGAAATTTCCGTTGTTATCAGGCGTGGACCCGGCGAAGTTAAATTTGACAAAAAGGAAATGGAACCGATCATATCCTATCTGGACATAGAGGCATTTGAAAGTGAAATGCTCCGCGTTTCTACTGAAATGGCAAAGGTGGGGCAGGATCCGGCTGGAGCCAGGGGAAATATCCTGGCGGCTCTGCCAAAAGCGCATCCTGCCACCCGTAAAGCCACGTTGTCTTTCCAATTTCTCGCTTCACCAAAACAGGTGATTGGTGAGAAACGGGTTGAGGCGTTGGAAATTGAGCATAATGAACTGGCGTTAAAGGATGGAGAGGTTACAGCAAAAGGTACAGGCAAATTCAGCCGGATTCAGGTCGACAATGTGATCTTCGCTATTGGGGACCGCGTTCAGGAAGAACTTGGTCTGCCTGTTAACCGCAACGAGCTTTTTATATCAAATATCCCGGCATTTGCAATCGAGGGAGAGTCTTATGAACTGCAAGATCCTTCTACTGGTCAGAACCTTCCAGGTGTTTTTGTTGCGGGATGGTCAAGGAAACCCAGTTCAGGACTTGTGGGGACCGCGCGCAAAGATGGAGTCAATGCTGCCAAGGCGGTTGACCTATTTCTGGTGAACAATTCTGTCCATCAGGGAGTTGCCAGGATTGATCTCGAAAATCGATTAAAAAAAACTGGGTGCGTTGTGGTTAAGAAGGAACATCTACCCATTTTGGAGAATGAAGAAAGACTCCAGGCTGAGAAGAAACACCTGGAGGAATTTAAGTTTGACACCAATGAGAAAATGTTAGCGGTTATCGGGGTGAAGTAGGTTCGGTTTTAGCATTTTGCTTATAGGGAAACATCATGATGAAGCCAATGGCGATCAGGGCTAAGCCTATTTCCATGCCGCGGGCTTGCCACACTCCAAAAACCGGCACGCCGGGAAGCGGGTGAGATCCAACACCAAGCACATCAGCAAAGCCAGAGAAAAGCGCGATCACGTAGCCCGTGCTGACGATGCGTAGACCAATATCCGCCGATATAGTGAGTTGGGTCTTTCGCCACAAAGCCCGAATTACTGCATACCCACCGATGCAGATGATAGCCAGCCCGATCAGCATAACCGCAATCTGTATGAACCCTACAACCGGACTCCTGTCCATACCAAACCATGAAGGTTTGGCTCCAACGAGCATGATAAGAAATCCCGGGAGAATGGCTAGAATTGCAATTCTAACTCGTACCTTGGGAATTGGATAAACAGGTAAATTGATATCAGAAGGATTTATTGCCGTTTCGGCTATATTTTTCTTGTCACTCATCTTGGCAGAATTGTCTCCAAATGCCTATTCCAATTTTTCCAGAAGATGTTTTCAATATCAGTATCATTGTAACCCCGTTCTTTTAATGCGGGAGCTAATTTTTGGAAATCCTGGATAGTGGAAAATTCCAGTGGAATATTAGGATAACCAAACCCCCCATCAAGATCTGATCCAATTCCCACATGAGTGGAATTGCCCGCCATCTGGCAATAATAATCAATTTGATCGACGAGATGGTTAATATTTACAGTTCCCGTTGGTGACTTAAGGTCCCAAACTGGCGAAAGGAATTTGTTATAGGGAACAACGCCGACTACACCTCCGCGGTCAAACAACAAACGGATCGTTTGGTCAGAGAGGTGGCGTTCAGGAGGGCGACCCTTTAAAAGTGCACGGGCGTTTGAGTGACTTGCCAGGACAGGTCCATCAAAGCGGTCTAAAGCTGTTAGTGCAGCCGACTCACTCATGTGGCTGATGTCCATCGGTATTTTTAGAGAAGCAAGGGTATCCAATAATTCAAAGCCTTCTTTATCAAACGCCCGAGTTTCCTTTGAACCACCGCAATAACGCATCCCTGCCCACACTGGTCCTACCTGGCGTAATCCCAACTCGTAAAATTCACCGAGTTCCTGCATCGATTGAAGACCTTCCGCGCCTTCCATATGTATCAATAATCCCACCGGATTTGGTTCGCTACCTACCGAATTTTGCCATGTGGTCAAAACACGTAGCAAGTCTCCTTGATCCAGGATCAATGAGAATTTGTCCGGATGCTCATTCACCAGGCGATGGTAATATTCAAATTGCTGACGGGCTAGTTGTGAAGCTTCCTTCGGTGTTCGGAAAGATAATGTATCCCAGGAACCACTGCTATACTTTGCGGGAGGATTCCACACAGTGGTAAAAATCACTGCCACTTTTCCGGACTGGTATTCGGGCCAGCCAACAGTGGCTTCCCCTTCATTTCTGACAGGAATCTCGGTGCCCGCTTCCAATTTGCGGATTTCAAATGCAGATTTGCAGATATCCCTGTTAAAGGTAAGTGCGTTGAAGGCGATATCCTGGTGTGCGTCTATTAGTATTGGCATATTTTACCGATGAAAAAAGAGCGCTCCAGAAGTGGCGCGCTCTTATTGATTCTTTCCTTTTACTTTTCGGGTTTGGTTTCGGGAGTGTCGGATTCCTTATCATCCCCTGAGAGGATTCCCTCCAGGCTCTGCCAATCCATATCTGCATAAGCCATGGAATCCACTCGGCGCAGGCTCAATCCGATGCGATGGTTGGCATTATCGATCTTGAGAACACGCAAGGTATAGGTATCTCCTTCTTTCAACACTTCGCGCGGATGCTCAATGCGTTTTTCGCTGATCTCAGAAATGTGGATCAATCCTTCAATATCCTCATTCAATCGGGCAAACGCACCAAACTTGGTGAGGCGGGTGATGGTACCTTCAACAAGCTGACCTTCCTGGAACGAAGCAGCTTTATTATCCCAGGGATCAGAAAGCAGTTGGCGAATGGAAAGCCCGATGCGGCGTTTTTCACGATCAATGGCGATAACCTTGACCTTTACTTCCTGCCCGACCTTGAGAACCTCGCTGGGATGTTGCACACGATCCCATGAGATCTCGGAGAGGTGAACAAGTCCGTCAGCGCCGTTGATGTTGACAAAAACGCCAAAATCAGCCAGGCTGGTAACGCGCCCGGTAAATACCTGTCCCTCTTTTAATTCATCGATCACACGATCCTTGACAGAATCGCGGGATTCAGTGGATGCCTGCCGCTCGGAAAGGATGAGCCGGCGGCGTTCGCGGTCAACTTCGATGACAACCACATCGACTTCCTGCCCGATCATTTTGCTCCAGCGTTGTTCGGGGGTATCCCCGGTCATGCTGGAGCGCCGGCTGAAACTGATCTGGGAGGATGGAACGAATCCGCGCAGTCCTCCAACCGGGACGATCAAACCGCCCTTGTTGTAGCCGATGATCGAACTGTGATAGGACTCTTTTTTAGAGACCATATTCTCCACGATTGCCCAGCCTTCTTCTTCACGCGCACGCATGTAAGAGAGAACCAGGTTGCCGTTTGAGTCTTCTGGGTTGATCACATAAACGGGAATTTCCTGTCCGATTTTCAGGTTAGCCAGCTCATCACTGGGGATCAATTCGTATTCTTTGCCGGTGATGATACCTTCCGACTTTGTGCCTACGCTGACCAGGATCTGGCCAGGAGTAACACTCGCAACCACACCCTTGCGAATTTCACCCTGGTTGGGAAAGTCAATTGCCAATCCTTCTGACTCCAGCAGGGAGGCCATATTGTTTTCGACCTGATTGTTCTCGGGATTAACACCTGTTTCTTGATTGGCTTCGTTAGGGTCCATACGCTCTGTGTACTCCGACGGATTAGATTAGCCCATTAATGCATTAAAAAATCTACTCGCAACGGGGAACATTGCGAAGGGCTTATAGATTTTTTATTATACATCATTAATCATTCAAAAAAACAAGTTTGAAAGGTGATTAATGGCGTTTTCGTTTCTTTTTGTTCTTTCCAGCGTCGTTCGCTTGTACATTCGGCGTAATTGCAGCGGGCTGCTGTGTGGTCACTTTTTCTGCGGCAGCTCCTGCTCGGCGGGGTTGAAAGAGGAACATCTTGCTGATCACGCCGGCGCGGATATCACTCAATAGTTGTCGGAACATTCCAGCAGCCTCGTTCTTGTATTGCACAAGTGGATCACGTTGGGCAAAGGCTTCCATCCCAATTGAAACGCGCAGTGCATCCACCTTGGTGAGGTATTCGACCCAGTGTTCAGAGAAAACGCTCACCAGGATATGCCGATAAATTTCATTCTGAATGCGGGTACCGAGGGTTTTAGCCAGGATCTGCTGTTGTTCATTGGATAACTCATCAGGTTGTTTGGGTTCAATTCTTGAGAACGTTTCATCGCCAAGAATATCCTTGAGCATCTCCTTAAGCTTATTATCCAGCTGGGTTAAAGGAACGCCGGCCAGACGAAACCTGTCAAACTCGATCTTGCCCCATACTTCTTCCAGGTTACCCCTAATTTCCTCAAGGTGTTCCAGAATTCCAGTTGTGATTTCTTTAACGGGAGAATCCTGGAGCTGCCTGGCGGCAGGAAAAATGTAATTTAGGATTCGTACATTTTTCATTACTCTCTGATGAGTGCGCGGATCGATAGCCATACGCGTACCGGTGGACATGGCTATTACCAAATCAGTGATCTTCAATGGCAAATCTTTTGTTGCCTTTTGTTCTTTTGAAAGGATATTATCGATGCTTTGATTAATTGGTCCATTGGCGGCAAGAAGGTTCTTTTCCCGGGAGTCCAGGATACTCTCAACGGATTGGAACAACCCTTCGATGATTTCATCCCACTCAAGATCGATGAGTTGAACAGGGCGCATATTCACGCTCTCATCAAGACGCATCTCGATCGCGTTGATTGTCCGTGAGATGGCCAGCGATTTCACCGTTCTGGTAACCTGGTCAGCAATTGACTTTCGGGTGTCTTCACCACCTGATGGCAAGCTCCGCAATTCATCGGAATTCAAACGCAAAGGTGTACCAACTAATCCTGAAACCTCTTCCAGGATATCCTGCGGGCGGCGAACAGGTTGGTTCTCTTCTTCACTGCCAATTCCCAATCCTTCAAAATAGGTGTCCAGCGCATCCAGGCGATCAGAAGTAACCTGCTCTGCAGTCTCTTCGGTTTTTTCTAATAGACTGCGGACATTTTTTAACAAGTGTTCACTCTCAGCATCAAGACAATCTTTTGCAGTTTCTAAAAGATTATCCTTAATCGCCTCCGCAGAGGGCTCCCGGCCAATTTTTTCCAGGATTTTTTTTGTAATCAAGCTTAGTGAGTAAGAAGGAGAGCGAACCTCTTCCTGCTCAAAAACCATTGTCGGCTGCACTTGTTCAAGGTATGCCAGTAACTTCCAGGGACCTTCTTCATCCTCCAACGCTTTCGGGATGCGTTCATGCAATTCCGTTCTTAGCAGTTCAATGACGTCATCATGTAAATCAGTTTTACTGAATGCTCTATCCCGTTCTGCGTAAATCCGGTTCCTTTGCGAGTTAAGTACATCATCATATTCAAGGAGATGCTTGCGGATGTCAAAGTTATTTCCTTCAACGCGCTCCTGGGCTTGTTCGACCATACGTCCCAGCAACCCGCTTTCAATGGGCAAACTGGGATCCACCTTTAGTCGACCCATCAAAGCTTCCATCTGTACACCGCCGAACAGTCGCATCAATTCATCTTCAAGCGAGAGATAGAATCGGGATGATCCAGGGTCGCCTTGCCGGGCTGCGCGGCCTCGCAATTGATTATCAATCCGACGGGCTTCGTGGCGTTCAGACCCGACCACATGCAACCCTCCCAATTCTCGGACTTTCGCCATATCCTCAAAATGCTCAAAAAAGATGCGCACAGATTCTTCGTAGATCCCGATCTGGTCTTGATCGAGGGTCTTTAATACTTCCAGCCGCTTATCATTTGACATCCCGTAAGGATCTGGTTGATGAACTCTCTCGAGCACGCGAATAACATCGGCGATCACTTCTTCGCTTAATTCTCCGCCCAGTTTAATATCCACACCACGCCCAGCCATGTTCGTGGCTATGGTTACAGCTCCAAATGCACCTGCCCGGGCAATGATCTGCGACTCTTCGTCATGTTTGCGGGCATTTAATACCGAGTGAGGGATTCCACCCTGTATGGCAGCCAGTACCCGTTGAGTAAAACTTTCTTCCAATTTGAGGATTGACAGCAGCCGTTTGAGATTTTCGGGATCTTCTGGATTGGTCGAGATCAGACCTGCCTGCCGGGCAACCGGGCGCATATCCCCGATATTCAAATCCGGCAGAGGTTTGTTGAGAAATTGCAGTTCAGTAATTTCCTGTTCGTACGTCTTGTCAAATTTCTCAAGCCATGCATCGCGGATTAGTAGTGTTTGAGCGAGCCTTCTCAAAGACTCTGCCCCCAAACGTAAAGATAGCCTTTCAGAGTGCTCCACTGAAGTCGTGCCGATCAGTTGCGGTCGTCCGATGGCAAAGTAGTGCAAGACCTCGCGGGTTATAGCACGGAGTTTTCCCTCCTCGGTACGATAGACCATATCCGGGAAATCTTGCCTGCGCCAAAAGACAGGTGTTTTTTCAGCATCATCACGGCGGGAATAATACTGTACGGGGTACTTGTCTTTATCTTTAGTCTCCACGATCATCAAAGGCGAATTCTCACGGGATGCGACATATTCCAGGTTCATCGGGATGGGGAGAACTTCAAGTTTATATATTTTTGAAAACTCTTCGGCTTCTGTGAGGGCTGTACCCGTCATGCCAGCCAGTTTTTCGTACATGCGGAAATAATTTTGAATGGTGATGGTGGCGTAGGTAACATTCTCAGGCTCGATCTTTACACCTTCTTTTGCCTCGACTGCCTGGTGTAAACCTTCGGACCAGCGCCGGCCCGGCATTAATCGGCCTGTGAACTCATCAACTATGATGACCTTACCGCCCTGAACAATATAGTCTTTATTGCGACGGAATAGGTGTTGTGCTCTTAGTGCCTGTTCCAAAAAACCCTGCAGTTGTGCCTGGCGCGGATTGATGTCTTCAGGCCGGTCGAGATCCCTAAGAGGTTCGCCAAGGATTTCGGAAACATGGATTTCTCCAGTTTCAGTGAGCGTAACCTGGCGATCTTTTTCATTAACCTCGTAGTCTTCCGGTGTTAATGCCCGGACAACCTGAGCCATTTGCTGATAACCTGCTGCATTATCAGCTGATGGACCTGAAATAATGAGTGGCGTTCGGGCTTCATCGATGAGGATGTTATCGACTTCGTCAACAATTGCATAGTAATGGCCGCGTTGAACGCGTTCCGTCAGTGACATCGTCAAATTATCTCTCAGGTAATCAAAACCAAACTCGCTATTGGTACCGTAGACAATATCTGCCTTGTACGCTTCAGCGCGATCGACCAACGCCAATTGGTGCAGATCTTCACGCGCATTGGGTTTGTCCATATCCACCAGGAAGGCTTTCTTGCCATTTTCCGTTCGATTAGCCATTTGGAGCACACCCACGCTCATTCCAAGCGCATGGTATACAGGGAACATCCAGCGGGCATCACGACGAGCCAGGTAATCATTAACGGTCACCACGTGAACACCGCGTCCTGTTAATGCGTTGAGGTAAACTGGCAAGGTGGCAACAAGGGTTTTTCCTTCACCGGTGCGCATTTCAGCAATTTTCCCATTGTGAAGGGTCATTCCACCGATCATCTGGATGTCATAATGTCGTAAGCCAATGGTGCGTTTGCTGGCTTCGCGAACAGCAGCAAAAGCTTCCGGCAGGATATCAGTAAGGTTCTCTCCATCCTCAAGACGTTCACGGAACTCGGCGGTTTTCGTGGCAAGTTCCTGGTGGTTAAAGGATTCGTACTGAGATTCGAACTTGTTAATCTCATCTACAACAAGTGAAAGATTCTCAATTTCCTTTTTATGCGGGTCTCCCCCAAATACGCGTGCAATCTTCTGTAAAACCATAATCACCTCTTATTTTCAAGAGGTGATTATAGCATAGGGGTTTTTTTACTTCGAAAGGCTTAAAGGCCTGCGCCGTAGCTTTGCAGGATGTTCTGGAAAATATCCTGGAAGCTTGAGCCAAGTGTAGCCCCAAAAATTAACCCAAGGATAACAAAGAGGCAGGAAACAGCGATGCTGATGAGCAAGTTTGCCACAAAGAAGTGACCCCATACCGCGAAAGCGCGTGAAAGAAAATTCGGCGAGATCAACTTGATATTGGGTAGGTTTGAAGGCTGCCTCACTGCTGCCTGGGCTTCAAGTTGTTGAACGCGCGCAACCAAATTGGCGATATCCTGATCAGTGTACATAGATCCTCCCGGTTAGATGAATGATAACAATATTATCCATTCAAAAGTAAAAAAAACAAGTTGCTAAATATGGATGGCTTTTCCTTCAGCTGCTTCGGCAGCTTCCATGAGCGCTTCGCTGAGAGTGGGGTGGGCATGAATATTGGATGCAACCAGGTCGATGGTGAGGTCGTTAACCTGTGCCAGGGTTAATTCTGGAAGCAATTCAGATACTTCAGGACCAACCAGGTGCGCGCCAAGAAGTTGCTTGCTTTCTTCATCAGTAATCACTTTTACAAAACCTGAATAATCACCCAACCCTAATGCTTTTCCATTTGCCTGGAATGGGAATTTCCCGATTTTGATCGCTCTCCCAGTCTCACGAGCCTGGGTTTCTGTGTATCCAAAACTGGCGACCTGGGGATGGCAATATGTGGCACGGGGCACCATTACATAATCGATTTCTTCTATAGGCTTTCCGGCGATGGCTTCGGCACATTGAATGCCCTGTTTTGATGCCACATGCGCCAGCATGAATTTACCGGTTACATCTCCAATAGCCCGGATCCCTGGTATGTTTGTTGAATAAGCATCGTCAATCTTGATGAACTTGCGTTCAGTCAATTCAACACCTGTTTCTTCAAGACCAAGATCCAGAGAATTCGGCTTGAATCCAGTGGCAACCAGCACCTGTTCAGATTCCAACTCGGAGAGCCCCTCTGAATTCTCTATAGTTACCTTTACCCCATCCGGTGTTGAGGTTACAGACTTTACGCGAGTATCTGCATGGATCTTGACTCCCCGTTTCGAAAAGGCTTTTGTCAATTCAGCGCTTACTTCTGCGTCTTCCATAGGAGCGATTGAAGGGAGCATTTCCACGAGGGTGACCTGGGAGCCATAAGCGCTCCATACGGTTGCAAATTCAAGTCCGATTGCCCCGGCTCCAATGATTACGACCGAAGCTGGCAACTTTTCCTGCAGGATGGCTTCACGATATGTGAGTATCTTTTCACCATCAATTGTGATCCCCGGGATTACTGCCGGCCGAGCGCCTGTGGCAATGATAATATTTGCAGCCTGAAGATCATAGGTGGTTCCATCCGTTTGTTTAACCTGAATGGTTCTATTTCCAGTCAGTTTGGCAGCCCCCATGATGACCGTGATGTTGTGTTTTTTCATCAGGAAGCCAACCCCGCGGGTTAAACGATCTGAGACCTGCCGGCTTCTCTTTACCGCGGCAGAAAAATCAAGATGTAAATTATCGAAGGAAAATCCAAAATCACGGCCGCGTTCACGCAGCGTATGCGCGACATCCGCGTTCTTGAGCAGCGCTTTCGAAGGAACGCATCCAACATTGAGACATACACCTCCAAGCCACTCTTTTTCAACAATTGCCACCGAAAAACCCAACTGTGCAGAACGAATTGCGGCGACATATCCACCCGGTCCAGCCCCGATAACCACTACATCGAACGTATCCATAAACCCTCTTTTCTCAATATTGGTTTTGATTATACCCAATCCTCAAACCTAAAAATTAGTACAATGAAGATATCTTGATTTTGAGGTTTTTGATGAGTAGTCGTGCTCGCATCACAAGTGGTTATTGGGCTCAGAAACTGCAAATAAATGCCTCCAGGGCGATTTTCCATCAATGGGAAATGCTGGAGTCGACACGATGTATCGATAATTTCAGAATCGCAGCCGGGGTCAAGGATGGATTTCGCGAAGGCTTCTTTTTTGCGGATTCGGATGCGTATAAATGGCTGGATGCTGCTTCGCGCATACTGGCTTCCAACCCCGATCCTCGGTTGAACGATCTTGTTGAGAATTTTATTTCCATCATTGAGAGAGCCCAGGATGAAGACGGCTATCTTTATACTTATAACCAGATCCATTTTGGAACTTCCCGGTGGCAAAGCCTTCAAATCGAACATGAGTTTTACTGTATCGGACACCTGATAGAAGCTGGTATTTCACACCTTCAGGCGACCGGGAAGGATCGTCTATTCAATATTGCTAAGAAAGCCGCTAATCTACTGGTGGAACGGTTTATGGAAGCCCCAGCCAGGTATACAGACGGGCATGAGGAAATTGAGATCGCCCTCATGAGACTGAGTAGACTGACGGGCCTCTCGCGATATCGTGATCTTGCCAAACGTTTTCTCGCCCGCAGAGGTAGCATCCCCGCCTACCCGCTACGCTTCGTTTGGGATACCCTATGGAGCGCGGGAAAGATGCGAACAGTTGCGTCGTTACGGAAACGCTATTACCAGACACACCCGGAACTGAAACGCTTCCACCTGCCGGCGCACAATAAACACCAAATTCCCTGCGATATGGCATTACGGCTTGTAGGGCAAACGCTCTCTGGCAAGTACTGTCAGCAACACCAACCGCTCAAAGATCAGGATGTTCCCGTTGGTCATGCGGTTCGTTTTACCTACCTTAATACGGCTGCGGCAATGCTGGCTTTTGATGAAGCTGATGATTCAGATTTACCGCGGATGATTCGATTATGGCAGCATATGGTAAACCGGCGCATGTCAGTTTCCGGTGGGATCGGTTCCCTTCCATTAAGTGAAGGTTTTGGGCGGGATTTCGAGATGGATCCTGAGGTGGTTTATAACGAGACCTGCGCAGCGCTGGGATGCATGTTGTGGAGCCATGAAATGGCCAAGGTGACCCGTTCCCCGGAATATGATGACTTGTTTGAATGGCAGCTATATAATGCAGCTTCAGTCGGAATCGGGCAGGATGGCTGTTCCTATTTTTATAACAATCCCTTGACCACTAAGGGGGGATATCAACGGGAATCCTGGTACGACATTCCCTGTTGTCCCTCCAATTTGTCAAGAATCTGGGCTTCTCTGGCTGATTATGCTGTTTCCCGGAGAAACGATGAGATCACCGTCCATCAGTACTTTGGTTGCGAGGTAGATCTGGACCCTGCTGAGAAACTCAAAATTTGCATCGATTCCCGGTTCCCAAAGGATGGGAAGATCGATATCAGTTTCGACATGGAGAACCCAAATCGGTATTTGTTGAAAATGAGGAAGCCGATGTGGGCTCAGGAGTATTCAATCCGGTTGAATGGAAAAGCAATTTCCGTCGCAGAGGTTCAATCGAGCCTTCAAGGAAAGACAGCCAGCGGATTGGACTTTACTACCTCCAGCTGGTTAATTCTTGAAAAGGTGTTCTCACAAGGGGACCACCTTGAACTCGATTTTGATATGCCAATCCGGTTATTGCGGCAGGATAATCGTATCCCCGGATGTGGAGGGCAGGTCGCAATCTCCAGGGGACCGGTTCTTTATTGCCGTGAGGCAATCGATAACCCCGGTTTTTTTAATGGACAGGTTCTTGAACAAACATCGATTGCAGAAGATTTCACAACCCTGGTAGCTGATCTCCCAGTGGTGCGTGGGTTAACCCTCTCAGGGGAGGAGATTACATTTACTCCATATTTCTTTTGGGGTAACCGGGGAGGAACAGCTATGTCGGTTTTCACCAGGGACCAGTTATAATTAGCGCGCACCGTTGAGAGGGAAACGTGTTCGAACCCAAATTATCCATTGTCATGCCTGTATATAACGAAAGCCGCACGCTTGGTGAAGTGCTTCGCCTGGTGTTCACATCCGTTACTGGTGTTTTCGAGCTTGTGGCGGTTGACGATGGCTCAAAGGATAACAGCCGGGAAATTTTGAGTGAGTATGCAAAAAAGGAATCGCGGTTAAAGGTAATTTTTCACCAGGTCAATGGCGGAAAAACCGCGGCTTTACGGACGGGAATCGCTGCTACATCCGGTAGCGTTGTGATCATTCAGGATGCGGATCTTGAGTATGACCCGGTGGATATCAACAAACTGCTTCAGGTGTTCCGTGAACAGGATATTGATGCAGTTTATGGCTCACGTTTTATGAACCGCGGCTTACAGGGTTCGCATTATACGCAGCACTATGTCGCCAATCGGACATTAACCTTCCTGTCCAACCTGATGAATGGTCTCAAATTATCGGATGTCGAAACCTGTTACAAAGCAATAAGAGGTGACCTGATTCGGGCAATGCCGATAAACTCAAAGCGCTTTGGATTTGAGATTGAAGTAACCGCATATCTTGCCAGAAAAAAAGCCAGGATTGCTGAAGTACCGGTAAGCTATGCCGGTCGATCTTATAGTGAAGGAAAAAAGATCGGGTTTAAGGATGGGCTTGCTGCAATCGGGTATATTTTTAAATATAATCTTTTTTAATCTTGATTACGCACAATCGCATCGGTCATATTTGCTAGCCGAACGACCTGCCGTACATCATGCACGCGCAGGATATCTGCGCCGCGGATAATACCGACGGCGCAGACAGCCAGGGTACCTTCAAGTCTTTCAGAAGTGGGCAGGTCAAGGGTGTAGCCGATAAAGGATTTTCGTGAAGGACCTAAAAGCACCGGGAACCCCAGGGATTTGATCTCATCCAGTTTATTAACAATTACAAGGTTTTGCTCGACAGTCTTCCCAAAACCAATTCCCGGATCCAGAATAATGTTATCGTCGGATACCCCCGCTGACCTGGCAATATTCACACTTACCATTAGTTCGCGTATTATATCTTCAAGGAGATTCTCGTAAGGTACACCGATGTAGCGCCCTCCAAGTCTCTCCTGTAAAGCCACCTGGTTGGGCTTACTCCGATTATGCATCAGAATGACAGGTACTCTTGCGTTGGCTGCTACAACAGCCAATTGATCATCAGCCTGAAAGCCCCACACATCATTGATCCAGTCAGCGCCGGCATCCAGTGCGGCTTTCGCAACTTGCGCTTTATAGGTATCCACGGATAGGATTATGCTGACGCCGTTGCTGCGTAAAGCCTTGATCACCGGTACTATCCTTTCCATTTCTTCTGCGGCAGTAACTGCCTGTGCACCGGGTCGCGTGCTTTCGCCACCGATATCGAGAATGTCCACGCCGGATTCGATAAAATCCTCAGCCTGGCTGAGGGCTGCATTAATTTGATCTTGTTCGACCATCAACCCGTCGCCCGAAAAGGAATCAGGGGTGATATTGAGTATTCCCATGATGTAAGTTCGTTTTCCAAAAGCCAATCTTCGTTCCATATAATTTGTCCTTTTATGGCAATTTCATGATACCCGATTGGTCCACTGTCTCAAGCCACTGGGTTACAGTTCTGCTTGTTCCCGGGATGACGAGATCAGGAGCAAGTTCAAATAATGGAAGGAGAACGAAGGCACGTTCGCACATGCGTGGATGTGGAATGGTAAGGTGAGTGCGTTTTAACTGTACGTTATCATAGATCAGGATATCCAGATCAATTATCCGCGGACCAAACCGGATGGTTTTCTCCCTTCCCATTTTCTCTTCGATTCCTTTTAGATACGCAAGCAGACGGTGGGGGGAGAGCATTGTTGAACCAAGGATGACCTGGTTCAAGAATGCGGGCTGATCAAGTATCCCCCATGGTGGGGTCTCATAGATGGCTGACTTTTTGAGGATGGCTACTGAAGCGGTTAGGAGATTTGTTGCTGCCTGCAGGTTGCGTTCACGGTCTCCTATGTTCGTTCCTAGGGCGATATAGGTTTGATGATGAACAGATTTGCCTGTCATCGTATACCTATTCGCCGCGAATTGCATTGATCAGGTCTGCTAGCAGACCATATGCAGTGGTTTCAGGTCCGGGGTTGTTTTCAAGAATCCCCAGTCCGGGCAAAGTATCCATTTCGAATTGAACAAATGAGCTGGTGCCACTAACACAATAGAGGGGGCTGGTGGGAGGGACTCTCTGTGGTGCGACTTTGGCTTTAACGGCGGCCCCTGATTTTTTACATGTGCATACCAGTTTCCAGCGTTCACCAGCTTGCAGAGCAGTTGAGATCATTTCTTTGGTAATCCCTCTAATACCGGTACGGTCAATCTGATCGGGTTTGAGAGGAACTCCCATCAGAACAGTTGATAACGCACTTACTTTTATGGCAGCATCCCATCCGTCGATATCTGCGCTTGGATCTGTCTCTGTGATCCCGATCGATTTCCCGTATTCAACTGCATCATCAAATGATCTTCCCTGTTCCATCAATTCCAAAAGTAAATTGGTGCAGGAATTGAGAATTCCGTAGAATCCTTTCAGTTCCACAGCAGGAAGAGGACCACGGAATAAAGAGAATATTGGTGCCCCATCCATCACGGCAGATTCGAACAGGAATCGCCGGTCTTGTTTCTTTGCCAGCGCCGACAGGGACTGGAAATGATGAACCACCGGTCCTTTGTTTGCGGTGATTGCATGCATTTTGCATTCAAGGGCAGACTTCAAATGGTCTCCTGCCGGCTGACCGGTAAGATGATTGACCGGTGAATTCTCAAACATCACCTGAGCTTTGCATTTGCGGATGAAATCAACGCCATTGTCTGTTGTGGGAATCTTGGTCAGGATATCCAACGATTGTCCAGCTTCGAGCAATTGGATGGCTTTCAAACCATCAATTCCCCGTGGGTCGATCGCCATTCCATGAGACCTCGTGGCAATACCGGTGATCACTGTCTCAAAACCGAATTGCTCCCGTAGCAGGGGTTGCTTATCCTCTAAAACGCGTATTAGTGCTTTACCGACATTACCAAAACCTACCAGGCAAATTGGAATCGTTTTCATTTACTCGCCACCAGTGATATTTTGTTCGCTGTCCAGAATGCCTGGTCAACCAGGGGAGTTTCATCGGAAAAACAGGGCAGCATATTTTTGAACTCCAAGGCATTTCCGGTTGTGATGAAGGATACGGTCGCTCGTTCAACCGCGCTCGGAAGCCACCCATAAGCGTTCAATAAACGCTGCACCTGGCGGGCAATTGCCGGGGCAGGGTCGATTACTTTAATCGAAGGTCCGGTGATCTTCTGGATCAATGGTATGACAAAGGGATAATGAGTGCATCCCATAACAACCGTATCAACTCCCTGGTCGATCATTGGCTCAAGAGCTTCGCGTAATATCCTCTCAGTCTCGATTCCAGAGAAGTTGCCCTTTTCAATTTCGGCAACCAGGCCAGGGCAGTGATTTTGTAGGATGGTTACCCCTTGTGCAAAGCGCTCAACGACTGAATTGTACATCTCGCCTTGGAATGTCGCGTAGGTCGCCAGAACCCCAACTACTTTTGAATGTGTCTGTTCTACCGCGGGTTTCACCGCGGGTTCCATCCCGACGAACGGGACCTGGGGAAATAATTCACGCAGGTTTTTCAACGCAGCCACAGAAGCAGTGTTACACGCAACGACTATCAGTCTTGCTCCTTGTGAAAGCAGAAACTCTGTTACAGCCTGGCTGAATTGGCGGACCTCTTCGAGGGTCCGGGTGCCATACGGCACATGATACTGGTCTGCCAGGTACAACACCGGTGTTGCAGGCAGAAGGTCGCGGATGGCACGCAAGACTGATAATCCGCCAACCCCTGAATCAAAGACGCCAATCGGAATGCTCTCGGAAATTTTCATAGATCATCCTCAATTTACCGGCAGTATTCGATAAATGCTTCGAACAAAGCTTTGTGAGTGGTCAAATGCTGCAAGTTTTCAGGATGCCACTGCACCCCAATCACAGGTTTTTCTAAACCTGGCAATTCCACTGCTTCAATTAAGCCATCCGTTGCCCGGGCAGTTACCACCAAACTTTCCGCTGGAACCTTAATTGCCTGGTGATGAAAGCTATTGACTGCAATATCCCCTTCCTTGATGATCCGGGAAAGAAGACTTTTCTTTTCAAATCTTACCTTATGCGCTAGAAATTGCCTGCCTGCTTCAGCTGGTGTGGCATGCTGAATACTTGTCTTATATTGCGAAGGTATGTCAGTGATCAACCCTCCGCCAAGTGCTACATTTAATACCTGGATCCCCCTGCAGATCCCAAAAACTGGCCATCCGCTTTCAACCGCCAATTTTGCCAGACTGATCTCCAGATGGTCTCTTTGTGGAGAGGGTTTTCCTATGGCTGGATTGTCTTCACCCGAAAAAAGCCGGATATCCACATCTCCCCCACCAGATAGAAGGAGCCCGTCATATTCTTCCCTAAGACAAGAGCAGGCTTTTTCTGAAATATCCCTGGGTATAAGCCTTGCAGTTCCGCCTGCTCCTTCGATAGCTGCTGCATATGCGGATACCGGATTTCCTTTCAATTCTTTCCTTGTGTAATTTGTTGTAATTGCGATAACCGGTTTCTTCATGCTTCCTCAGTGAAGGTATAGGTAAACAAAAAGGGCGCAACCATTTGCCGGGTTGCACCCTGATGATATCACTTTTGCGAAACCTAGTTGAATTTTTGTTTCAAACGGGCACTCTTACCAGAGCGGTCGCGCAGAAAGTACAAGCGGGAGCGGCGGACTTTACCATGCCGTTCAACAACCACTTTATCGATCCGGGGGGAGCGCAGAAGGAAAGTGCGTTCAACACCGATACCATTGGCTGCCATGCGGCGGACGGTGAAAGTGGAGTCGTTTCCTCGGTTGTGCATGTAAAGAACAACGCCTTTGAACTCCTGAATACGTTCGCGGTTGCCTTCCTTGATTTTTACATGAACACTGACCGAATCGCCGCTGCGAAGTTCGGGGATGTTCGGATTTACTGGAGTATCATATGCTTTAATCAAATCGCTCATTTTTCTACCCTTGCTACTAGTTTTCTTGCCGTCCAACCGGCGCGAAGGAAAATTATATCACGTTTTAGAAAAGGGGCAAGCCTTAGGAGCAGCAATCTTTTTAGTAAGGAAAGTTGGTATTTGATACAATACTTATTAGGATTTATCTATATGCATTATAGGAAAAGAATGCTATGAAATATATTGCGATTGATATAGGGGGCACCCAGTTACGCGCTGCTCTATACCCGGAAGAAGGTCTCGAGCCGATAACCCTGCAGAGCATTGCAACTCACCAGGGAAACGAAAAACCTGAAGACCGCCTCGGGAATCTTGTAGAGTCGATTTGGCCCCTTGATGATGCAGTTCGTTGTATCGCTGCGGGTGTAGCCGGTCCAGTGGACCCTCGCACAGGTATTGTTTACCATGCGCCTAACATCAGTGGTTGGACGGATTTTCCTCTGGGACAAATTCTCTCTTCACGATTCAAGACGGAGACCCGATTGGGGAATGACGCGAACCTGGCCGGGTTGGGTGAGTGGAAATACGGTGCTGGTGTTGGGCATCACGATCTCATCTACCTGACCATTAGTACTGGAATTGGCGGCGGAATCATCATCGATGACAAATTGCTGGTCGGTCCTCATGGGATTGCCGCAGAAGTTGGGCATATCACAGTTCTCCCCGGAGGTCCTCTATGTGGCTGTGGAAAACAGGGACATTTGGAAGCGTTATCCTCTGGCACCGGGATCGCAAATTTTGTAAAAAGCCAGATTTCAGCTGGAAGAAATAGCATCCTTACATCCTCAGGGCAATCAATATCAGCGCGAGAAGTAACCCTGGCAGCCCAAAAGGGGGATGACCTTGCCCTTGAGGCTTTCGAGCAGGCGGGACGCTTCCTCGGGCAAGCCATTGCGGATATGTTACTAATATTTGAGCCGACAATCATTGTTTTGGGCGGCGGGGTGACCAAAGCCGGAGATTTATTAATGAATCCGCTTAAAAAGGCACTTGAAGCAGGAGTTTTCACTCCTGAATATCTCAGGCATCTGGAAATTGCCTTTGCCAAACTTGGCGATCGCGTAGGGTTAGTCGGTGCTCTTACCCTTGCGCGTTCGTAATCGCTTCAGACTACTTACTGATCGAGTAAATGGAGCGTTTCATCAACAAGAGGAAGGATATTCTTCTGTACCTCTTCTTCTGAGATCACCGTTTTAATATTTTCATGAAGTGCCCAATATTCAACATGGTCAATTTTTTGTCCGGGGTGAAGAGTTGCCAACCCGCCAAGAGATTCGAGTTCCAGAAAATGATGATTTGTGAAGAATTCAAAATGGCTTCCGAAATCCGGATAGGTTGCTTTTGAATCGTATTTGGCTATCTTAATGAAAAGAGTCCCACTGTTTAGGTATGCAGCCCAATCCTGCCCGCTATGGACGCCTATTTTTTGTGGGTCCTCCATCCGGTCATCCTGGCGTAGAAAAAGGAATTTCTCGCCCCATCCCCAGCGTGGATCGGTTATGTCTGTATATCCCCAGAGAGCGATGGATTGTGTGGGAGTTAGTTGCGCTGAATGAGAGATCTTTACTGGCAGCGGTATGATCGCCGTTCCACCCGGATGCATCATACTTAATCCCCACAAAGCAATAGTTAAAGGTGTATCCCCTTTGTTTTCAATTTGGTGAATTATCTTGACGGTTTTCTCAGATCGATAATTTTCGATGATTAGTGTTTTTTGGATTCCAGACAGCTCCTGGGGAGCGATTGCCACCAGCTGATCATTTTTGGTCTGCACATCCACTGGCGAATTGTCAATTGCATAACTGCGTATCTTGTCTTCCGGAGCGGTCCAACAACGGTGACCACCATAGAAACGATAATCATTTCCGCCAGTGGACCCGGCTTCTTCATCAATCTCATAGAATTGATTTTTACCATTTGGCGAACCTAAAAAGATCACCCTGGGTCCGACATCTGACGTGACGATCATTTTAATTTTCTGGTTTTCCCAGCAAAAACAGTTGTTCCAGCCCTGGTATTTAATTCGATTCCAAGTTGTCATTTTTTTCACCTGATTAATTACCTCGAATTATACACATCTCTACCTACCCGAGCGATAAGGAAACTAAAGCAAATAGACCAAAATTGACATTAGGAAGCACTCAATGTATATCAGTTTTATTATTTAATGCATTTTGACCATTCTGTATACACAATCCTTGTTTTGTTTTCCTGACCGAGGGAAAAACCCTAGAACTTGGCATTTCTTTTATCTATTGATAAATGTCATCGAATTGTTATTCCTAATTGACTTGACTTTTTACTGTTGGAAATTGCATAATATTCTTATTGGTGATTCCCAACGGAACGCCCAAAAATTAAGAGGAGAGGAAGCTCATGAAAAAATCAAGTTTGCTCGTAGTAACTGTGTTATTGCTGACCATCTTTGTTCTGTCAGCATGCAAACCTGAAGCTGTTGTCACCGAAGCGCCTGTTGTGACTGAAGCTCCAGTAGTAGAAACCGAAGCCCCAACTGCAGCACCCACTGAAC
>ERZ1649853.114-NODE-114-length-33415-cov-13.339778_pt1 | contig 33415 bp, 21 predicted proteins | sample MGYA00575353_ERZ1649853 | MGnify/ENA primary metagenome ERZ1649853 (study PRJEB40853, sample SAMN11349654) | freshwater sediment metagenome | isolation source: river sediment | host: Sediment | place: India: Okhla Barrage, New Delhi | collected 2017-02-21 ...
CGCGGTCTCGGCGCGGGACCTCGACGCGATCGGCGCCGGGTCCGGGCGGGTGGTGCCGGTGTCGGGGCGGCCGGTCGCGGCCCCGCCCGGCGGCCGGCCAGGGCCCCGGGTCCTGCTGTCCGGGAACCTCGGCTACCGGCCGACGGTGCGCGGCGCCGAGTGGTTCGCGGCCGAGGTCTGGCCCCGGATCGCGTCCCTGGTCCCGGAAACGCGGTGGGTGCTGGCCGGCGCGCGCCCAGCCGCCGCCGTCCGCAGGCTCGGCCGGCTGCCCGGGGTCGAGGTCCACGGTGATGTCGCGGACCTCGGCCCGTTCCTCGCCTCGGCGACGGTGGCGATCGCCCCGATGGCGAGCGGCTCCGGGGTGCCGATGAAGGTCCTCGAGGCGTGGGCGTCGGGCGTGCCGGTGGTCGCGCATCCGTGGACCGCCGCCGGGCTGGCCGCCGACGCGCGCGACGCGCTGGTCGTTGCGGAGAGCGCGGAGGAGTGGCGGCAGGGGGTGGTGGCTCTGCTGTGCGACCAGCCGGCGGCCGCCCGGCTGGCCGAGCGCGGCCGCGAGCTGTGGCGCCGGACCTACCACCCGGAGCAGGTGGACGCGGCGCTGCGCGCCGCCCTGGTCGCGGCCAGGAGCGCTCAGGTAGGCTGCAGGTGACACCCCGTCGCCGCGGGGGGACGAGGCCGGCGGGGCTGGCCGCTCCAGGCGGCGAAACGGCTGGCACCCTTCGTGCGTACCTTCTCGAGCGGCAGGCCGCCGAGGTTCGCCTCTCTGTCAGCAGGCGGTGGTAGGTTGGGACGCCGGTCAGCCGGGAAGGCGGCTCGGGCCGCGCCAGGTTGTCCGGAGAGTCTGGTCGAGGGAACGGAGGGATGATGGCGACACCGATTCGTGATGCGATTCGCCGCGCGCCGATCGGCTGCCTGGCGGCGGCCTGCTTCGCCCTGCTGGCGGCACGTCCGCTCGCTTCTCAGCAGGAGGTCCCGGACGTCCCGCCTGCCCAGACGCCGGTGTTCACCGAGCAGGTGGAGGTCAACGTCGTCAACCTCTACGTCACCGTCGTCGACCGCAAGGGCGAACCGGTGCAGGGGCTGACGGCGGCCGACTTCCGGATCGAGGAGGCCGGCCAACCGATGGAGATCACCAACTTCTCGGCCATCGGCACGGTCGAGGTCGGGATCTCGGAGGCGGCGGCGCCAGCCGCGGCGGCGCCTGCGGCCCCCTCCGCGCCGCCCGGTGCTGCGCAGCGGCCGCCGTCCCAGGTGGCGGTGGTCTTCGACCACACCGGGCTGGAGAAGCGGCAGCGCACGCGCGTGCTCAAGGCGTTGGTGCCGTGGGCGGGCAGCGCAACCGCCGGCGGCGGCCGGGTCATGGTGGCGGTGCTCGAGCCTGACCTCAAGATCCTGCAGCCGCTCACCTCCGATCCGTCGCTCGTGATCTCGGCGCTCGAGGAGGTCAACCAGCGCCCGACGCAGGGCGACATGATCAAGAGCTCCAAGCGGATGCTGACCCGGGGCATCCAGGCGGTCCAGGCGGTGTCCACCGAGTTCGACCACACGCAGCCGTCGTCGCGCCCGGGCGGTGGTGGGGGAGGCGGCGGCGGAGGGGGCGGCGGCGGAGGCGGCTCCTCGGGCGGCGGATCGGGCCCGTTCACGGTGGCCCAGACGGTGGAGTCCACCGCCCTCGGCGAGCAGCAGGCCAGGGCCTACTTGAACCAGATCGAGATCCTGCGCCGCCAGGAGCAGGAGCGCGTGGGTGCGACGTTGATCGGCATCGACCGGCTGATCCGCGGCATGACCGGGCTGGCCGGGCGCAAGGACGTGCTGTGGGTCACCGAGGACCTGATGGTGCAGCCTGGCCTCGATCTCTACCAGGTCTACTTCACCAAGTTCAGCAACCTGTCGCAGAAGCTCAACCTGACGCAGCCCCAGATGTGGGGGACCGAGGTGCAGCTGCAGCGGGAGTTCCGGTACATCGCCGACATCTCCCAGATCGCCGGCACCGTGCTCCACCTCGTCGACGCCTCGGACCGCGATCGGGAGGCCGCGTCCGCCGACTTTGGCGCCTCCGACGCCGTCTCGCAGTCGCTGTCCGACCCGCGCGGTGCGGGCGCCACCGGGGGCTACGACTTCGCCTCGATGAGGATCCTGTCGGAGGGCGGCGCCTACCTGGCGGACGCGACCGGCGGCATCGCCTTCGGGGGCAGCCGGAACTTCGACGAGTTCTTCGAGAGGCTCGGCGGGGTGCTGGGCTCCTACTACTTCATCGGCTACCGCAGGCCGGTACCGCCCGACGGCAAGGCCCACGATGTCACGGTACTCCTCGCGCGCGACGACCTCCGGGTGCGGACCCACGAGCGCGTCCCCAACCCGACCGCCGACCAGCGGCTCGGCGACATCGCCGCGTCCCGCCTCCTCATCAACGAAGGCCCGAACCCGCTCGAGCTCGGGGTCTCGCTGGGCAAGACCGAGCCGGCCGAGGGCGAACGCTACATCCAGGAAGTCCGGCTCGAGATCCCGGCCCGGAATTTGCTGCTCGTCCCGGATGGCACCGACCAGGTGGGCTCGCTCGCGGTCGCCGTGGTCGCGGGCGACGCCGGCGGCAACCCGCTGCCGGCGAGGCTGCTCCAGCTGACGGTCCGGCTGCCGTCCGATCGGCTGAGCCAGAGCACGGTGGCGATGGCGCGGCTTCGGTTGATGGTCGAGCAGGCGTCGACCCGGCTCGCGGTCGCGGTCCGCGATCAGCGGTCCGGGAGCGAGGCATCGGCGCTGGTGGAGACGGGGCCCTGACCCGCGGGGGTGCGGCGCGGTGGTCAAGTTCCTGACCCTCCTGGCCGGCCTGGTGGTCGGGGTGGAAAACGTCGAGGTCGCGGTGATCGAGCCCGCGGCGAGGGTGGAGCTGCGGCTCAACGGCCGGGTGGTGGCCGGTACATCGGCCCCGCCGTGGGTCCTCAGGTGTGACTTCGGCCGCGAGCTGCACCCCGGCCTGGTCGAGGCCGTTGCCTTCGACGAGTCCGGCCGCGAGCTCGGGCGCGACGCGCAGCGCGTCAACCTCCCGGAGAGCCGCGCCGAGGCGGCCATCGTGCCCGAGACCGACGAGTCCGGCCGGGTGGTGGCGGCGCGGCTGGCATGGAGCAGCCCGGAGTTCGAGCGGCCGCGGTCGATCGTGGCCCTCCTCGATGGCCGCCCGGTCAAGGTGAGCGGCTCGCACCGGCTGGACCTGTCGGCCGCCGCTCCGGATGAGCTGCACGTGCTCAGCGTCGAGCTCGAGTTCTCGCCCGAGCTGCGGCTGAAGCGGCAGCTCGAGTTCGGAAAGGGCTTCAGCGGCGACGCGTCGTCGGATCTGACGGCGGTCCCGGTGCTCGTCGACGGCTTGTCGCAGCTGCCGGTGGCCGCGTCGATGGTCGGCTGGCTCACCGCCGGCGGCGAGGAGCTGCGCGTGACTGCGGTCGAGCGGGAGCGCGGTCGCCTGGTGGTGGTGCGCGACCCCGGCGCGGAGGACCAGCTGGTCCGGCTGCAGGCGGAAGGCAAGCGCCTCAGCCGCGAGGCGCGGCGCGCCGGAGTCGCCGGCACGGGGTCGTGGCTCGACATGCTCGATGGCGATGTCGAGCTGCGGGTGCTGGTCGCCGAGCCGGTGCGGCCCAGTGACCGTGCCCGGGCGACCCTGCTGTTCCCCTACAGCGGGGAGGGTTTGCCGGGAACCGAGGGGATCATCAGGGCGGCCGCTGCGCCCAAGAACGAGCGCCTGCTCGGCGCCGGCCTGATGGTCGGGGACGGAGTCGCGGTGGCCGGCCTGCGCGCGGCCGAGGGAAACCTCCGGCGCGCCGTGCTGCTGCTGCTGGGACCGCAGCGCGAGGACGCGTCCCGCTTCCATCCCGATGCGGTGCGCCGCTTCCTCGCCGAGCTCCACGTCCCGCTCGTTGTCTGGGATCTCTCCGGGCCCGGCGCGGAGGCGCCGCCCGCGTGGCGGCCGGATGTCGACATCGCCAGCTTCGACGACGTCGCGGAGGCGACCGGCCGGCTGTGCGCGCTGTTCCGCCGACAGTGCATCGTGTGGGTCGCCGGCCGCCACCTGCCCCAGGCCGTCGAGCTCGGGCCCGCCGCCGAGGGGATCGAGCTGATCCGGTAGGGCAAGGCCGGGCGACCGCCCGATCTGACCGCCGAGGTCCTCGTTGCCGGTGCTTCGCGTAGAATGACCAAAGGAGCGGATCCGGTGATCGTCACCATCAACCCCGAGGAGCCGGAGGAGTGGCTGATCGGCCAGGTCACCAACGTGCTCCGGAAGGGCGGCGTCGTGGTGACGCCGACCGACACGGTGTACGGCCTGACCTGCTGCATCGACCGGCCGGAGGCCATCCAGCGGGTGTACGCGCTCAAGAAGATGGACCCCAAGAAGCCGCTCGCCATCCTGGTCGCCGACATGGCGACCATCGGGCGCTACGCGCGCGGGGTCTCGACGCCGGCCTACCGGGTGATGAAGAGGGTGCTGCCGGGGCCCTACACCTTCATCTTCGAGGCCAGCCCGGAGGTCCCGAAGATCATGCTCCGCAAGCGGCGGACGATCGGGATCAGGATGCCGGACCATCCGGTGCCCCGGATGCTGCTCGGCGGGCTCGACCGGCCGCTGCTGAGCAGCTCGATCCGCAACCCGGACGACGATTTCGTCAACGATCCCCTGGAGATCGACGCCACCTTCGGCGACCGCATCGACGTCGTGATCGACTGTGGCCCGCTGCTGCCGATCCCGTCCACAGTGGTCGACCTGAGCTCGGGTGAGCCGGTGCTGGTGCGCGAGGGCAAGGGAGACGTCGACGTCCTCGAGATGTTCGAGTGACCGGGCCCGGCAGCGCCCGCGCCGCGGGCGGCGGCCGGGATCGACCGGCCCTCAGCCGGGGGCAACGCCCGCCGCAGCCGCCGCCGGGCTCGCTGATGGACCGCCACTGGTATCATCGAGCGGCACGGAGGAAGCGATGAAGCGGGGACCGGTTTCGAGGTTCATCGAGCACCACTACCGTCACTTCAACGCCGCCGCGCTGCGCGACGCGGCCGAGGCCTACCGCGCCCACCTCGACGGCGGCGGGGCCATGATGATGACCCTGGCCGGCGCCATGAGCACCGGCGAGCTCGGGCTGTCGCTCGCCGAGATGATCCGCGCCGGCGCCGTGCACGCGATCACGACGACCGGCGCCAACCTGGAGGAGGATCTCTTCAACCTGGTCGCTCACGACCACTACGTCCGCATTCCCCACTATCGCGACCTGACCCCGGCCGACGAGACGGCGCTGCTCAACCGCCATCTCAACCGTGTCACCGACACCTGCATCCCCGAGGAGGAGGCGATGCGCCGCCTCGAGCAGGCGGTGACGGCGGAGTGGCGGCAGGCCGACCTGGCGGGCGAGAGCCGGCTGCCCCACGAGTTCCTGTTCCGGCTGCTCCGATCGGGGGCCCTGGAGGAGCACTACCAGATCGACCCCAAGGACAGCTGGATGATCGCGGCGTGCGAACGAGACCTGCCGATCTTCGTCCCCGGCTGGGAGGACTCGACCCTCGGCAACATGTTCGCGGCGGCATGCCTGCAGGGGCGGGTGCGGCGGCCGCAGACGATGAGGAACGGGGTCGAGTACATGATGCGGCTGGCCCAGTGGTACCAGGCGACCGCTCCCGAGCGGCCGATCGGCTTCTTCCAGATCGGCGGCGGCATCGCCGGCGACTTTCCGATCTGCGTCGTGCCGATGATGCACCAGGACATGCAGCTGCCGGACATCCCGGTGTGGGCCTACTTCTGCCAGATCTCGGACTCCACCACCAGCTACGGCTCGTACTCCGGCGCCGTGCCCAACGAGAAGATCACATGGGGCAAGCTCGCCGAGGACACCCCCAAGTTCATCATCGAGTCGGACGCGACCATCGTCGCGCCGCTGATCTTCGCCTGGGTGCTGGGGTGGTGAGCAGTCGCGGCCGAGCACTCGCGCCCCGCACCGTTCCCGCTCCCGTGCCCGTCCCCGTTCCCGATTCCTTCCCTACTCCTCGGGGGCCAGGCGAGGACAAGGCGAACCACGGGAACGGGAACGGGAAGGGGAACGGGAACGAGGCGGCCGGCACATCCATTCGGCGCGAGTCGCCGACCCACGCCGACGCTCCTTAAGTGACGAGCTTGCCGCGCCGCGGCGCATGTACAATGCCACCGGAAGCGCCCAAGGAGGGAGCCATGAGCGAGAGCGGTCTCGGCAGCATCGGGGTCATCGGCATCGGCACGATGGGCAACGGCATCGCCCAGGTCACGGCGCAGAGCGGGTTCCCGACCGTCGTGGCGGACGTCAGCGAGGAGCTCCTCAAGCGGGGCCTCGAGACCATCACCCGCAGCCTCGACCGGCTGGTCAGCGCCTACGAGAAGTCGGGCGGTGAGAAGGGGATCACCGCCGAGGCGAGGATGCAGGCTGTCGCCCGGCTGTCCACCACCACCTCGCTCGACGGTCTGCTCGGCTGCGACCTGGTGATCGAGGCCGTCCCCGAGCGGCCCGAGCTCAAGGAGGAGATCAACCGGAAGCTGGCCGCTCTCGGGTACGACAGGATCCTGGTCAGCAACACTTCCGGCATCAGCATCACCCGGCTCGGCGCCGCCTACGGCAAGCCGGACCGCTTCATGGGCATGCACTTCATGAACCCGGTGCCCATCCAGCAGGGGGTCGAGATCATCCGCGGCCTGGCGACCTCGGACGCGACCTACGCCAAGGTGGTGGCGCTGTGCCACGACCTCGGCAAGATCGAGATCCCGGCCGAGGACAAGGCGGGCTTCGCGATCAACCGGATGTTCGTGCCCTTCGTCAACGAGGCGATCCGAATCGTCGAGGAGGGCATCGCCTCGGTCGACGACGTCGACAAGTGCACCTACTGCCTCGGTCACAAGATGGGCCCGCTGATGACGGCCGACTTCGTCGGCCTCGACACCATGCTCTTCATCTGCAACGTGCTCGAGGACGAGCTGGGCAGCTTCTACAAGCCGAGCCCGCTGCTGCGGCGGCTGGTCGAGTCGGGCCAGCTCGGCGCCAAGTCCGGCCGCGGCTTCTACACCTGGGAGAAGTTCAAGGCCTCGGGCGTCAACCCCGACGTCGCCCGCTATCGCATCAAGTAGGGGTTAGGGGATAGGGGTTGAGGGTTCGGAACCGTTCCCGTTCCCGTTCCCGTTCCCGAACATGCCAGCCCCCGCCCGCTCTCGTCACGGCGTAGTCCGCAGGACGACGCCGGAAGCGCTTTCGCGACCGTCGCCAGTCCGCCTCCCGAGCAACCGCCGGGGAGCTTGGGCCGCGGTACGGCGCGACGGCACTGCGGTCGGTGAGTCGTCCGGGTGGTAGCGGTCGAACGGAGCTGGAAGAAGCGGCGGGCGGCCGACTGACGACCGCCCGCCTACGCGAGGGGGGGGAAGAGGAGGCTCTACTCGAGGTCGGGGCCGCGGTCGGGCGGCGGCCCACCTCGCCGGCCTCGCCGGTCGCGCATCTGCTTGAGCTGGTCCTGCTGCTGTGCGGTCAACACGGCGTGGACTCGCGCCCTCGTCCTTGCGCCGGCCACCATGAGCTCGACGTGGGCCTGAGCCTGCGCTTCGGCGAAGGCGCGGACCGCGGCCTCGTCGAACTCCCCGGGCGGGTGGCTCTCCCGAAACTCCCGGTGGGCGTCCCGCAGCCGGTCGCGCATCGCATCGATCGCCGGCAGGTCCTCGTCGAGGATGGCCTGGATCCGGCCCTGCTGCGCCTCGGTCAGGTCGAGTTCCTCGGTGAGCCGCGGCAGCATGTGCTCGAAGAAGTGAGCCCCGGGGCCGCCGAGCTCGTCGCAGCCGCCGAAGCCGGGCGGGGCGCCGTGCCCGTGGTGCCCGCCGTAGCCCTGGGCGAGAGCGGCGCCGGGCACCGCCATCGCCGCCATCGCCACTGTCGTGATCAGGAACCGCGTCGCATTCATCGTTCACCTCCGTGTGATCGCCGCGCGGGCGGCGTCGTCGATCGCCTGGCGGTACGCCCCGCCGCCTTTGATGTTGACCGTTCTTTCGCGAGGAAACGCGAAGGCAGTGCAAAGAACGGTAAAGCCCATTCGCCGCCGCGAGCGCCTGGGGTACGATCGGGTCGTGACCAGGGTGCTGCTGATCGACGACGACACCGAGCTCTGCGAGCTGCTCGCGGAGTACCTCGGCGAGGAGGGCTTCGCGGTCGACGCGGCGCACGACGGCGAGTCCGGCGCGAGGCGGGCGCTGGCTGGCGGGCACGACCTGGTGGTGCTCGACGTCATGCTGCCCGGGCTGAACGGCTTCGACGTGCTGCGCCGGATCCGGGAGTCGTCGCCGGTGCCGGTGGTCATGTTGACCGCCCGCGGCGACGAGGTCGACCGCATCGTCGGCCTCGAGATCGGGGCCGACGACTACCTGCCCAAGCCGTTCAACCCGCGCGAGCTCGCGGCCAGGATGCGGGCCGTGCTGCGCCGCGCCGCCCCAGCTCCGGGGGACGACGCCGGCGCCGTCGTCGAGGTCGGCGACGTGCGCCTCGATCCCGGGACCAGATCCGCCAGCCGCTCAGACCAGCGGGTCGACCTGACCGGGATCGAGTTCGAGCTGCTCGCCGTGCTCCTCCGGGCTGCCGGGCGGGTGGTGACTCGGGACGAGCTGTCACGGACCGCGCTCGGCCGCCGTGCGAGCTCGTTCGACCGCAGCCTCGACGTGCACCTGTCCAACCTTCGCCGCAAGCTGGGCACGCTGCCCGGTGGCGGCGACCGGATCAAGACCCTGCGGGGCGTCGGGTATCAGTATGTCAAGTGAAGAAGGGGATAGGGGATAGGGGATAGGGGATAGGGGACAGGGGACGTGAGGTCGCTGTTTCTGCGGATCTTCCTCTGGTTCTGGGCCGCCATGCTGGCGGTGGCGGCGGTGCTGGTCGTGAGCTCGCCGCTGTGGACCCGGGCCCGCCCCGGCATCGACCGCTGGCAGCGTGGCGCCGCCCGCCTGCTCGAGGGTCGGGTGGGGGAGGCCGCCGCCGCGGTCGAGCGGGGCGATGGCCCGCTGGCCCCCGGCCGGATGCGCCCCGGGCGCCCCGGACCACCGATACGGGTCGTGGTGCTGGACGAGACCGGCGCCGCCGCGGGCGGCCGACCGGTCGAGCGCGCGGTGCGAGAGCTCGCGCTGCGGGCCCTCGCCACCGGCGAGGTGACGCACGAGAGGTCGGGCACCGAGCACCTGCTTGCCCGCCCGGTGACGGGAGCGGACGGCCGGCCGCGGGTGGTCGTGGGGGCGCTGCGCCACCCGCCGGACGCCATCGACCTGCTCGACCCGCGGGCCATCCTGCCGAGGCTCGCGATCCTGACCGTGGTGGTCGGCCTGTTCTGCTTCGTGCTGGCGCGGCACCTCAGCTCGCCGTTCGGCGCCCTGCGAGCGGCGGCCCAGCGCCTGGCAGCAGGCGATCTGTCGGCCCGCGTCGGCCAGCCGGTGGCGCGCCGCCGCGACGAGGTCGGCGACCTCGCCCGGGACTTCGACGCCATGGCCGAACGCCTCGAGCAGCTGGTGAGCGCCCAGCGCCGGCTGCTGCGCGACGTGTCGCACGAGCTGCGGTCGCCGCTGGCGAGGCTCGAGGTCGCCCTTGAGCTGGCCCGGCGGCACGGCGGCGACTCGGCGGTCGAGCCGCTCGACCGGATCGGCCGCGAGTCGCGGCGGCTCGACGAGCTCATCGGTCGGCTGCTGTCGCTGGAGCGCATGTCGTCCCGCGGGCTGGAGCCGGAGCGTGCCCGCGTCGACCTCGGCCGGCTGCTCGGCGAGGTCGTGGCCGATGCCCGCTTCGAGGCCGAGACCGGCGGGCGCACGGTGTCGCTCACCGTCGAGCGCCCTGCGGCGGTCCGCGGCTCGCCGGAGTTGCTCCGCAGCGCGCTCGAGAACGTCGTCCGCAACGCCGTCAGCCATGCCCCGGCAGGGACCTCAGTCGACGTCGCGATGGCCGTCGCTGCTGCCCCCACCGCCGACCGGGAAATGGCGCTGATCACGGTCCGCGACCGCGGCCCGGGGGTGCCCGAGGCGGAGCTCGACCGGCTGTTCGAGCCGTTTCATCGCGTCTCCGAGGCCCGGGATCGCCAGTCCGGCGGCGTCGGCCTCGGCCTCGCCATCACCCGGCGCGCCGTCGAGTGGCACGGCGGCACGGTCGGCGCGATGAACCACCCGGACGGCGGCCTCGAGGTCACACTCCGCCTGCCCCTCGCCTGACCTGGACTCCTTCATGACGCGCGCAGCGCGTCACGATCTAGGAGCGAGCCGCGCAGACGCCATCCGCGAGCTGCCGGCCGGCGGATGGCTCGCGAGCGTCTGCCCGGCTCGCTCCTAGATGACGATGTTGACGAGCCGGCCGGCGACCACGATCACCCGCCGGGGCGTCCTCCCCCCGAGGGTCCCGGCGACGCGCTCGGAGGCCAGGGCCAGCCGTTCGAGGGTGGCGTTGTCCGCGTCCCTGGGCGCCTGCATCTCGTCCCGCTTCTTGCCGTTGACCTGGACGACGATCGTCACCATGTCGTCGACGCACAGCGCCTGGTCGTGGATCGGCCAGCGAGCGTGGGCGATCAGCTCGCTCTCGCCCAGCCGCTGCCACAGCTCCTCGCAGATGTGCGGCGCATACGGCGCGAGCAGCCGCAGGAAGGCGGTCGTCGTCTCGCGAGGCAAGGTGGCGCTGGCGGTCGCCTGGTTGACGAAGATCATCATCTGCGCGATCGCGGTGTTCATCCGCAGCGCCGCGGTGTCCTCGGTGACCTTCTGGATGGTCTTGTGGAGCAACCGCTCGAGCTCCGGCTCGGACCCGGCTGCGGCATCGGTCAGCTTGGCGGCGAGGCCTCCGCTCCTCTCGTCGACCACCAGGCGCCAGACCCGCTGCAGGAAGCGGTTGACGCCCTCGACGCCCTTCATCTGCCAGGGCTTCTGGACCTCGAGCGGCCCCATGAACATCTCATAGAGCCGCATCGCATCGGCGCCGTAGCGGTCGATGACCTCGTCCGGGTTGACCACGTTGAGCTTGGACTTGGACATCTTCTCGACCTGCGCGGTGAGCTCCTCGCGGGTCGCGACGGCGAGCACCCGACCGTCGTCGAGCTCCTCGACTTCGCTCGGGTGGTAGTACTTGCCCCGGCTGTCGCGGTAGGAGTACGCGAGCACCATGCCCTGATTGAACAGCCGCTGGAACGGCTCCACCGTGAGCACCAGGCCGCAGTCGTAGAGCACCTTGTGCCAGAAGCGGGCGTACAGGAGGTGGAGCACGGCGTGCTCCACGCCGCCCACGTAGAGGTCGACCGGCATCCAGTAGCGCTCGGCCTCCGCAGCCCACGCCTCGCGGTCGTTGCCGGGGTCGAGGAAGCGCAGGTAGTACCAGCACGAGCCGGCCCACTGCGGCATGGTGTTGGTCTCCCGGGTCCCGGTGCGGCCGTCGGGCAGGGTGACCCGCAACCAGTCGTCGCCGGCGCGGGCGAGCGGCGGCCGCCCGTCCGCGGTTGGCCGGTAGTCGTCGATCGCCGGCAGCGTGACCGGCAGCCAGTCGTCGGGCAACGTCACCACCGTGCCGTCGTCGGCGTGGACGACCGGGAAGGGCTCCCCCCAGTAGCGCTGGCGGGAGAACAGCCAGTCCCGGAGCTTGTACTGGACCTTGCGCCGGCCGAGCTGGCGCTGCTCGAGCCAGTCGATGATCCGGCGCTTCGCCTCGTCGATTCCGAGCCCGTCGAGGAACGAGCTGTTGATCGCCGGCCCGTCGCCCGGGTAGGCCTGGCCAGCGAAGTCGGCCGGCGGCTCCACCGTGCGGATGATCGGCAGCCCGTAGGCCGCGGCGAAGTCCCAGTCGCGCTGGTCCTGGCCGGGCACCGCCATGATGGCGCCGGTGCCGTAGCTCATGAGCACGTAGTCGGCGATCCAGACCGGGATGCGCTCGCCGTTGACCGGGTTGATGGCATGGGCCCCGGTGAAGACGCCGGTCTTGACCTTGGCGGCGTCGCTGCGCGCAACCTCCGAGGCGCGGCTCGCCTCCCGGACGTAGCTCTGCACCTGCCCGCGCTGCACGTCGGTGGTGATGGCCTCGACCAGCGGGTGCTCGGGGGCGAGCACGCAGTAGGTGGCGCCGAACAGGGTGTCCGGTCGGGTGGTGAAGACGGTGAAGGTGTCGTCGCGGCCGTCCAGGCGGAACACCACGTCGGCGCCCTCGGAGCGGCCGATCCAGTTCCGCTGCATCTCCTTGACGCTCTCCGGCCAGTCCACGCTCTCGAGGTCGGCGAGCAGCCGTTCGGCGTAGGCGGTGATCCTGAGCATCCACTGCCGCATCAACCGCCGCTCGACCGGGTCGCCGGTCTCGACGTAGACGCCGTCCTTGACCTCCTCGTTGGCCAGCACCGTGCCGAGGGCCGGGCACCAGTTGACCGGGACGTCGGCCATGTAGGCGAGGCCGCGCTCGTGGAGCCTGAGGAAGATCCACTGGGTCCAGCGGTAGTAGTCCGGGCTCGAGGTGCTGATCTCGCGGTCCCAGTCGTAGCTGAAGCCGAGGCGCTGGATCTGGCGGCGGAAGGTGTCGACGTTGCGGGCGGTGATCTCGGCGGGATGGAGGTTCTCGCGCACCGCCGCGCGCTCGGCGGGCAGGCCGAAGGCGTCCCAGCCCATGGGATGAAGCACGTTGAAGCCCTGCATCCGCTTCATGCGGGCGACCACGTCGGTGGCGGTGTAGCCCTCGGGGTGGCCGACATGGAGGCCGGCCCCGGACGGGTAGGGGAACATGTCGAGGATGTAGAACTTGGGACGGGCCGCGAGCTCGGCGGTCTGGCTGGGCGTCCGGAAGGTCTTCCTCTCGCGCCAGACCCCCTGCCACTTGGGCTCGATGGTGGCGGGGTCGTAGCTGAAGTCCGTCATCGCTGTGCTCCTCGGGCCGCGCCGGACCGGCCGGCGCGTTCCGCGTATTCTACGCACCCGCCCGGCCGGCCGCCAACCTCGGCGGGGCGGATGGTGCCGACGGCGCCTGTGGCATAATCGGAGCCCACCGCGCAGGACGCCGCCGTCACGGCGCCGGATCACCGTCCGGACGCGGGATCGGGAGGTGCCATGAACGACGCGACCGGGCTGAAGAGCTACGCCAAGGCCCTCGAGGACTCGTTCTTCGAGCGCGAGAACCAGCAGCTGCTCGCCAAGCTGCGCGAGCAGGGGGCGCGGGAACGGAAGCGCGCCACGCTGCGGGAAGCGCTCAAGATCGACGACGAGGATGTCCTCGACCACCTGGTCGCGCTCGACGTGTCGCCGGAGGCGATCGTGGCGTTCAGCCTGGTGCCGCTGGTCGAGGTGGCGTGGGCGGACGGCCAGATCCAGCCCGACGAGCGCGAGGCCATCCTGCGTGCCGCCGACGAGCGCGGAGTGTCCTCCTCGCCGTACAGCCGCGAGCTGCTCGACAACTGGCTGCGAAGGCGCCCGCCGGCCGCGCTGCTCGAGGTCTGGCGCCACTACGCGAAGGCGCTGCTCAGGGACCTGGATGCGAACGACTGCCGGATGATGAGGGAGCGCGTGATCGGATCGGCGCGCGCGGTCGCGGAGGCGGCCGGCGGCTTCCTGGGCATCGGCTCGATCTCGGCCGCGGAGAAGGGCGCCCTCGAGGACCTCGACCAGACCTTCGGGTAGCGGCGCCTCCGCCTGACGCAATCCGCCGCGCCGGTCTGTGCCGCCGTCAAGCCGGAGGCTGCCCCTGCCAGTCTCCCGGCTCGTCTCCGTCTCCATGCCCGTGCCCGTCTCCGTGCCCGCTCGTCGCGGTGGAGCCGAAGGCGAAGCCGGATGCCCGCGTTGCCTGTTGCCATGACGATCGTCCATTCGGAGACGAGAACGGAGACGGAGACGGAGACGGGTGGGTGGGGGCCCTATCCCCCAGATCCTAGATCCCAGATCCTGTCCTCAGCCCCTTCTCAGCTAGAATCCCTGCCGGGAGGCCACGATGCCGGGTATCGCGCTGGTTTCGGTGTCGGACAAGACCGCTCTCGACGAGCTGGGGCGCGCGCTGGAGCGCCTCGGGTGGACCGTGCTCACGACCGGCGGCACCGCCGCCGTCCTGCGCGCCGCCGGCTGCAAGGTGACCGAGGTCGCCGACCACACCGGCTTCCCGGAGATCCTCGGCGGGCGGGTGAAGACCCTGCATCCGAAGATCTTCGCCGGCATCCTCGCGGCGCCGACCGACGCCCACCGCGCGCAGCTCGCCAGCCACCAGATCCCGGAGGTGGACCTGGTCGTGGTCAACCTGTACCCCTTCCGAGAGACCGTGAGGCGCGAAGGCGTCACCCTCGAGGAGGCGGTCGAGCAGATCGACATCGGCGGCCCGAGCCTGCTGCGGGCGGCCGCCAAGAACCACGCCCGGGTCGCGGTGGTGGTCGATCCGGCCGACTACCCGACGGTGATCGGCGAGCTCGCCGAAGGCGGGGTGTCGGACGCCACCAGGTGGCGGCTCGCGGTCAAGGCGTTCCGCCACACGGCAGCGTACGACGCCGCCATCGCCGCGGCCCTGCCCCGCTTCGACGAGGGCGGACGCGCTTCCCTGGGCGCCGCCGTGGCGGCCGAGCTGCTGGCGTCCGAGGAGGAGGTCCTCCGGTACGGCGAGAACCCCCACCAGCTCGGGATCGTGGCCCGCCGGCTGCCGTTGCGGGGGCTGGCGGGCGCCCGCCAGATCCAGGGCAAGGCGATGTCCTACAACAACCTCGGCGACGCCACCGGGGCGTGGCGCCTGGTCTGGGACCTGCCCGGACCCGGGGTGGCGATCGTCAAGCACGCCAACCCGTGCGGGGTCGGGCTCGGCGACTCGATGGCCGCGGCCCTGGCCAAGGCGCGGGCGACCGATCCGGTCTCGGCCTTCGGTGGAGTGATTGCGGCCAACCGCGCGGTGACCGCGGAGTTCGCCGAGGCCGTGGTCGAGGAGTTCGCCGAGGTCGTGGTCGCTCCCGGGTACCTCGATGGTGCCGAGGAGATCCTGGGCCGGAAGAAGAACCTGCGGGTGCTCGAAGCGGTGGCCCCGGATCCCACCGAGGTGGTGGTCCGGAGCATCGACGGGGGCTATCTGCTGCAGGGCGCGGACCACGGCTGGGAGGGTGAGGAGCGCGAGGTGGTGACGAAGCGCGCCCCGGACGTGGCGCAGCGCCGCGCCCTGGAGCTCGCCTGGCGGGTGGTCAAGCACGTCAGCTCGAACGCCATCGTGGTCGGCGGCCAGGACCGAACCCTCGGCATCGGCGCCGGTCAGATGAGCCGGGTCGACTCCGCGAAGATCGCGGTCGCCAAGGCGCGCGAGATGGGGCTCGACCTCGCCGGGGCGGTCGCCGCGTCGGACGCGTTCTTCCCGTTCCCGGACGGCGTCGAGGCGCTCCACGCGGCCGGGGTCGCCGCCATCATCCAGCCCGGCGGCTCGATCCGGGACCGCGAGGTGATCGATGCCTGCGATCGGCTCGGCGTCGCCATGCTGCTGACCCGGCGCCGCCACTTCAGGCACTGAGGCCCCCGCCCGCCCAGGTGATAGGGGATAGGGGGTAGGGGATCAGCCCCCAGCCCGCTTCCGCTTCCGCGCCCGCTTCCGACTTCGTTCCCGTTCCCGTTCCCGATCCCGTTCCCGGGCCTCCACCCGCCCGCTTCCGCTTTCGCGCCCGCTTCCGACTTCGTTCCCGTTCCCGGACGTGGAATGATCCGTCGCTCCCCCTGCTCTCGGCGCAGGGCAACCAGCGCCGCTGAACCGCCAGACACGCCGATTGGGAATGAGACCGAAGACGGATTCGGGAACGGGAACGGGAACGGGTACGGGAACGGTCAGGGAGTCGAGCGCTCCGGCAGTCGGCTCTCCTCCCGTGCTAGCATTGGGGGTCGAGGGACGGAGGGGGAGATGAGGGACGGATCGCGCGGAGCCGTCGTGCTCCGATACCGCGACGGGCACGCGCTGCGGTGCAATCTGACCAAGGAGTTCACGCCCGCCGATCGGCTGGTCGAGGCGACCACGGACGACGGTGACCGGGTCCACGTCGAGATCGATGACCTCAAGGCGGTCTTCTTCCTCAAGAACCAGGCCCGCCGCGACGCCGAGATGCACCTCGGCCGGTCGTCGGACGAGGGGCGGGGCGGGGCGGTGGCGACGGTCGAGTTCTTCGATGGCGAGGTCATCCGGGGGCGGATGGAGTCGTACTCGGTGGCCGACAGCGGCTTCTACCTCTACCCGGTCTCGGTCGACAGCAACAACCGGCGGATCTTCGTGGTCGCGAGGTCGCTGCGCACGCTGTCGATCGACGGCTAGGCCGTGGCCCGTCGCAGGCGGCCGACCGGCGTCGTCGCGGCGGTGGCCACGGCCGCCCTGCTGGCCACCGGCCCCGCGGCGAGCCAGGAAGGGCCGATCGCCGTTCTCGAGTCCCTGGCCGGTGCGCTCCGCGCACGCCCGGTGTGGACGGCTTCCTACCACCAGGAGTTCCTGCCCGCCGGCATGACCGCCGGTGAGCAGGTCGACGGCGACGTGTGGGTCGGCTGGCCGGACCGTGCACACTTCCGTTCGGGGGACCCGACCCTGCGCATCATGGGCCTCGACGGCCGGCTGGTGCGGCTCGTCGACCTCGACCTGCCGACCTGTGAGGATCACCGTCTGGACGACGACGAGTGGGCCAGGATTCCGCTCGCCGCCGTGCTCGATCCGCAGGCGGCGGTCGACCGCTTCACGGTGCTCGGCATCGGTGAGCGAGGCGTCGCGCTGGAGCCGCGGCGCCCCGGTGGGGTGGCTCGGGTCGAGGTCCACCTGCGGGCCGACAACCTGCCGCTCGAGGTGGTGGTGATCGACCCTCAGGGCGCGACCAACCGGCTCGAGTTCGGGGCCTGGACGCCGCTCGAGCAGCCGCCGCCGGGCGGATGGCTGCCGCCGGCTCCCGCGGGAGTGGAGTGCACGGGCGAGGGCGCCGGACCCGGCCCGGGCGGCGACGCCGACCGTGGTAGACTCCGCCGATGACGTCGGCCGTCATCCGGTCGTTCCGCCAGGCGCAGCAGCTTCGCGAGGTCTTCGGCCCGATCTCAGATCGGCTGGAAGCCGTCGAGAGGTTCATCGCCAAGGAATTCGAGGCTGCCCAGCCGCTGGTCGCCGAGGTGGCAGGCTATGTCCTGTCGAGCGGCGGCAAGCGCATCCGCCCGGCGCTGGTGCTGCTGATCAGCCGCATGCTGGGCGCGAAGGGCGAGCGGGACGTCCGTTACGGGGCGGTGGTGGAGTTCATCCACAGCGCGAGCCTGATCCACGACGACATCATCGACGAGTCGGACCTGCGGCGGGGAAAGCCGACGGCCAATCACCGTTGGGGGAACCAGGTCACGGTGCTGGTCGGGGACTGGCTGTACACGCGGAGCATGTCGCTCTGCCTCGAGTTCGGCGATGTCGAGATCATGCGGCTGCTGACGGCGGCGACGCTGCAGATGACCGAGGGCGAGATCATGGCCGACCGGGTGCGGTGGCGCCTCGACCTCGCCGAGGATCTGTACATCGACATCACGCGCCGCAAGACGGCCGAGCTGTTCGCGGCGGCGTGCGCGTTGCCCGCCCTGTTCCAGCCGGCCACCCTGCACCTCACGGAGCCGCTCGCCGACTTCGGCCGCGACCTCGGCCTCTGCTTCCAGCTCGTCGACGACCTCCTGGACTTCACCGCGACCCAGTCCAGGCTCGGCAAGCCGGTGCTCGCCGACCTCAGGGAGGGGCGCGCGACGCTCCCGATCATTCTCCTGCTCCCCCGCCTCGACCGCGACCAGCGCGCGCGCCTCGACCAGGTGGTCAGCAGCGGCAGCTTCGACGCGATGTCCGAAGAGGAGGTGCTCGAGCTCGTCCGCACCTCCGGCGTACTCGACGAGGTCCGGCGGCGCGCCACCGCCCAGGCCGAGCTCGCCAGGCACCGGCTCAGCGGGCTGCCCGCGGGCCCCGAGCGGGACGCCCTGATGCGGGCCGCCACCCTGCTCGTGACTCGCGAGATGTAGGGGGCCCCCTCCCGTCAAGGGGGCGGCGGTTGGGGGATAGGGGACAGCGCCCGCCCGTTCCCGGTCCCGTTCCCGAACCCATGCCGGGTCCCAGTCCACCGGCCTCAATTCGCCGAGGTTTGACCCGTGGCCGCATCCGAGGCCCGCGAATGCCCGCCGACGATGAACATCGATGTGACGACTGACTGTATGGTGGTTTTGCTGGATCCGCGCCGTGAAATCAGCGGAGAATCAGGCCCAGGTTCTCAGCAATCGGTTGAGCGATGCGTGAGCCCGCTGCGCGTGCGGATGCGCGAGATCGTGTCCGCAGAGTGTGATGACCTTTCGATAGCATTGCACGGCAGACAGGTCATCTTCGTGGCAATGGTGGCGCAGGAACCCCTTCATGAGCCAGGCCTCGGTGTGATGGGGATCGACGTCGAGAATTCGGTCGAGAAAGATCTCAGCAACGTGCCAGCGTTCTTCGGATATTGCGCGGGCGACGTGACGCCGGTAGACGCGGATCATCGAATCGTCGCGAGAGGTCTCGTCAGTCGAGTGAGGCTTGAGAAAGCTGACCGACAACATGCTTGTCACAGGAACGATGACGAAGTGTGACGGAGATGTCAAGTGTTTTCTGTGAATATTGCGGAGTTTTTCTCGGAAAATTCGACGGCGACTGGCGCGAAAATGTCCAGCGAGCTGGGCTGGCGGGTGCGCCATGGCTGACGGCGGGCCCTGGCGGGCGGCTGGCTGGGGCGGATCGCGGAGGTTGGCGATGGTGGTGGCGGCCAGTGGGGCGGGGCCGCGAGGCCGGGGTATGATGGCGCCATGAGCCCGACCGCGGCCCGGCGGCAGTTCGTGCACCTGCACGTGCACACGCACTTCTCGCTGCTCGATGCGACGATCCGCATCGACGAGCTGGGCAAGCAGGTGGCCGCACTCGGGATGCCGGCGGTGGCCGTGACCGACCACGGCAATTTGTTCGGCGCCTTCCAGTTCCATGGCGCCGCCCTGGCCGAGGGCATCCGCCCGGTGATCGGCTGCGAGGTCTACGTCGCGCCCGGCGATCATCGCGACCGGTCGCCGGCGCCAGGGCGCAGGCGACCGTATGACCACCTGGTGCTGCTGGCCGAGAGCGACCTCGGGTATCGCAACCTGGTGCGGCTGGTGAGCCTCGGGTACCTGGAGGGCTTCTACCACAAGCCGCGGATCTCGAAGACGCTCCTCGCTGACCATGCCGAGGGGCTGATCGCGCTGTCGGCCTGCCTGTCCGGCGAGCCCTCCCGCCTCCTGCTGTCTCGCGATCCGGGCGGGGCTCGCCGGGTCGCCGAGGCGTACCGCGAGATCCTCGGCGCCGACGGCTTCTACCTCGAGATCCAGGACCACGGCCTCGCCGACGAGGCGCTGGTCAGGGCCGGTTTGGGGGAGCTGTCGCGGGCGACCGGCATACCGCTGGTGGCGACCAACGACTGCCACTTCCACCGGCGGGAGGACACCTTCGCCCACCGGGTGCTGCTCGGCATTGGCCAGAACCGGACACTCGAGGACCTGGACTACCCGTATAACGCCGAGTTTTACGTGAAGTCCGCAGACGAAATGTACGAGCTATTCTCGGAGTATCCGGGCGCGTGCGAGGTCACGACCGAGATCGCGTCGAGGTGCCACGTACTGTTCGACAAGGAGACCCTCCACCTGCCCCGATATCCGGTTCCGGAGGGGCACACTCTGGAGAGTTTCCTGACCGAAGTCGCAACCTCCGGGCTCGAGCTGAGGCTCGCAAAAAGGGGACCGAGACGCGCGGCCGACGGCGTGTACCGCGCGCGACTGACCCAAGAGCTTTCGATCATCAGCAAGATGGGTTTCCCTGGGTATTTTCTGGTGGTCTGGGACTTCATCCGGTACGCCAGAGAGCGTGGTATTCCGGTCGGCCCTGGCCGCGGATCGGCGGCTGGCTCGGTGGCGTCGTTTGCCCTCGGAATCACGGATGTAGATCCGCTGGAGTACGACCTTCTATTCGAGCGATTCCTGAATCCCGATCGGATTTCGATGCCCGATATTGACATCGATTTCTGCCAGCGCCGACGGGATGAGGTCATCGAGTACGTGCGTGACCGCTTCGGCAAGGACTCGGTCTCGCAGATCGCGACCTTCAACATCCTCAAGGCGCGCTCGGCGGTGCGGGACGTGGGCCGGGTGATGGGGATGCCGTTCGGCGACGTCGATCGGATCGCCAAGCTGATCCCGGAGGACTTCAACATCACCGTCACTCAGGCGCTGGCGGACTCCCCGGAGCTGAAGGCGCTGGCGGAGGGGGACGACGACGTCCGCCAGCTCGTCGAGACCGCGTCGCGCCTGGAGGGCCTGGCACGCCACTGCGGGGTGCACGCGGCCGGGGTCGTGATCGCGCCCGAGCACCTCGTCAACCTGGTGCCGCTGATCAAGACCGCCAACGGCGAGGTCTGCACCCAGTTCGACAAGGACGACGTCGAGGCGCTCGGCCTGCTCAAAATGGACTTCCTCGGCCTGCGCACGCTGACCGTGATCGCGGACGCGCTCGAGTCGATCCACGCCACCGTCGATCCCGGCCTCGACCTGTCGCTGATCCCGTTCGACGACCCGGCGACCTACGACATGTTCTCGGCCGGCGACACCGACGGCATCTTCCAGTTCGAGTCGTCGGGCATGCGGGAGGTGCTGCGCAAGGTGCAGCCGCGCGCCTTCCTCGAGCTCGCCGCCCTGAACGCGCTCTACCGCCCGGGGCCGATGCAGTTCATCGACGACTACTCCGACCGCAAGCACGGCCGCAAGGCGATCACCTACATCTTCCCGGAGCTCGAGAAGATCCTCGGCGAGACGCACGGGATCATCGTCTACCAGGAGCAGGTGATGCGGATCGCGGTCGAGATCGCCGGCTTCTCGATGGCCAAGGCGGACACGCTGCGCAAGGCCATGGGCAAGAAGATCCAGGAGATGATCGACCGCGAGGGCGAGAACTTCATCCGCGGCGCGACCGAGCACGGCTTCCCGAGGGACAAGGTCCGCCAGCTCTGGGAGCAGATCGTCCCGTTCGCCAAGTACGGCTTCAACAAGTCGCACTCGGTCGCCTACGCCCAGGTGGCCTACCTGACCGGCTTCCTCAAGGTCCACTACCCGGCCCACTTCATGGCCGCGATGCTGACCTCGGAGGTCGCCAACACCGACAAGCTCCACCAGTACCTCGGCCGCTGCCGCCAGATGCGCCTCGACATCCTGCCGCCCGACATCAACGCCTCGTCGCCGCACTTCACCGTCGAGGGCACCGGCATCCGCTTCGGCCTCAGCGCCATCAAGGGGGTCGGCGACTCCGCGGTCGAGCCGATCCTCGCGGCGCGCGCACGCCGCGGCCGCTTCGGCTCGCTGTCCGACTGCCTGCGCTCGCTGCCGGCCCGTGCCGTCAACCACAAGGTCATGGAGTGCCTGGTCAAGGCCGGCTGCTTCGACGGCTTCGGCCTGCCACGCGGGCCGCTCCTCGAGCACCTGGCCGAGCTGATGGAACAGGCGGCGCGGGAGCGCGAGCAGAGCGAGCTCGGCCAGGGCTTCCTGTTCGACGATTTCCGGTCGGACAGCTTCGAGTCCTCGCTCGCGGGCGCGGCCGAGTGCAGCCAGGCCGAGCGGCTCGGCTGGGAGCGTGACGTGCTCGGATTCTTCCTCTCCGGACACCCGCTCGACGGCTACTCCGACCAGCTGCGGCGGTTCGCCGACTGCACGGTCGCCGAGCTGCCGCAGCGGCTGGAGGCCGGGGCGGAGCGGGTGACCGTCGCCGGTCTGGTGAGCGGCCTCAAGGTGATCCCGATCAAGCGCGAGGGGCCCAACCACGGCCGCCGGATGGCGGTCTGGGAGCTCGAGGACGCGACCGGCAGCGTCCGCGTGGTCGCGTTCCCGGACGCCTTCGACCGCGCCGAGCGGGCGCTCGCCGACGGCAGCGCGGTGCTGGTGGTGGCAGCGCTGAAAGGGGAGGGCGACCACGTCGAGCTGTCGGCCGAGGAGGTGAGCGGCCTCGACGGGCTGGCGGCGAAGCGAGCGGCTGCCCTGCGGGTGGTGGTCAACCTCGACGAGGCCGACGAGGCCTCGCTCGAGGAGCTGCGGGAGTTCCTGCTCGACCATCCCGGCAACCTCGCGGTGCGCTTCGAGCTGCTGCGCCGCGGCCGCTTCCGCGCCCGCCTGGTGCCGCCGCCGGCGCTCACCGTCGATCCCTCGCAGGAGACGCTGGACGCGCTCCACGAGCGGCTGGGCAGCGGCTGGTACGAGTTCGAGTACGACACGCCGGCCCGCAACGGCGGCGCCCGGTCCCGTCCGCCGGCGCCGCCACCGGTCGAGGAGGCCGACGGCGACCCGCTCGGCCCCGTCAACTGACCCGCCGCCTGCCCGCATCCGGGAACGGGAACGGGAACGGGTACGGGAACGAGCGGGCGCGGATCCGGCTTCGCCTCCGGCTACGCCGTGACGGGAACGAGCGGGCGGGTGGGCCCTATCCCCCAGATCCTATCCCCTAGATCCTCCCCCTCAACACCTTGTACTCGCCCGCGAGCCAGCGGCCGAGGTCGGCGAGCCGGTGGCGCGAGAAGCGGCTGCCGGTGGGGCCGCCGGCGAGCGCGGTGTGGGCCTCGTCGCTCCCGAGGTCGGTCACCATCCGCCACGACGGGGCGAAGGTGGTGCGGCGGCCGTGGGCGGTGAAGATCCCGCCCTGGACCACCGTCGCCCGGTTGCCGGCGAGCTCGATCGGGCCGTGGTCGAAGCCGAGCCAGCGCGGCAGCTTGCCGCCGAAGAAGATGTCGGTGAGCATCACCTGGCGGGTCTCGCCCCAGCGCGGGACGGCCGCCGGGTCGATCGCGGCGAGGGTCCGCTCGAGGACCTCGCGGAGCACCGTCTCCCGCCCCTCGCCGCCGAACCAGGACTCGTCGCCGCCGAGGATCGCGTCGTCGAACAAGTGGTAGTAGTCGGTCAGGATGGTGGTCTCCTCGACAATCGCCCGCCAGGCGTCGCGGCCGAACAGACGGTCGCCGAAGACCCGGGCCAGGATCGCGTGGTAGACCTGCTCGAAGACCGTGGCCCCCCGTGACTCGAGGTCGTAGCGGAAGTCCCATGCCCGCAGCAGGTCGGCCACCGGACCGCCGGGCAGCAGCGGGCCGAGCAGGGCCATGAAGCGCTCGGCGTGCAGCGAGTACACGTCCTGCTGGAGGCGCTGGAGGTCCTCAGGCGTCGCCCGCTCGAGGCCCGCGAGCACGGCGCGGATCCGGTCGACGCGATAGCTGCCCATCGGCAGGTTGACGGCGAGCGGCCCTGCCGGGGCGTTGAGGTCGTTGTTGGCGGTGGCGAGGAAGCCCTCGGCCGGGTCGAGGATCGACAGCAGCCCGCCCGGATCGACCCACCCGCGCCAGCGGTTGTCCGGCTCGGCCGCCGCCACGGGGTAGAGCCCGGAGTGGGCCCGCTCGGGCAGCCGCCCCGACTGTTGGTAACCGATGCGGCCGTCGCGGTCGGCGACCAGCCAGTTGCAGGAGATGGTGACCGAGCGCAGCGCCGACTGCGCCTCGGCGACCGAGCGCGCGTCGAGGACCCGCAGGATCGCCTCGAGGCTCGGCGCCGCGCCGCCGCGTTGGGCCGACCACGCCCGGGTCAGGTAGAGGCCGTCCTCGAGCTCCTCCCGGCGGGGGTCGGCCTCGAGCACGCCGAGGTCGTTCTCGCGCACTGTCACCGTGACCGGCTCGGCGCCCTTGCGCCGGACCTCCTCGCGCCGCACCTCGAGCGGCGCCCAGCCGTCGCCGCGCCGCACCGCATTGCCGCGCACCTCCTCGACGAAGAAGTCGACCATGTCCATGAAGCCGTAGGTGAAGGCGAACGCGATCCGCGAGGTGCGGCCCATGACCAGGCCCGGGACCCCGGGCATGGTGATGCCGATGCGGTAGTCGTCGCGGGTGTGGAGCACCGCCTCATACCAGAGCGCCGGCAGCCGGTTGATCTCCATGTGCGGGTCGGAGGCGAGCAGCGCCGAGCCGGTGGCGCTGCGCCGGGCCGCGACCGCCCAGTTGTTGCTCGCCGACGCCCGCGCGCCGGCGGTCGCGAAGCGCACCGAGGGCGGCAGCAGCGGCGCGAGCCAGCGCAGCCGGCGAATCTGCTCGACGGTGGCCGGGTCGAGGCCGTCGAGGTGGGGTGCGAGCAGCCGCCGGAGCTTCTCGACCGGGACGCCGCCGTGGATCGCCTGCACGAGCAGCTTCTCGACGTCGACCTGGGACTGGGCGAGGCCGACGTAGGTCATGATCTTGATCGTCAGCAGGACGTCGGCGACGCCCCACGGCTCGGGGCGGTGGCCGACGAGGAGCAGCTCGAACGGCCGCCGCCGCGTCCTGAGCACGTCATTGACCCCGGCCGCGTAGGCCTCGGCGAAGGCGCGCGCCTCGCTGCCGAGCCGCTCCACGTCGGCAGCCGCATCGCGCGCGAAGCCCATGTCCCTGGCCCAGACGTCGATCTCGAGGGTCTCCTCGCTCGCCTGCAGGCACTCGGCAAGGCGGCCCTGGCCGACCAGCCGCAGCAGCACCATCTGGACCAGCCGGTCGCGGGCGTGGGCCCAGCCGAGGCCGGCGGCGAGGCCGAGATCCTCGCCGGCCCACAGCTCGATCACGCCCTCGGGCGTGCGGCGCGTCCCGAGCTCGAAGCTGCCGATGCGCAGCGTGCGGAGGTCGTTGGCCATCATCGTGCCCCCCTCGAGATGTCGGTGCTGACGCAGAGGATAGCAGCCACGAGAGGCCGGCTCGCCCGGGCGGGTCGGCGCCCGCAACACTGCACGGAGGCGAAACGTTACACTGGCAGGTGCGCGGCGCCGGGCCGCGGCCGTTCACAACCGGAGGTCAGGGCATGAAGCCGACCGTGCTGGGTCTCGTGATCGCTCTTGCCGGAGCGCTGGCCTTCGGCGAGGAGCTGCCGATCAAGCTCGGCCATCGCCGGCCGCAGGCCGTGGCCAACCCGGCTGTGGCCGCGTTCACCCGGCTGGACGCGCCGGTGGCCGCGCTCGCGGTCGCCGCCGATCCGGTCGTCGAGGCCGATCGCGCCGGCTTCCGGGTGCAGGGCGGGAAGGTCCAGCTCGAGGTCGTCACTGCGCCGGAGGATGCGGCAGGGCTCGCGGCCTGGCTCGAGGCGGAAGGCGCGTCATCGGTCGGCAGCGCGGGTGGGGTGCTCGACGGCTTCGTCCCGCCCGACCTCCTGCCGGCCCTCGACCGCCACCCGGCGGTGGGCTGGGTGCGCCGGCCGGCCTACGCGGCGCTGCCCGAGCCGTGGCTCGAGGCGGCCGCCGCTGCGCCCAAGGACGTCATCTTCTCAGAGGGCCTGCCTCCCACCAACGTCCCCGAATGGCATGCTGACGGCTTCACCGGCGCCGGCGTCAAGGTCGGCGTCATCGACATCGAGATGTACGGATGGGACGATCTGCTCGGGAGCGAGCTGCCGCCGGCCGACAGGGTCCACTACCAGTCCTTCGGCAGCGGCTCGAGCTCGCCGAGCGAGGTCCACGGCACCGCGGTCGCCGAGATCATCCACGACATGGCGCCGGACGCCGAGCTCTACCTGGCCGAGATCGGCGGCAGCACGTCGAACTTCGTCAATGCCGTGCAGTGGATGGTCAGCTCGGGAGTGCGGGTGGTCGCGATGTCGATCACCTACTTCGGGGTCGGGCCGGGCGACGGCACGGGCTACTTCCAGAGCCAGATCGCCAGCTTCGTCGCCAGCGCGAACGGCGTCTGGGCGCACTCCGCCGGCAACTACCGCGACTCCCACTGGCAGGGCCAGTCGGTCGACGCCGACGGCAATGGCTGGGTGGAGCTCAACGGGGAGAACGAGATCCAGCGCTTCGACGCCTCGGCGGCCGTGGGCGATCCGATCCGCGTCTCGCTGCAGTGGAACGACTGGACCGCCGTCAACCAGGACTACAGCCTCCACCTCTTCAAGGTCGACGGCGTCGAGCCGGTCGAGGTCGCCGCGGCCGACAGCCTGCAGACCGGGTTCGGCGGCCAGGCGCCGACCGAGTTCCTGGACTTCACGGTCCGCGAGGCCGGCCGCTACGGCGTCGGCGTCTTCCGCAAGAGCGTGAGCGGCACCCACGACCTGGAGTTCTTCTCGCTCGACTTCGGGGTCTCGGGCTCGGTGACCGCGGGCTCGGTGACCACCCCGGGCGACGCACCGGCCGCGATGGCGACCGCCGCGATGGCGCCGACCGGCTCCACCGTCCGCACCTACAGCTCGGCCGGCCCGACCAACGGTCCGGGCGGCTCGCTCGAGGGCGGCACGGTCAAGCCGGACATCGCGGCCTACGACGGGGTCTCGACCGCGTCCTACGGCCAGGCCTTCGGCACGTCGTTCGCGTGCCCGCACGTCGCCGGCGCGGCCGCAGTGGTGATGTCGGCCCATCCGACCTGGACCGGCGCCCAGGTCCGCGCTTTCCTCGAGGAGGCGGCCATCGACAAGGGCACGGTGGGGATGGACAACGACTTCGGCTGGGGCCGCCTCAACCTCGGGCCGTCGCCGCTCTCGACCTGCAGCTACACTCTCGACCAGGCGTCGCTCGAGTTCGGCACCGGCTCGGACAGCGCGATCATCAACGTCGACACCGAGTCGGGGTGCTTCTGGTCGGCGGAGAGCCAGTCGGACTGGCTGCGGACGCCGGTCGACAACGACACCGGTCCGGGCCGGGTGATAGTCCTTGTCGAGGCCAACCCCGGACCGCCGCGCAACGGCAGCCTGCTGATCGCCGGCATCACCGTGCCGGTGACCCAGGCGGGCAACGACTGCACCTACAGCGTCGAGCCGGCCTCGTTCCGGCTCAGCCGGGAGGGTGGGACGGAGGAGATCCGCGTCAGCACCGCCGCTGCCTGCGAATGGACCGCGTCCTCGCAGGCGGCGTGGATCGAGGTTTCGCAGGGGACGGGCGGCACCGGCAGCGGCACCGTCGTCTTCGCGGCGGCTGCCAATGGGCAGCCGACGCAGCGCACCGGCACCCTGCTGGTGGCGGGCCAAACCGTGGAGGTCGTCGAGCTGGGCACCGGCGCACGCTCGATGGTGGGGGGCATCGCCGAGACCGCGGGCGCCGCCGGCACCCGCTGGAAGTCGAGCCTCGCGCTCGCCAACCCCGGGACCGGCGCGGTCGACGCGACGTTGACCTACCGTCACGAGGACGGCGCCGACGCGGTCGAGGTGACCATCCCAGGTGGGCGCATCGTCGAGTACGGCAACGCTGCGGTCGACCTGTTCGGCCGGCCCGGCTCGTCAGGCGTGGTCGACGTGCAGGCGAGCGGCCCGCTGGTGATCACGGCCCGCACCTTCAACGACGCCCCGGCCGGGACCTTCGGCCAGTACCTGCCGGCGGTGCGTTCGGCCGACGGCATCAACGGCGGCGAGACCGGGGTGCTGTCGCAGCTCGCGAGCAACGACGACTTCCGCACCAACATCGGCTTCGTCAATCTGGGCGCGACCACGGCGTCGGTGAGGATCCGGCTTCATGACGGCACCGGCAGCCCACGCGGAGCGGAGCTCGTCGAGTCGGTGCCCGGGGGCCGCTGGCTGCAGGTCAACCGGGTGTTCCAGGAGGCTGCGGCAGGGACCTGCCAGGGCTGCTACGCCCTCGTCGACCTGGTTGACAGCCTCGATGGTCCGGTCTGGGCCTACGCCTCGGTGGTCGACAACGGCTCCGGCGACCCGACCACGATCCCGGTGGCCGCCGTCGACCCGTCGGCGGCCGGCGCTGACCTGCTGGTGGCCGGGATCGCGGACACCGCCGGCGCCGAGGGCACCCGCTGGGCCTCGAACCTCGCGGTCCTCAACCTGTCGGGCGGCGAGCTCAACGGGACCGCCGAGTACCGCCACGGCGGCGGCACGGCCGCGATCGACTTCACGCTCGCGGACGGCGAGCTCGTCGAGTGGGCCAACGTGGCCGTCGCGCTCGGCGCGCCGGACTCCGCGGGCGCGGTGGCGATCGTGGCCGACGCGCCGGCTGTGGTCACTGCGCGCACCTTCAACAACGCCGCGGCCGGGACCTTCGGCCAGTTCCTGCCCGGGCTCGACGCCGGCGCCGCGGTTCCCGCCGGCGCCTCGGGCATGGTGTCGCAGATCAAGAGCACCGACGCCTTCCGGACGAACGTCGGCTTCACCAACTTCAGCGACGCGCCGTGCGACGCGACCGTCACCCTGCACGGCGCCGATGGCGGCCAGCTCGGCAGCCCGGTGGCCGTGACCGGCATCCCGGCCGGCGGCTGGAAGCAGGTCAACCGCATCTTCCAGGTCGCCGGCGCGGGCGAGTGCCCGATCGGCTACGCCGTGGTCACGCCCGTGACGCCCGGCTGCCTGGTGTGGGCGTATGGTTCGGTGGTCGACAACAGCTCCGGGGACCCGACCACCATCCCGGTGTCAGTGGAGTAGGGTTCCAGCCCGCATCCTTCACCGCCCTTCTGAGCCGATGTGAAGCTCACCGGCGTACGCACTCCAGGCAGGCTGCCGACTCGCTCCGTCACCGCGGAGCCGGAGAGCGAAGTCGGGCAGGTCGAAGCCGGGCAACCAGCGATATACTGTGTGCATGCTGCAATTGTGTCCCGCAATCGACATCGTCGACGATCGGACCGTGGAGGTCCTTCGCCGGCGAGGTCCGGTCGGGCGTCTCGAGATGGCGTTCGACATGTGGCGCTCGGCCCGGGAGATCCTCACGGCGATCCTGGTGTCGCAGCACCCGAACTGGTCCGAGGACGACGTGTCTGCCGAGGTCGCGCGACGGCTTTCACATGGAGCTTGCTGAACTCCTTCGCCGCGTGACTGCCGCGCTCGAGGAGCTCGAGATCCCATACCTCGTCACCGGTTCGATGGCGACGATTGCATACGGGGAGCCCAGGTTCACGCGAGACATCGACGTGGTCGTGCGAATCGACGGAGAGGACGTCAAGAGGCTCCGGTCGGTATTTCCGGAGGAGGAGTTCTACCTCAGCACAGAGGCGGCGCTCGAGGCCCTCGAGCACGCGGGGCAGTTCAACGTCCTGCACCCTCGTTCGGGTCTGAAGATCGACTTCATGGTGGCCGGCTCGGGCGAGTTCGACGAAAGCCGATTCGGCAGGTCGCGCCGGCTTCAGATCGGCCCGGCGTCAGCGGCCGAGTTCGCCGCTCCAGAGGATGTCGTCATCAAGAAGCTCGAGTACTACCGCGAGGGCGAATCGGAAAAGCACCTCCGCGACATCGCGGGCGTGATCAAGGTGACCGGCGACGAGCTCGACCGCAGCTACATCGAGGAGTGGGCGCGGCGGCTCGACCTCGAGGTCGTGTGGCGACAGGTGCTCGAGCGACTGGAGCAGGAGCCGTGAGCCGCGCTCGGGCGCTCGCGCGGTCTGCGCGTTGGGTTCCGCTGTTCGGCCGTCGGAGCGTCACGGCGTGGGCACCTCGTGCGCTGCTGACAGCGTGCGCTCGAGAACATCCGCCATGAAGGCGGCCATTCGTGCTGGTCAAGGACCCCGCTGACGACCACTGGAGCGGTCACGGGGAGGTGCTGCGGGGCCGCCGTGGCGGTGGCCTGGTCGACGCGGACGAGATGGCGGCGGCATTCGCTCCGACCCGCCGGGCCGCCATGGCGCGCTACCGGATCTCGATGGCGAGGCGAGAGGTGGCTCGGGGCCTCGGCAAGCATGTGGAGACCGCGAGCCGGCTGGTGAGCCGAGCGGCGGTGCGGCGGCTCGACGATAGGGGATTCCGTCCCGGCAGAACCACGTCGTGGAGGCGCGCAGGCTGCTCATCACTTTGGGGCGGGAACGTTGGGCGCAGAGCACGAGGGACCTGGCTTCAGCACTCGGGAAAAGCGCCGACACCGTCACCTACATTCAGCGCGAAGGCGTCAAGCAAAGACTCGACGACGAGGAGTTTGAGCGACGATACGAGAATCTCGATTCGATCTTGATCGCGGGAGGACAGTGAGTTCCAGTAACTACGGTACTGCGGACCTGGCACCGATGCAGGAGGAGTCACCATGCAGTTGTTTCGTGTTCTCAGGCTAATCATGGTCTTTGGTTTCTGCGCGGTGGCTGGAGCCCTCATTTTCGCTGAGGTTGCCAGCAGCTCAAATGTCGACCCGATTGAAGTTGCCCGCGCCTTCCTTGAGACCAACCTGGCTATAAGCGAAGGGGCACCGCAGAAGCGTGAACCCTCCCTGGTTCTCGGGTCGAGCGGGTTCGACAGGACCACGGGGTGGTGGAGGATCATCGACTCAGAACTGGCAACAATCAGAGTTTCTACAACCACTGGTCACGTAGTCTGGGCAGTGTTCAAGGGCGGGCAACCGACAGAGGTCCCCGTGGTCGATTCGAGCGGCAGGCCGGTTTCGAAGGAGAGAATCCGTTCCGAAACGGTCCGCGTTAGCCGAGAGGACGCCCTCGGCGCAGCCATGACTTTCGCAAAGCAACAGGTTGCTCAGTGCGAACTGGAAAACCTCGATCTAGTTCGGAACGAACTCTCCGACAGAGGAAGTCACGTAGCCTATCACTTCGTGTGGCGGGAGCGAGCGGATGATGATGGCGTGGCCTATGGGATGGATTTGGTGTCAATCTCGGTGAACCCATCAACCGGGAAGGTCTTCGAGTACAAGCACCTCACTTCTGCGGTCGATCACGAAGTCCCTATTCGGCCTGACCGGTGCAGGTCCATCGTCGAGGCCGAACACAGTGGCTATGGCGGATTGCGGATAACCCGACTCACGCTCGTTTCACTACATACGCAGGACGGTCCGGAGGTGCCGGCGTGGGCCGTGACATTCAAGGTGTCCACTCTGTTGGGAGAGGCCACAAAGAGCTGCTATGTGAACGCAGACACGGGAGATATTCTGAATGAAACGCTCGACCCTTATTGAGTTCCAGGTCCGGAGCACGACACGCTGAGGCCACGAGGGGGCGATGCCTCGCAACCTCGGAGTGTTTGTGGGGGGCGGGATTCACCGGTTCGTACGTGCTCGCCGTTGCCCGTCTTGTGGGGGGTGGTGCGTCCCGGCAGGCTGGAGGGGTGAGCACGTCTGAGCTGAGCGTCGTGCCGAGAGGATTGCCAACCGGATTGCCAACAGTGGGTGTGGGGACTGGGGGTTGCTGGAGGGTGCTCGCGGGTGACCCATGGAGAAGGTCGCGACGTCACCGCCCGACCGCTGAAGTCTGCTACCACCTCCCGCGTACCGAGACCTTGAAACTCAAGCTGCTCGTGAATACACTCTGTGGGCAAGACTCTGGCTTTTCTCTTGGGCGTAAATGACTTTCACGCCAATACGTTACGCAACGAACGGAGCCACCTTCTCGTCTCGCAGTGAGCTTTGCGGGCTCGAGCCAGAGGTCAGGGGAGGAAGAATGGCAGAGCACGTCGGAACCCACCGCATCGCGAGGGCCCTCGTCGACGGCCGGCCCGAGTGGCTGCTCGCCCGGGAGGGCGAGGCCTTCCTGCTGCCCGACGGTCCATTCGGGAGCAACCTGATGCTCGGCCGACGGGTCGGCTCGGCCGACGGGCTGCGGCTGCTGGCGCCGGCCGTGCCGACCAAGATCATCGGCATCGGCCGCAACTACGTCGCGCACGCCGCCGAGCACGGCGTCGAGGTGCCCAAGGAGCCGCTGCTCTTCCTGAAGCCGCCGTCGAGCGTGCTCGACCCGGGCGGAGCGATCATCTCGCCGGCGCTGTCCGAGCGCGTCGAGTACGAGGGCGAGCTGGCGCTGGTCATCGGCCGCCGCTGCAGGCGCGTCGCCGAAGCCGGTGCGTGGGCGTGCGTGCTCGGCCTCACCTGCGGCATCGACGTCACCGCCCGCGACCTCCAGCGCTCGGACGCCCAGTGGACGCGCGGCAAGGGCTTCGACACCTTCTGCCCGCTCGGGCCCTGGATCTCGGCCGGCGTGACCGAGGCCGAGGCCGCGGCGCTGCGCCTCGAGACGCGGGTCAACGGCGAGCTGCGGCAGCAGGCCTCGACCGGCGACATGGTCTTTCCGCCGGCCCGGCTGATCGCCTACATCACAGAGGTCATGACGCTGGAGCCGGGCGACGTGATCCTGACCGGGACCCCCGAGGGGGTCGGACGGCTGGCGGCCGGCGACCGCATCGACATCGCGATCGAGGGCGTCGGCGTGCTCAGCAACCGCGTGGAGTGAGCCGGCGATGGCCGCGGCGGTACAGCGGATGGACGGCCGCGTGTGCGTAGTCACCGGCGCCACCTCGGGAATCGGCCGCGCCGCGGCTCAGGAGTTGGGGGCGCTCGGCGCCCGGCTGGTGCTGGTGGCGCGCGACCCGGCCCGCGGCGCGGCGGCGCGGGACGAGATCACGGCCGGGACCGGCAACCGCGAGGTGGCGCTCGAGGTCGCCGACCTCGCCTCGCAGCGCCAGGTCCGCGAGCTCGCAGCGCGGCTGCTTGCCGCCCTGCCCGAGATCCACGTCGTCGTCAACAACGCCGGCCTCGCCCTCGGCGAACGCCGGCTCACCGAGGACGGCCTCGAGGAGACCTTCGCGGTCAACCACCTCGCGCCGTTCCTGCTCACCAACCTGCTGCTCGAGCGGCTGCGGGCGAGTGCGCCGGCGCGGGTGGTGACCGTGGCCTCGGCCGCCCACCGCGGCGTCGCCATCCCGTTCGACGACCTCAACGGCGAGCGCCGCTTCTCGGGCTGGATCGCCTACGCCTGGACCAAGCTCGCGAACATCCTGTTCACGGCCGAGCTCGCGCGGCGGCTCGAGGGCTCGGGGGTGACCGCCACCTGCCTGCACCCGGGCGTGGTGGCGACCGGCTTCGCCCGCGAGGGGCCGATCCTGGTGCGCGAGTTCCAGCGCCTCGTCGGCCGCCTCTTCCTGCTCGACCCGGCGCAGGGGGCCGACACGCTGGTCTGGCTGGCCTCGTCGCCTGACGTCGAGGGGGCCTCCGGCGGCTACTACGCCAAGCGCCGGCTCGCGGCGCCGTCGCCGGCGGCGCGCGACGCCGGGGCGGCGCGTCGGCTGTGGCGGGAGAGCGAGCGGCTGACCGGCCTCGCCGGCTGAGCCGCCCCCTGATCACGGCGTCGTGCCGAGCCGCCTCACTTCCAGTGGGCGGTGACGAACTCGTCGACCTCGGGCAGGCCGCCCTGCAGGATCAGGTAGCCGTTGTGCGGCTCGCGCTCGGTGATCTCGCGGTTGACCGGGGCCCGCATCATCTCCATCACCCGGCCGTGGTCGTCGGTATGGCCGAGCACCCAGCCGAGCTTCATCAGCGCCGTCTCGGGCAGCATGTTGTCGAGCGGCACGATCCCGATGTCGAGCAGGTCACGGCCGGTGTCGTAGACGTACATCTGGGCGTAGCCCCACAGCGTCTGCACGGTCATCACGATGTGGACGCCGGCGGCGACCGCGCGCTTGAGCGCCGGGTAGAGCGGCGCGTTGACGTGGCCGAGGCCGGTGCCGGCGATGACGATGCCGCGGTAGCCCTTCTCG
>ERZ1649853.115-NODE-115-length-33180-cov-7.846309_pt1 | contig 33180 bp, 33 predicted proteins | sample MGYA00575353_ERZ1649853 | MGnify/ENA primary metagenome ERZ1649853 (study PRJEB40853, sample SAMN11349654) | freshwater sediment metagenome | isolation source: river sediment | host: Sediment | place: India: Okhla Barrage, New Delhi | collected 2017-02-21 ...
ATCCGGGCCCTCGCACATCCCCCCTCGAGTGCATCAAACCGCGCCCAAATGCGAGCTCACTCTGTGGGCTTGCCGTCGTATTCCTCTGGTTCCCTCTCCGCGTCGGCCTTGGTACGGCGGACCACCTTGTCCTGGTGTTCAGGCGGTGAGTAGATGGTGTAGAGTTTGAGGTTATTTCCTGGGGAAGTGTTCAGCACGTTGTGCTTGGCTCCCGAAGGAACGACCACCCCGCTGCCGTCCTTGACGCGGTGCTTGACGCCGTCGATTATGACCATTCCTTCGCCTTCTTCGAACCTGAAGAACTGGTCTACGGTGTCATGGACCTCTTCTCCAATCTCCTCGCCGGGCCTGAGGTTCATCAGAACGAGCTGACTGAATCTGCCCGTGTAGAGGACTCGTCGAAAATCGGTGTTCTTCGTTGTTTCCTTCTCCAGGTCGGCCGCGAATCCTACCTTCGACTTTGACGCCTTCATGTAACCACCTCTGCCGATACCATTCGCGCGTTCTATCCGCTGTGGTCGGGCAACCCTTGTACGCTTATTTCTATTTGGCGGAGTATCGCAGAATCTGGAGACCCTCGAATCCTTCGGCCACGGCAAGTCGGAGACGCAAAATGACAGCGAGAACCGACCTCAAGCCACGCAGGCAACGATGAAGGCCGGCTCCATACCCGATGATTCATGTCGGGCAATCTGAGCCCTGGCACATCCCAGGCTCAGGTTCTCCTTCTCCTGCTGAGGAGGACCACGGTGGTGATCACAACCAGGGCCAACGCGCCGAAGGCCAGAGGTCCCGAGAACTCTGGAATCTCCGGCGGTTCGTCAGGGTCGCCTACCGTGATCGTGTAGTTGATGCTGTCCGTTGAATTGTCGTCCGAGATCGTGACATTCACCCAGAAGGCTCCCTTCGCATCGGGTGTTCCCGATAGCACACACGAAGTGTCGCTCAGAGGAGAGGGAGAGAGCCACGTGGCGTCGGTGACGATTGACCACTCATTCTCTCCGAGGTCCGCCTCGAGCGCCTCCGCGGAGTACTGGTACTGTTCACCGACTCCCTCTCTGAGGTCGGGAGAGCTTATTATCCAGGGTCTCCCGTAGGCTTGATGCATCCCCGAATCGTCAGCGCTCGTGAACCATATCCTGTTGTACGGGTGTCCGTCGCTTCTCGCCCAAGCGAGCATGAGCTCATTGCCCCATGTGAGCGCTGCGGAGAATCCTCCAGAGACCGCCCATTCATCCCCGGACACGTTTCCCATCTCCTGGAAGCTCGAGTTCGAGTAGTGGAAGTAGCCGTACCTTCCGTAAGGTATCATGCCGAGGCCGAGGTCTGAAACAGAGACATAGTCCCCCAACGCTAGGAGCGCTCTACCGGCGCCGAGGTCCTGCACCGAGTGGGGGCATACCCATCCTGTTCCTCTGTGTGGCACGAGCGCCTCCTCATCCGACCAGGTCTGTCCCCAGTCATCCGAGGATCGAACATAGAGGTCAGTGTAATCTCCCGAACCCATTGTGTAGAACACGAAGAGCCTCTCGCCGTCGCATACCAGTTCCGGGAGTATGGCGTCTCTGCTCAGGTCGGATATGACCACGGGGGCGTCCCAGGTCAGCCCGGCATCGGACGATTTGCAGAACGAGACGACATACCTGCCTCCTTCCCAAGGTATGCCGAAGGCCTGGCTCCCGACGATGTAGATGTTCTCGTCAATCCCTCTTCCGAACCAAGACCCGTTGGTGTAGACCTCCATGAACCTCCACCAGAGGGCCCCGTCGCTGAGGGCAAGAGAGGACAGCTGTTCGAAGTTGTCGCCGTTGTCGGCGCTCCGATAGACGTTGCCGGTGGTCGCCAGCAGGACGATGTCGTCGGTGCCGTCGCTGTATACGCACATCCCGGGCTCCCCTCTGAAGACTCCGGACCCGAAGACATTCTTCGAGTCCCATGTGGCTCCCCGGTCCGCGCTTCTGAAGAGGTAGACCGGGCCCGAGTCATATGCCCAGGACACGACGTACACGTAGTTCTTGCCAATCGCGATGTCGCTATCGAAGTAGACGTCGGACGTCTCGGTGAGCAATATGGGCTCTGTCCATGTGGGGTCAGGGGCTCGTGTGGTTGTCGAGGCAAACGCGAGGACTCCCGCTGTAAGCATGAAAGCTGTGACAAAGAAGGCACTGACACATCGACTCGTCGAAACACCCACTGTCTCATCCTCCGCGTGATTATCATTGGCATCCCTGTAGATAAACTTGAGCTCCAGTTCGCGAAGACACGGCTTTGGGTCGCCTTGCGGGACTTGAGGCCTGGGAAGGCGCTCGACGATCCGAACGGTGTCGGAAGTCGAACGCGGCGAATTTCCCATAGTGGAGGAGACCATGGCATGGAAAGCCATTCTCGAAGAACTCTAATATGGGCATACGAATACGCACAGCGGAGATAGAATGCTGGCCAAGTTCCCGACCGACGGCAAGGGAGTATCCAAGAAGATGCTGGATTGGCAGATGCTGAGGCTCGGAATCATCGCCGAGCTGGACGCCATAGACCTATACGAGCAGTTGGCGGCCGCGACCTCGGACAAGAAGTTGAAGGCCGTGTTCCTCGATGTCGCTCGCGAGGAGAAGACCCATGTGGGTGAGTTCATGACACTACTTCTTGACACGGACAAGGAGCAGGTCCGCGAGCTGGAAGCCGGGAAGAAGGAGATCCGAGAGGAGTTTGACTGAGACCTTTCCGATCGGGGTGGTCATCTGATCCGTCTTACCTTTCTAAGGATCACGATGGCTGCGATTCCGGCCGCGCACCCGGGGATCAGGTCGAACTCTGGGATGGACGTGGTGCTTGAAGGCTCGAAGACCATGAGGTATAGCGCGGCATTCGATATTGTCACGTAGTCGGGCTTCTCGACAAGGATGCCCTCGCTCGGGCACCATTTGCCGTCGCTCCAGTCGTATGCAGCGATTTGCATCGATCCCCATCGGTGGTCGATTATCCTGCCGTCATCGTCTCTCGAGATGTATTCCCATCCGTTGAGGGCCACCAACGGCTGCCCCTGATACCGTATGTCCTGAACATGCTTGCCGTTCTGCTCTCGGAACGTCAAGTTTCCGGACTGGCCAGATGTACTGACTGCCAGACATATGCCTCCGTAATATGAGTCGACTATGTCAGCATCGAGTCTGAAGTCGCCGAACTTGATTTCGGAGAAGTCGAACGGCAACTCGCGCTCGTCGAATGTCAGAAGCGTGCCTGAACCCGTGTCGACGATCCCGGTGCAATTAAGCGCGTAGACTCGGAATCCGTAACTCTGAATCGTCGAGGCCGAGTCTGATGGCTGCTCGATGACGGTGTCCGCGCTGCTTTCGTTCAGGACAACGCCGAGAGAGATGGCTCCAACGATGATGGCCGCCATCGAGACTGCCGTTGTGAGCAGGCGTCCTCTCTTGCGTTCACCATTCGGATGCATCGGCGTCCTGGCCTGGTCGGCGATGAGGCCTCGGCCTGAAGTTCGAGACGACACGGTTGCCGAATCGGCCCTCCAGCGGATATGAGGCGGTCGTCCGCGCTATCACGTTATCATTCTCAAGAAAGGGAATGTCTCCGAAGTCGACGGTTGCGTGTCCGCGGCGTCCAGTCCTCTTGCGGAGGCTCAGATAGCTTTAAGTAATTATGAATCATTATTCATAATCGTGCCCAGGCCAAAGTTGTGTAGACACGTGCGCTGCGATCCGGATTCCACTTTCTTCAAGCCCCAGGGAATCCCTATGACGAAACTGGAATGGACGAGCCTGGGGCTGGATGAGCTCGAGTCGCTGAGACTCGCGGACGCAGACGGCCTCACCCAGAAAGATGCCGCGGACAGGATGGGGGTCTCACAGCCCACATTCAACAGGATATTGTCTGAGGCGAGGCGCAAGGTGGCGTACAGTCTAGTCAATGGAACGGCAATCAAGATCGAAAAGGCCGACTCCGTCAGGATCGGCGAGCGGTCTGCAAGCGCTCGGGGCGGTTCGGTGCGGCGGCAGCGCCACCGTGGGCAAGGTGGTGAGCGATGAGGCTCGCCGTGCTCGCGGTCAACATCCCAGGCAACTGGATCAAGACGCTGTCGACGTCATGCGACTTGTCTGTTCGAGTCTTCAAATGCGTTCCCAGAAACGGGGGCGGTGGCCAGGGCTTTCTGCAGATCGACACAGAGGCCGACATGACCGGAGACGACCTTGCCGACAGGATAAGGAAACACGACCCTCGCTGCTCCGTCCAGCTGATAAGCGCTGGCCCTGGCAGATATGTGGGTACGGTCGAGCTGGACACGTGCCAGGTGTGCCGCCTGGTTGCCGACTCGGGTTGCTTCCTAGACTCCGCGACCTCGCGACCCGATGGCTTGGTCCAGTGGAATGTGATCTCTCCGAACGCCGCTGCTCTGAAGGCGCTGGTCGACAAGGTCAGGGAGCTGGGATGCACTGTGACTGTCGAGAAGGTGTCCAAGCTCCGCACGGCCCAGGAGCTCACCAGGGAGCAAGAACGGGTGCTTCAGCTGGCCTATGAGCTTGGCTATTTCGAGATTCCGAGGAAGATCAAGCTCGAGAAGCTGGCGAAGAGCCTCGAGATATCCAAGGCTACGCTGGACGTCATGCTCAGGAGGGCCCAGCGGAAGGTCATAGCCAGACACCTGGGCAACATGGCCTGAGTACTCCTCGAGGGGCTTACATGTTCGCCATGTTTGGCTTCATCTCAGTCGGCAGTTGTCCCGCTTGAGGACAACATGACATCCAAGAAGACGGACTACGCGAAGAAGTCATTCCTTGTGATCGGGACCCATGGCGACGAGGACGTCGAGAAGGCGACCATGACCTTCGCGTGTGCAAGCGCCTCGGCCGCGCTCGGCATCAAGACGAAGGTATTCTTGACTGGGAACGGCGTCAAGCTAGCCCAGAAGGGATTCGCACAGAAGCTCCGGAAGGTCGAAGGCATGGCCTCCGTGAAAGACATGATGGACGCGTTCCTCGCGAGCGGGGGCAAGGTGCAGGTCTGCATACCGTGCCTGGAATCGAGGGGCATAGACAAGCGCTCGTTCCTCGGGGGCGTCGAGTTCGTCAACCTTATGGACTTCGCGGCATCCGCGCTGGACTCGGACAGGGTCTTCACCTGCTAGCGACTCAGAGGGAGGGTGAGCCATGTCTACGAAAACCAGTTCATGCGGTTCGTCAGGGAAGTGCGGCGGGGAGAACAAGGGCATCCTGGACAAGGTCCCCCTGGACGCCAAGCACAAGATCATTGTCATGAGTGGCAAGGGCGGTGTCGGCAAGTCCACCGTCGCAGTGAACCTTGCGGTCAGCCTGGCCGACAAAGGGTACGCTGTCGGATTGCTCGATGCCGACATGCACGGGCCGAGCGTTCCTAAGCTCCTCGGACTCCCCAACCTTCCACTCAGAGTCAACGAGAAGGGGGATATCATCCCCGCGTTCGTGCCCCCGAACCTGAAGGTGATCTCCGTCGCGTTCCTCCTGAGAGACAGGGACTCCCCAGTCGTCTGGAGAGGGCCCCTGAAGATGGGGGCAATCAGGCAGTTCTTGGAGGAGGTGGAGTGGGGCCGTCTCGATTACCTGGTTGTTGACTTGCCCCCGGGCACGGGCGACGAGCCTCTGAGCATAGCCCAGCTGATACCGTTCCCTGACGGCGCGCTCATCGTCACGACTCCTCAGGACGTGGCTCTGCTCAGCGTCCGGAAGTCAATCAATTTCGCTAGGATGGTCGGACTTGAGGTCCTCGGACTAGTGGAGAACATGAGCGGCTTCAAGTGTCCGGAGTGCGGCAAGGAGGTCGCCATATTCGGGAACGGCGCAGCGAAGCAGGCCGCCGCTGAGCTCGGAGTCCCGTTGATCGGCACTCTGCCCCTCAGCATGGCCGTATCCAAGAGCGGCGACGACGGCCGGCCGTTTGTGAGGCAGGATGTCGACGGCGTCAGGGAGGATTTCGGGAAGATGACCGAGAAGCTCATTGCTCAGTTGGATAGGAAGCAGAGGTGAGAGAAGCATGCCAAGAGGGTACGGAATGGGCCGTGGCTACTGGAGGGCCTACGGCGAAGGAGTGAGGCGTGGATATAGAGACCGGCCGCGTGCGATTGGCCCAGACTCGGGCGTGCCAGGTTACGAGTATGTCGGGCCATGCAGGTGCGGTTGGGGACCGAACGCATACTACAGAACGGCCGACGGCAGGATTCTTCACGCTGCCTCAGTTGGCGTCGACAGCCAGGATACGGGCAGCAACGAGCAGTCCGAAATCACTGTCTTGCGGGCGGACAACGAGAAGCTCGCAGCTAGGGTCCGAGAGCTGGAGGCGCAGCTCGCGTCAAAGTGAGGTGCGAGTCTTTGCAGAATTCGAATGTGCCGCCGGGGTGACGGGTTGCAGCTGATGAGGACTTTCACGTGCCATGACTGTGGTCGTGAATGGAAGGAACCGCACGGAACGGGCAGGCCGATGGCGTGTCCAAAGTGCAACAGTGTCAACATACACAGGTCGGAGCACGACCGTGGCGCAGCCCGATCGGGTGGTTGTTATGGCGCTGGTCGAGGCCCTTCACCAGATGGTCGTGGCAGAGGCGGTGCTGGTCGTGGCCCGAGAACGAGGGGTTGATGCGTCGATGGAAGAGTTGGAGTTCGGATCTAACAGGTGCGTCTGCACGAAATGTGGAATGTCAGTCCCACATGCCAAGCGAGGAGTTCCATGTTCGAAGATGAAGTGTCCGGCCTGCGGGGCGGAGATGAGGGGAGAGCGGTGCGGTGGTGCTGGGGATGAGTGACCCTGTGCGAGCGAAAGCTGATGGCCACAGGCTGGCGTTTTCCTCATCTGGCTCCTCGATCGCGGACTTTGTGGACCCGAGGTTCGGATGGTGTGCGTACTTCGTTCTTCTTGACGATTCCAACGGCCTGACTGAGGCTGTGCCGAATTCTGCCCGATCGCTGGGCAATGGTGCTGGCATCCAGGCAGCTCAGGACTTGCTGAACAGAGGCGTCTCCGTCGTGCTAACGGGCGATGTTGGCCCAAACGCGTACAGGATCCTCTCTGCCGCTGGCACGAGAGTGTACAGGTGCGTCGGGACGAACGTGGCAGATGCCATTCGCGAATACAAGTATGGAAAGCTCGTCGAACTCACCCGGCCCACCTCTCCTGGACATCACGGTCACGGTCCAGGCGGAAGAGGTGGATGGCCCTGAGTGACAAGTCGAGGAGGGACGACAAACAAACGGACGATGTGACTGCATCCGAGCTGGAAGTCCTCATGGCTAACATCTCCAAGATCATGGAGGAAGAGGACTCGAAGGTCTTCTCCAATGAGGTGATTTCCGAGTTCCGAAACCCGCACAATCCAGAGCGGATGGCGGACGCGGACGGATCAGGGATGGCCGACGGATTATGCGGTGACATGATGGAGATGTTCGTGAAGACCGATGGTCCACGGATAGTCAGATGCTCCTTCTTCACTGACGGATGCGGAGCGACGGTCGCCAGCGGGAGCAGACTGGCCAGGTTCGTCGAGGGGATGACCGTGGATGAGGCGTCGTCGGTCAGGCCGATCGACCTTGTTTCCTTATTGGGCGGGCTCCCCGAGGACCATGAACACTGCGCAGCACTTGCCGTAATAGCTCTCAGAAACGCCCTCAGGAATGTTGAGGAGCGCAGGAGGGCGGAGGGATGACTGCCAAAGGAAGGCTGCGCAGGTTCAGGTGTGTCGACTGCGGGCTCCAGCTCGCCGTCGAGGAGCCGCCTGAGAACTGCTTCTGCTGCGGCTCGACAAGAATCATTCGAGAGGGATGGAGACAGAGGTTCAGGATACTTCAGGTTAACGACGACTCAAAGGAGAAGATGACAAGATGAAAGTGTGTGTGCCAACAAGCGGCAGAGGCGGAATGGACGACAGCGTGAGCGAGCACTTCGGCAGGGCCCCGACCTTCACAGTCGTGGACACTGACACAGGAAACGTCAATGTGGTCCCGAACACCAGCGAACACATGGGTGGGACGGGAAAACCGCCCGAGCAGATAGCGATGACGGGTGCCAAGGTACTGCTCTGCTCTGGTCTTGGTCCGAAGGCGGTGGCCATGTTCCAGTCGATGAAAATCGCCGTCTTCGTGGGCGCGGCAGGAAATGTGTCCGATGCGATCAGACTCTGGGAAGGCGGAAAGCTGGAGTCCGCAACACAGGACAACGCATGCAGAGACCATCATCACTGAGTCGGAGGCGATGAGCGTCGGGGCAGGTCGAGCATGAGAGTGGCCATTGCGAGCGGGAAGGGGGGCACGGGCAAGACACTAGTGGCCACCAACCTGGCAGCCGTCGCGGGAGGATCCCTGCTCGTGGACCTCGACGTCGAGGAGCCGAACTGCCATCTGTTCTACGAAGCGACGTCCTGCAATTCGACTGACTTCTTCAGGCCGGTCCCGCGAATTGACAAAGAGAAGTGTACTCACTGCGGCAACTGCTCGAAGGTCTGCGAGTTCCGGGCAATAGCAGTCCTGCCGGACGACGTGTTGACGTTCGATGAGCTGTGCCACAGCTGCGGAGCATGCTCGCTGTTCTGTCCGGAGGGCGCAATCACCGAGTGCCAGCATTCCGTAGGAGAGATACAGGAAGTAGTTTCCGGGGAGCAGGAACTACTCTACGGACGACTGAGGATAGGAGAGGCCGCCCCGGTCGCGCTGATCCGAGGTGTGAAGGCTAGGATCCCAGACGCCAGGCTTTCCATCGTCGACTGCCCGCCGGGTACGGCATGTCCCATGGTCGAGAGCGTCAGGGGTTCGGACCTCGTCGTGTTGGTCACGGAGCCAACACCATTCGGGTTGCACGACCTCGACCTGGCGATCAAGGTCGTCAGAAGGATGAAGTTGAAACACGCGGTCCTGGTCAACAAGCAGGGTCTCGCCGGTCCTGATGTCAACGCGTACTGCAGAGGGAACGGAGTGGCCGTGATAGGCGAGATACCTTTCAGTAGAGCGATCGCCGAGGCTTACTCGGAGGGACAGTTGCTTGTGGCAAAGGATGAGCACAGGAGGGCGTTCAGCTCCATCCTCGGTCGGATAACTGAATATGCGGGGGCGGGGCTGTGAAGCAGGTCGTCATCCTGAGCGGCAAGGGTGGGACTGGCAAGACGATCTTGGCTGCGAGCTACGCCGCCTTGGCTCGGAACGCGGTCGTTGCGGACTGCGATGTCGATGCCCCGAACCTTCATCTGCTCCTGAAGCCGCGCATCATTCAGAGTGGTTCGTTCACGGCCTCTAAGGTCGCCACGATTGACGGCACTATCTGCACCAACTGCCTGAGGTGCGTCCCCCTCTGCAGGTTTGGGGCAATTAAGGTTATTGGAAGTGGTGGTATTCAGAAAGTTGCGCTAGATGAGAGCATGTGCGAAGGGTGCGGCGTGTGCATGCGCGTGTGCCCTGTCCGGGCAGTCAGCCTCGAGGATCGGACGAGCGGGGAATGGTTCGTCTCTGAGGCGAAAGGTGGGAAGATGGTGCACGCCCTCCTCAGCCCCGGAGGGGAGAACTCGGGCAAGCTCGTCGCTCTCGTGAAGCACAAGGCTGCGCAGTTGGCCGCACAGGACGGCTCCGAGCTAATCATAGTCGACGGGCCGCCCGGGATCGGCTGTCCCGTCATATCGACCCTAGCGGGTGCGGATTTCGTTGTTCTTGTCGCTGAGCCGACCCGGTCTGGCCTCAGCGATTTCGAGCGCATTGCAGGCCTAGTTCACGGGTCAACAGCGAGGACTGCCTGCGTCATCAACAGGCACGACATAAACGCGAGAGTGGCGAAGGAGATTGAGACACGCGCTTTCGAGATGGGGATGCCAGTGCTCGCGCTCATACCATACGACGATGGCGTCGTGTCATCGATGGCGAAGGGCATGTCGCCGGTCGAGGGGAATGCAGACGGCGCCGCCAGCTGCGCCATAGCGGTGAGCTGGCGGAAACTGGTGAAGCTCGTGGGTCTGGATGGCGAGGCATGACCGAGATCCGACGGCGGTCCTGAAATTGACGAGGAGTCGGCGGAAACGGGCGATGAGGCCATTGATATTGGGACTCCCCTGATGAGAGACATGTCTCACAATTAGTGCGGTGTCGCCTCGCCGCGTTCTTTCGTCTTCAGAGTCGCCAAGTGTATCGTGACGCCCACACCCACTACAAGAAGGACGATTCTGACGATGAGGTTCTCCGTCGCTAGCAGGGCTGTGATGCCTAGGACCGCCCAGAGAAAAGCCACAGCAGCAACCTTCGCCCTCTTTGAGATCCCCCTTCCCTCGCTGTAGTCTTTCAGCTGTCTTCCGAAATACTTGTTGGTCATCATCCAGCGGTACATCCTGGGAGACCCTCTGATGTAGCAGGCCGCGGCCAGAAGCAAGAAAGGAGTCGTTGGGAGGAATGGCAGGGCGATGCCGATGACGCCAATTGCGAGGAGCAGCGTCCCGAGGGACGTCCAGAGAGCACGGGCCGTCCGGCTCCGTGCTAGTCTTATCTCATGTTCCGGTGTCAGGGATGGATTCATATCGGCTCCGAGACGGTCAATCGGCAGACCGTCATAAGTCATTTTGGAGTGATGCAGCCCCGGGGTGTGTTGGGAGACGTGTAAGTCTGCGAGTCCGCTATGCATCGGGTGTGTGAAGTTGGGCTAGACATATATACTGGACATGCATTGACTGACGGTCAGTCAGGTGTCGCGATGGCGCGCAGTAGCAAGGACCATGACGAGCGTCTCGAAGAGTTCGTCGAGACGGCCAAGAGACTGTTCGAGAGCAAAGGCTACGAGTCCACAACTGTCGATGACATCGTCAATGAGATGGGCGTGGCGAAGGGGCTATTCTACTACTACTTCGGGTCGAAGGATGCCCTTCTGAATCTGATAACTGAGAGGTTCATGAATGAGGTCCGAAAGGCCGTTGACGAGGCAGTCTCGAAAGAGGGTCTCTCGGCCATGCAGAAGATGGAGCAGATGCTGTCTGTCTCCGCCGAGATCAAACTGAAGTCATCGTCTCTGGTCATCTACTTTCACGACGCGAGGAACAAAGGCCTACACTTCATGCTCGAACAGCAGACCATGGAGTTCCTCATCCCCGCGCTCGAACGGATCATCGAACAGGGAGTACGAGAAGGAGTCTTCCACACGGGCAATCCACGCATCACCGCCTTCGCGTATGTGGGCGCAGCCAGGGTCGGACACGATAGCATCAAGAGACTCTCGAAGAAGGAGATGATTCAGTTGGCGAAGGCCTTCCAGGAGGTCACGGAGAGGCTGTTCGGTGCGAAACCTGGCTCCTTCGAGATGTACACGAGACTCTCGATCAAGGGGCTCGATAGGTTCGCTGCGCCTGATAAGAAGAGTGTTGGGAGGTCGAGGAAGTGACTGAGGTCGCTGGCACCGCGGGGAATGCAGCGACAACCTCTGTTGGCGGGAGCTCCAGGAGATTCATTATGGCCGGGCTTGTCCTCGGGCTCCTTCTGGCCAGCCTCGACCAGACGGTCGTCGCACCCAGCCTTCCGCGCATAGTAGGCGAGCTCGGGGGCCTTGACAGGTTCTCCTGGCTGTTCAGCGCGTACATGCTCGCCGCGACGATAATGATACCTCTCGCGGGCAAGATGAGCGACCGGTACGGGCGCAGACCGATATTCATCATCGGGATGGTCTTCTTCATCGCTGGCTCGGCCCTGTCGGGGACTGCACAGAACATGAACCAGCTGATCGTCTTCCGGTTCGTGCAGGGTTTCGGGGGAGGCGCTATGTTCCCCATCGCAATCGCCACAGTGGCTGATCTGTACGCGCCTTCTGAGAGAGGCAAGATGCAGGCTGCGATGGGGTCGGTCTTCGCCGTCGCCAGCATTATCGGGCCGTTCGTCGGGGGCTGGATCGTGGACAACATCGACTGGCGCTGGATATTCTACGTCAACCTCCCGTTCGGGTTCGCGGCCATCGGAGTGACGTCGGTCAAGTTCCCCAAGGTCGCAGCCGACACCAGCAGGCCGATAGACTACCTCGGAATAGCGTTGCTGACAGCATCGCTCACGAGTGGGCTCTTGATCACCTTCTGGGGAGGCACGACGTACGAATGGACAAGCCTTGAGATATTGTCCCTTGGGGCGACGTGCGCTGTGCTGTCTGTGGCCTTCCTGTATGTTGAGTCCACCGCAGTCGACCCGATGCTTCCACTCGGGCTTTTCAGAGAGTCCGTGTTCGCTCTCAGCGCGGTGTCTCTGATGGTAATGGTGATGGGCCTGCTCGGAGTCGTGGCCTTCCTGCCGATGTTCCTCCAGGCAGTCATCGGAATGTCGGCGACGTACAGCGGTGAGCTCCTCGTCCCGCTCATGCTCACATCCATGGCCGGCGCGATCCTGAGCGGGGTCATGCTCAAGCGGACTGGGTACAAGCCTTGGCTCATCGCGGGGACGCTCATTGCCGCGCTGGGGCTCTACCTGATGTCAACTCTCGACAGTGGCAGCAGCGGCGCGGAGGCGGTGCTCTATCTGATGATCGCGGGGCTTGGGCTCGGTTTCACGATGGCAAACTATGTCGTCGCGGGTCAGAACGTCGTATCGAAGGAGCGCATGGGCGTGGCCTCGTCAACGCTCACACTGTTCCGCACGCTGGGCGGGACGATAGGCGTCACCGTTCTCGGCGTCGTCGTCAACAGGCGCTTCACGACGGAGCTCGCCCGCAGTCTCCCGCCTGGGGCGGAAGGCCTCCTGTCGGAGGACATGAGCTCTCTCGGCTCCCTCCTGCTGACGGAGGCGGGGTCCGCGTTCCCGCCAGAGGTCATCGAGGGCATCAGGAGCGCCCTGAGCGAGAGCATAACCTACGTCTTCTTGGTGAGCGCGTTTGTCGTGCTCGGAGCGTTCGTGATAACACTCTTCGTGAAGGCCGTACCACTGAAGAGCAGAGAGGAACCGGCTCGGGGCACTTCGACTGCTGGTGCCAAGGTCGCAGATGCGGATCCTGAAGGCGAGGAACCAGGGCAATGGCCACCATCTTAGACCATATCTAAGTCCAGCAATCTGTTAATAGCCATTAGGTCAATCCCATGCCGCCCGCGTCGGGCCCCTATGGTGGTGGGACCATATCTGGGAAGAAGACAGCAGTCGTCGTCATTGTGGTTGTGATTGTGGTTGTGCTATTGCTTGTGGTTGCAGCCTTCCTGGGCTCTCAGGATGATGGGCCAGACGTCCCGCCTCGCAGCGAGACAATTCCATCGAACGCGGTCAAGATGACTCCGGCGACGGACCAGTTCCCTCCGATACTCCACTCAGATGAATGGGCGACTCCCGTGCCGATGCCGGGACCGGTTAACACAGCGGGAGCGGAGGACTCACCGTTCATCTCTCCCGACGGGAACAGGTTCTTCTTCTTCTTCACGCCGGACGTGACGGTGCCGGCGAACGAGCAGCTCCTAGACAGGGTCACCGGGATATGGTGGTGCCGGCTGGTCAACGGTTCCTGGACCGAGCCTGAGCGCATAGTCCTCTCCGATGATGTCGCACTCGACGGGGCTGAGTTCGTGACGGGTGACACGATGTGGTTCGCATCTGTCCGGGTGGGCAATTACGGCGAGATCGATGTCTACACGGCCGAGCTGGAAGACGGGGAATGGGACGATGTCAAGAATGCAGGCATTGAACTGAACCAAGAATACGACATCGGAGAGTTCCACATCGCGCCTGACGGTGCAACGATGTACTTCCACACGGGCAATGTGGGTTTCGGCGAGAGCATGGACCTTTGGACCACGACGAAGACCTCATCGGGCTGGTCGGAGCCTGTCGAGGTCCCCGGAGTGAACACCGCCGCGACAGAAGGCTACCCGTTCATCACTGCAGACGGCAACGAGCTGTGGTACACGGGCACCAGCAAGCTCGGATACCCGGGACCCGCGTTGTTCAGATGCACGAGATCCGGTGACTCGTGGTCTGCGGCGACGGAGGTCGTATCGCAGTTCGCAGGAGAGTGCACAATGGACTCCGAGAAGAACATGTACTTCGTGCACCACTACTTCACACAGGACCCCGTCACGCACAACATGACCATGATCGAGGCGGACATATACGTGGCATATCACGTCGATGGCACTCGTTCTTGTGCGACCACCCTCGAGATGCTCGATGGTGCTCCGGGTGTCGAAGTCGTCGCAGCAGTCTGCAGGGACACACTGTTGCCTGCTAGCACGTTGTCCACCCTCGCCGTGTAGCCCCGAACTCTTAATGTACGGAACTATACATCGGAGGATCGGATGTTCCCCAAGCGAGTCTCATCTCTGAAGGTGTCCGGGATCAGGAAGCTGTTCGAGGCCGCTCCCCCGGGCTCCATAAACCTCGGCCTGGGTGAACCCGACATCCAGCCTCCGCATGAGATGATATCTGCTCTGGCGAAGGCACTCAACGACGGGCACAACAAGTACGGTCCCAGTGCGGGCATCCAGGAGCTCAGGGAGGCCATCGCGGAGTACCTGAGGCGGTACCGCAAGGATGTCTCGTACGAGAATGTCATCGTCACTGCCGGCGCGACCGAGGGCATGAGGATCGCGTGCGAGACCATACTCGGAGAAGGTGACGAGGCGCTTGTGCCGAACCCGGGATTCATCATCTACGGTCCGGACGTCAGCCTGGCGGGCGGAAAGCCGGTAGAATACTCGCTGAAGTCCGAGAACGGATTCCTGCCGGACATCGAGGAGATCAAATCGCTGATAACCCCGCGGACGAAGGCCATGATAGTGAACAGTCCGTCGAACCCCACGGGGACCGTGTTCCCCAAGGAGACGGTGAGGGCCCTCTGCGAGGTCGCCAAAGATCACAAGCTCTACATCCTCTCGGACGAGGTGTACGACGGATTCGTCTACGAGGGCGAGCACTGGTCGTTCGCCAGGTTCCACAACGACACCGTCATCGTCCAGTCGTTCTCCAAATCCCTGGCCGCGACAGGTTGGCGAATCGGGTACGTCGCGACATCGAAGGAGATCGTGCAGCAGCTCTCAAAGGTGCAGTATTACACATTGGCCTGTCCAGCGACTGCGACTCAGTACGCGATACTCGAAGGCTTCGACATAATCGACAGGTTCCAGGCGGAGATGCTCAAGGAGTTCAGGATGCGCAGGGAGGTGGCCATGAAGAAGCTCTCTGAGATCCCTTCGTTCTCGACCCCGCCGGTCAGCGGGGCGTTCTATGCGTTCCCAAGGTATTCGCAGAAGATAAGCTCGGAGAAGTTCGCCCTCAAGATCCTGGACGCGGGCGTCATATGCGCTCCCGGTTCGGCGTTCGGCTCCAAGGGCGAGGGGCACCTCAGGTTCTCATACGCCAACTCCCAGGAGAACATCTCCAAGGGCCTGGACATCGTCAGGGAACTGGCGGACAGGCTCTGACCGGGAACACTAGTTTTATATTGAATCCAATATGTTAAGGGAATATGCCCGATGAGGGCAAAGGGGACACATCGAAAGGCCACAGGCTGATGAGCCCCAAGGCCGCGCTGTCGGTCGCGAACGGTGTCATAGGCGCGATTCTCAGCACCGCCGCTTTGGTCTTCATCGCGCAGAACATGGGACCTACGGCTCTGGGCGTCCTCGGCTATGCGATGGCGCTGATCGGCCTCATGAGCTTCCTCTCCGACTTCGGCGTTGGCTCGGTCCATGCCAACTTCATAAGACGGGGAGAAGACCTCGGCAAGTGTGTCGGGGCCTATGCGCTGATCAAGATATTGCTGCTCGTCATATTCTCGACCTTCGCCTATGTGATAATCGAGATGTGGAAGGGTTTCGAGATGGGAGGGGCGATCACGCACTCCGACGCTATGATCGACTCTCTCCATTCGTTCCTCATGTACTACATCCTCCTGGGCATTAGCCAGATAGCGACCCACACGTTCGACGCCCAGGGCGCGGTCGCGAAGGTGCACGTGCCCGCGCTGCTGGAGGTCGTCGTCAGGGTCTCCTTCATTACCTTCGTGGCGACGACCGCGTACAAGTCGTCCCCCGAAGGTCCTGCGCTACTGGCGGCGTCCTACGTCGGAGGCATCATCGCGTCGATGCTCCTCGTGGCGTTGCTCATGGTCAAGGTGCCGGTCAAGAGGCCGGACCGCGAGACCCTGATGAAGTACATCCGGGGCCTCGCCCCTGTGTTCGTCGTATCGATGATCATAATACTGGACCTCTACCTGGACAAGGCCGTCGTCGGCTACTTCTGGGGCGAGACCGAGGTGGGGCTGTACTTCGGCGTCCAGAAGATGGCTGTGTTCGTCGGAGTGTTCTCGCTCTCGGTCGCGACACTCATACTCCCGTCCGTGACGACCTATTTCACGCGGAAGGAGGTGGCCACCAGTTGGGAGGTGGTGAACCAGGCGGAGAGGTACGTCTCTCTGATAGTGATACCCACGGCCGCCTTCTATCTGACCTTCGGAAGCCAGATCATCGACGTGTTCCTGACCGGCGAGTTCGCATCCGCAGTCAGGACCATGGACGTCCTGGTCATCTCGAGCACGGTGGTCGCCCTGGTCCTGCCGCTCCGGTCCGCGATTGCAGGGGTTGGCAAGATGGAGACGCTGTTCTTCATCGGGCTGGGCGGATTGGCCGTCCAGATGGCGGCGATGACAGTGCTCGTCCCCGAGCGGCTGTTCGGGGTCGAAATGCTGGGTCTAGGGTCCTTCGGAGCGGGCGTGTCCCTGCTCATCTTCTCGGTCTACTACTTCTTCGTACTCAGGTACATGGCCTGGAAGCAGGCGAGGATTGTACCTAACTCCCGTTCGTTCAAGCACATCCTGAGCGCAGTGGTGATGGTCGGCGTGATGTACACGGTGAAGTGGGTCCTGATCCCAACCGTCGATTGGCTGGCGCTCGTCACTCTCGCCGTGGTCGGCACCGTGGCTTACGGCATTACAGCCTACCTCATAGGCGAGCTCGATGCGTCGGACTACCGCGAGTTCAGGCGCCTCCTGAATCCGCAGAACACGATGCAGTACGTCGTCAACGAACTCCTTGGAAAGCGCAGCCAGTGATTCTGCTCGAATCGTTTATAGACAGAGAGCGGGATTATGGCGGTCGACTGCGATGGCTGACGACCTGCTCATAGTGAACGCGTCCGAGCTATTGACGCTCAAAGGCCCGAGGCGGGCAAGGGCGAAATCGGAGATGGCCGAGCTGTCCATCATCAGGGACGGCGCCGTGGCGATCGCCGGTGGGGTGATCGTTGACGTCGGGAGGACTGAGACCATCCTGCGTGAGCACGACTCCTCCGGCGTCGAGAAGATAGATGCGCAGGGCAGGGTCGTGATGCCGGGTTTCGTTGACCCTCACACACATCTAGTCTACGCTGGCTCCCGAGAGTTCGAGCTCGAGCTGAAGGCGAAGGGGAAGGGTTATCTGGACATACTCCGCGAGGGTGGGGGTATCCTCAGGACGGTCAGGGAAACGAGGAACGCATCCCCGCACGAGCTCTTCGCACAGTCGTCGAGGCGCCTCGAGTCAATGATATCACATGGGTCGACCACGATCGAGGCGAAGTCAGGCTATGGCCTGGACCTGGAAGTCGAGATCAGGATACTCGAGACGATCAGGAAGTTGGGCGAGGACTATCCCGCGGACGTCGTCCCCACCTTCATGGGTGCCCACGCGGTGCCGGAGGAGTTTGCTGGACAGCCGGACGAATACATCGAGTTCGTATCGGGCACCGTGGTCCCGGAGGTTGCTAGGAGGAAGCTCGCAGAGTTCTGCGACGTGTTCTGCGAGAAGGGCGTGTTCTCGGTTGGCCAATCGAGGAAGGTCTTGATGGCAGCGAAGTCGCTCGGCATGAGACTGAAGGTCCATGCAGACGAGCTGCATACCTCGGGAGGCGCAGAGCTCGCAGCCGAATTGGGCGCAGTCTCAGCGGAGCACCTCGCGAAGCCGTCGGATGACGGCATCATGGCGATGGCCAGAAAGGACGTCATCGGGGTCTTGCTACCAGGGACGCCATATTCCTCGATGTCAAAGGACTATGCGGACGGCAGGAGGCTCATCGACCTCGGAGTCCCCGTCGCGCTGGGAACGGATCTCAACCCGAATTGCTGGAACGAGTCGATGCAGTTCACGGTCAGTCTGGCGTGCCACAAGATGCGCATGACGCCTGCGGAGGCGATCACCGCGGCAACGTTCAATGCCGCCGCGGCCCTAGGGCTCGAGAAGAAGGTCGGTTCGCTCGAGACGGGCAAGAGGGCAGACGTGATAGTGCTGGACGTGCCGACGCACGCCCAGCTGCCGTACAAGTTCGGGACGAACCTGTGCTCACTCGTCGTGAAGGACGGCAAGACGGTGTGGGAGAAACAGCCGTTCTAGAGCCTGAGCAGCACGATACCCGCGATGACCGTCGCGATGCCTATCCAGTCCTTGACCGCGAGGTCCTCCTTAAGGAACACCATCGCGAGGATTGCGGTGAAGACCGCGTTCGAGGTCGCGACTGCGGCCGTCGCACCTGTGCCCATGTCCATGTGTGACATCGCGAAGCTGAACGAGAGGATTCCAATGCCGAGGAACAGCCCGGCAGCGACCGGCACGGAAAGGTTGAAGCCGATCGGGAACTCCTTGCCAGTGAGTAACACATATGCGAGCATCCCGACTCCGAGAACGCCCATCGCAGTCCACATTATCGCAGTGAACACCTGCGGGTCGATCTTCAGTGACTTCTCTCCGTAGCCTATCAGGAAGTTCGTCGTGCCCCAGAGAATGAATGTGGCGACGGCGAAGAGGAATGCCGATGTTGCCATGGCCTTACGCTCCATTGAGGCCGCGAAAGCTCAATCTCTGTATAAACGTGTCGTCCCTCCGAGGTCATATGAGGCTGTCCCTGGCCGGGGACGTGAGAGCCCCTATCAGATTAGCTATATATTGGCGCAGGCCGATGCTCGCGGTTGGTCAGGGGACTTCCAGGAGTCTCTATTCATTCCCTCGTCGCTGGTGATTGTCTGGTGTCCGTGTGCATGATGACTGAACTGGAGAAGTACAGGTCAGTCATCCCGTTCAAGAACCCTGGCGGGATGGGGACCAATGTGCCGATGGTCGCGCGCGAGCTCGAGAAACTCGGCGTCCGCGTGGTCATGAACAGGCCGGAGGAGGATTACGACGTCCTCCATCTCCACAGCCCTCTCCCCGACTCGTTTCTCTGGGCTCTGAGACGGAGGAAGCAGGGACGGCCGGTGGTCGTCCACGGGCGGCACTTGCCGGAACTGGTGAAGGGCGGTTTCAAGGGTGGCTCTGTGTTCTATCCCTTTGTCAGAGCTTACTCGGTCAAGTTCTACAACCTCGGGAACGTGGTCCTGGGCGCGACCCCCTATGTCGCGAAGTCGCTTGCCAAGGACGGCGTGCGCGGGCCGTTCAAGGTCATTCCGAACGGCATCAACAGGGAGGTCTTCGTGAGAGACGAGGCAGGGGGCGCGCGGTTCAGGGAGAAGATGGGCGTGTCGCCATCGGAGAAGCTCGTGCTCAGCGTCGGTCTGAGGATACCCAGGAAGGGCGTGGACACATTCGTGAACATGTCCGAGGCCCTGAAGAACAGGAAAGACGTGAGGTTCGTCTGGGTGGGTGCGAGCGAGGCACTGCTTGAGGACGCTCTGGATAAGACCCCCATGGGCAACGTCGCCTTTCCTGGGCACATCCCGTTCGACGATATAGTGAGCGTGTACTCCGCGGCTGACGTCTTCGTGTTCCCCACTCGTGCCGAGAGCTACGGCAACGTGATGCTCGAAGCGGCCAGCTGCGGATGCCCCCTCCTGATCCGCGACATACCAGTCTTCGAGGAATGGGTCCAGGACGGAGTCCACTGCCTGAAGGCCCGCTCCGACGACGAATTCGTGTCGAAGCTGAAAAGCCTGCTAGATGACGGCTCAACGCGTTCAATGATGGTCGCCGGGGCGAAGCAGCTCGCTGCGGAGCAGGACATGAAGAAGACCGCGGTCATGTTGAAGGAGCTGTACGAGAACCTTTCCGCCGGGAGGCCAATCACGTGATTGGCGAGGACATCATCAACGTCTTCTCCTCCCTCGGGGACGTGGGGATGCTGCTGGCACTCACCGTCATCATACTCATCGACGGCACGGGTTTCCCGACGCTCCCCGAGGTCTGGATGGTGTTCATATTCGGAGCAAACCCCGGCTCTTTCTGGTGGGGCTTTGCAGTCGTGGTTGTCGCGAGCCTCGCCAGCCTTGGAGGCAACTTCATCCTCTACTCTCTCGTGAAGCTGGCCAGGCCTCCGAAGAGGGTCAAGAGGATCATGCAGAAGTACACTGACTTCCTCATCGTCAGCGACGAACGACTGCTGCTGCTCAACAGGCTCGCGCCGGTCGTGCCCTACACCGGGGCCTTCATGGCGGTGTGCGACTGGGACATCAAGAAATGCACGCTCTATCTGATCACGGGCGCATTGGCGAAGTCGTCGGTGGTCGTGGTGCTGTCATGGCTCAGCTACGACAACCTCAGACAGGAGCTCGCGCCCTGGGTCGCGCTCGGTGCCGTGATAGTCGTGATGGTTACGAGCCTAATCGTATCTCTAATCTACAAGAAGCGTCATGGCCTGAAGGGGGGAGCGCCGCGCTCTCAGTCGTGATCCCGACCTACAACGAGAAGGACAACATAGAGGAGCTCGTCCAGCGCGTTTCAGGCTCCTGCGCCGGAGCGGGTCTCGAAGTAGAGGTCATCATAGTCGACGACAACAGCCCGGACGGCACGGGCGCGAAGGCGGAGGAGCTCGCGAAGAAGTACAGGATGAAGGTCGTCCATAGGCCCGGGAAGATGGGGCTGTCGGCGGCTGTCATCGACGGTTTCGGGTCCGCCTCAGGGGAGCACATAGTCGTGATGGACGCAGACCTCAGCCATCCGCCGGAGAAGATCCCTGAGATGGTCAGGAAGCTCATCGACGGCGAGGCGGACATGGTCATCGGGAGCAGGTATGTCGAGGGCGGCGAGGTCGAGAGCTGGCCGTTCCACAGGAAGATGGTCTCCAAGGGCGCGACGCTGCTTGCGAGGCCTCTGACGAAGGTCAAGGACCCCATGTCCGGCTTCTTCGCGCTGAAGAGTTCGGTCATAGAGGGTGTGAAGCTCGACCCCGTGGGCTACAAGATCGGCCTCGAGATACTCGTCAAGGGCAAATGCCCAAAGGTCGCTGAAATCCCGATAAGGTTCGCCAACCGCAAGGCCGGAAAGAGCAAGCTGGGCGGGACGGAGATGCTCAAGTACATCGACCACGTGTCGACGCTGTACGAGCAGAGACGCTTCTGGCTGGCCAAGTACCTGAAGTTCGCGGTCATAGGGGGCATTGGGGCTGTCATCAACCTCCTGGTCCTGTGGGTTTCAGTTGAGTTGTTCGGCATGTACTACCTCCACGGTGCGGTGCTCGCGTTCGTGATCGCCGACACAAACAACTACATCTGGAACAGGTTCTGGACGTTCAAGTCCAAAGGCAAGATACACTTCCAGTACCCGCAGTTCCTGCTGGTCAGCTTGGACGGCCTGATGCTCAACCTCATCATACTCTGGGGACTCGTGGAGAAGATTCTTCCCGACCTCGGCCTGGCCCAGGACAGGGCCAGCGTCTATCTGCTCATCGCACAGGTGATAGCGATCTTCCTCGTGAGCATCTTCAACTTCGCGGCCAACTCGCTGTGGACCTTCGGGGAAGACGTGAAGCGTGACGGGTGAAGATCATCCGGCCAGGCCGAACCTCTCGGCGATGTCCTCCAGCACATAGACGCTCGGGGTGGCCTCGTTCTCTCCCATGTCGATTGCCGAACCCGACCATTCTCCCATCAGAGCGCCGGGCACCAACACGTATCCGTGCCCCGTCAGCCAGCCAGGGAGCCCGGCCATGTCGACCTCGAGGAGCCTGTAGCAAACGACCACCACGGAGACGTCGTATTCGAGCACCGCGTCCTGGACTTGCTGCAACGAGATGTCTGGATAGATCCTCGTGCCCATGTTGATCATGGACGGCGGGACATCCCTCTGCGCGTAAGCGGCGATGAGCGGGTCCCCGCTGATGACCCAATCGCCGGCCTCCGTCCACTCCGCAATCCGGTCTGCATACGCCTGCTGCGGCGCCTCCCCCTGGGCCGCGAGGCCGTATAGTCCTGTCCCTGCAGAAACTGCAATCCCGGCGATGATCAGGGCCGAGATCGCGGGGTTGAGGCCTATGGATTTTTTCCTCCCCATCGCCTTGGACATCGTATTGGATTCTGCCTTTTCGAGTTCAAACCTGCCTGCTATGAAGATGCCAGTCAGCACAGCGAGGGGTGGACTCATGACAGCTATGTGGTGGAGGAACACCAGGGGCTGCAGGACGAAGTTGACCAAGAGCGCAGCAGACACGCAGAGCAACAATCGCGCCTCTCGGGATTGGAGCCACAACGCCCGCGCGTAAACAAGTGGGAGCGCGTACGCAAAATTGAATCCGAAGAACAGGGGGACCGAGAGCTTCATGACCATGTCGAACTCCCTGTGGCCCTGGTCGAAGACCATCCCCTGGAGCATCTCTGAGGGTCCTAGCATCAACATAAGGACGATGACAGGAGCGGCTGCGGATGTCGAAACGACTGACATGTCAAAGACATCGCGCGCTGTGCCTCGACCGTTCCTCCTATGCTCCAGGGCGTCGACGACCATGAACAGCAGGATGCCCACGAGTGCGACAGCCCCGAAGAGCTTGGACATCGCAGACAGTCCGACGAGGACGCCTGAGATCGCCAGCATCGGTCTGCTCCCCGTCTTGACGTAGTACATGAGCGGCAAGATGGCGAAAGCCAAGAACACTCCGGACATGGCGTCCAAAGAGAACAGCCTCGACTCTCGGAGGAAGACGAAGTCGACGCTCATGAGGACCCCCGTCACTAGCATGGCGACGCTCCCTCGAACGTACCTCGCGGCCTCCATGCATGCGGCGATGGCCCCGACGCTTAGGACCGCGACCATGATGCGGGATGCCACGACGTCCCCGTCCAGCAGCGCCCCTAACAGGAACACGAGGGGGGCCTGGTCGCATGGTATGTCCGCGTACAGATCGTAGCCGTGGGCGAGCATCTGCGCCCTCACGAGCATGATCCCCTCGTCGACCCCGTTGTTCGAGAAGCTCCACTGTATGTTGAAGAACCTCAGGGCAGCTGCGACCGCGAACACCAATAGCGCGGAGGCCAGGAGCTTCCTCCTGTCCGAAGTGACCCTCTCCAGCATCCCCATGCGCCGTCGCTCCTCCGACCTTGAACGCCCTTGGGGGTTTTGATTCTGCCGGGCTCAGAGGAGATCCTGGAACTCCCTCACGAGATCGGGGTACTTCGTCTCGATGGCTTTGAGTATTGCGAACGTGGACATCTTCTCGACCCCCACCTCGTTCAGCGTCGCGATGATCCTGTTGAATGTGTCGTCAGAGAGCGTCACGAGTTTCTCCTTGGCCATCCAGTTCCTGTAGAGGTGGTTCTCCAGCAGGTCGCGCCAGCCCTTCTCGTACCTCTGGAGCGATTTCTCGCTGAAGTTCCTCTCCCTCGCAGCCTTGGCGATGACCTCGCCTGCCACCTTGCCCGCCTTGCAGCTGTTGGAGATTCCCCCGCCTGTGATCGGGTCTATCTGCCTCGCAGCGTCGCCTACGAGCAGTACGCCGTCCCCGACGGTCTTGTCTATCGGGGCGCATATGGAGACCGCCCCGCTTACCATCTCGAGCGCCTTGCCCTTCTTCAGCCGCGGGTCGTTCTCGATGAACTTGTCGAGGTACTTCTTGACATCTCCCCTGTCCTTCAGCTTGGTCAGCTGCATTCCGATGCCGACGTTCGCAGTCTTCTCATCCTTGGGGAATATCCAGATGTAGCCCCCTGGCGCCTTGCTGCCGAGGATGAACTCACAGTAGTCTGGATCGTGCTTGATGTTCGTGAGCCTGTACTGGAAGCAGCTCGTGATGTCCCTCGGGGCGAGCGAAGTGTTTATGCCCGCCCAACGCCCGACCTGCGACTCGTAGCCGTCAGCGCCGACAACGCACCCAGCCTTGATGTCCCAGGTCTTGCCGAACGACTTAACCTTCACTCCGGTCACCTTGTCGCCGTTCTTGAGCAGCTTGACCGCAGAGGTCTTCAGCTGGAGGTCCGCGCCCGCCTCGACCGCGTCCCTCGCGAGGAGCTTGTCGAAGAATATCCGGTCGATGACTATGCCGACCTCGTTCCCCGCCATCTTCTCGGACAGGTAGAAGGCCTTCCCGTTCGGGGCGACGATCCTCGCGCCCTTGACCTCGCGGGCGACGCTCTTCTGGTCCAGCTTGATGCCGACACCCTCGAGCCACGACCGGGAGATGCCCTCGCCGCACCTGACCGGGGCGCCTATCTCCTGGCGCTTCTCAATCATCAGGACCTTGGCGCCGCTCTTCGCGGCCCATTTCGCGGTCATCGAACCTGCCGGTCCTGCTCCAACTATGACTGCATCGTATTCCTGCATCTACTTCTCCCCCGCTAGGTGTATCGCGCCGACAGGGCAGACCTTGATGCAGCGCTTGCACATGGTGCAGTCGTCGTTGAACTCCAGCACAACCTCGTTGAGGTATATCGCGTTCACAGGACAGGAGCCCACGCAGGCTCCGCAATGCATGCATCTGGCTATGTCTACTTCGAGATCGTCCAAGTCCTTGGCCATAAGCACCAACTCATGTGTACTCTTCGCCGTGCTTCTTTCTCCACTCGGCAATCGGCACTGAGAATTTCTTCTCCACCTCGGTCCTGAAGACCGGACCGGAGTTGTAAGCACAGAACGGTATGATCCTTCCGTCGGGAGTCGTGTAGTGTATCATGCACCTCTTCACGCGCTCTATGTCGTAGTTGTACGAGTCCATGAAGTGCATCGAGCCGATGAACATCATCTTCCAGCTGAATTTGGAGAGCTCGCTCTTGGTCTCCTCCGAGAGGATGCCCTGGAGAGAGCTCAGGAACTGCGTCTTGCTCATCCCGTCAGGGAGCTCGTCCTCCTTCAGGTACTTCCTCAGGAGGTTGAACGCCTTGACCTTGGACATCGCCTTGATCCTCTTGCCCGAGGCCTTCTTCGCGAGTTCGTACAGCTCTGAGAACAGGTTCTCCACGTCCACGAACCTTGTGATGGGTATCACGTTGTCCGCGTCCTTCACGAACATGTAGGTGGCCATGCCGCAGTGCGCGTGCGTCGTCAGGGTTATCTTCGGGTCCCCGTACAGCGCGACCCACAACTCGGAGATCGGCGCCACGACAGGCACAGGGAACCAGTCCGTCGTCTTGATCTTCCCGCCCGACTGTCTCTCGATGTCCTTCGCGAGGTCGGGTATCGTGTACCTGCCCTTCACGAGGTCCTCGTTGCTGATCCTCCCAGTGAACGCCACCGGCTGGTAGTTCACGCCGCGTACGACGTCCATGTTCTCGAGCGCGTAGTGGAGTATTGGCCAGACCTGGTCGTCGTTGACGCCTTTGACGACTGTCGGGACGAACACTATCGATGGGCGGTTCCTCACCTTCCGGCAGTTCTCGATGACCTTCTTCTTGGTGTCCAGCAGGTCGACTCCTCTCGCCCGCTTGTATATCTCCGACCTGAGGCCGTCGAACTGGAGGTAGATGGTGTTCATGCCCGCGTCGCTCGCCCTCTGCAGGAAATCGATGTCCTTCGCGAACATTATCCCGTTCGTCGCGGCTTGTATCTGGGCGAAGCCCAGCTCCTTGGCCGCCTTGATGACGTCGATGAACCTGGGGTATATCGTCGGCTCCCCGCCCGAGAACTGCACCGCAGGAGTGGGGACCGGCTTCTGGTCCCTGAGCATCTTCAGCATCTTCACGACGGTGTCGTAGTCGGGCTCGAAGACGTACCCGGCCTGGTTCGCGTTGGCGAAACAGATGGGGCAGCGCAGGTTGCACCTGTTGGTCAGGTCGACGTTCGCAAGTCCTGTGTGGCTTAAGTGTAGGTTGCACAGGCCGCAGTCGCGCGGACAGACGGTCGCGTCCTTCACCAGCGGGTCTTGCACGCCTATCCCGTCCTTGGCCCAAATCTCGGCCTTCAGGTACATGTCCACGTCGGACCAGACCACGTCCTTGAAGCTACCGTGTTTCGGGCAGGATTTCTCCATTACGACCTTGCCGTTCTCCTCGCGGATGGTCGCAGGTATGATCGACAGACATTCGGGGCACAGGCTATCGGTCTTCTTTGGAAGCCCCTTCGGCACAGTGCTGTCTCTGGTCATCATCGGAATCGCATCCTGAATCGAAATCCGCAGGCAATCATTTAAAGGTATTGTAGCTCATCACGCTACATATGGACCTGAAAAAGGTGCTCAAGACAATGGGCGGAGACATCGAAGACCTCCGTGAGCAGTACCTCGCGCTTGCTGGCACGCTCTCCAGGTTCGGCCTTTCTGAGTACGAGTCCCGGGCCTACGTCGCTCTCGTGGCGCTTGGCCCATCATCTGCCAATTTCGTCGCTGAGATATCGCAGATTCCAAGAACAAGTGCGTACAAGGTGATGGAATCGCTCGCCCAGAAGGGGTTCGCCAAGGAACTTCCGGGAAAACCTCGAACCTTCATGCCGGTCGACCCCGGCGACGTGTCCAAGCTGCTCGTCGGAGAGGTTCAGGAGGCCTTCTCGAAACTGTCGGCCGTGAAGGATCTGCTGTCGGAACGGGGCATCCCGCAGCTCGTATACACGATAATGGGGAGGGACCGAGTCCTCGACAAGATTGGAGAGATGGTGGACAAGTCGACTCACACTTTCGTCATGTCGTCACCATCGCTCTCGCAGATACGATCGGCGCTAGGGAAGAGGGTCTCCAACGCCGTGACGAGGGGGGTCAGCGTGACAATAATCACGAGCCCGTTCGTGAAGGCCCCCAAAGGCGTACGCGTGATCAGGCGGAAGGCGCTCATTGCGACGGATGTGATCAGCGATGGAAAGACCGCGCTCCTCGCCGCTCCGGACCTGTCGGCGTGCGGCTACACGGACAACGAGGCGCTGTCCAAGCACCTCGAGGACTTCCTGAGGATCATGGGCGAAAGCGCTGAATGAAGGGCTGTCTGGCCTTGTGTTTCGCCTCGGCCCTGATGATGGTCCTGATTAGGAACGGGACGTACAGGGTTGTCAAGATGGACATCAGGACGATGACGGAATAGGCCGATTCTTGGATGGTGCCCATGTTCAGTCCAATCATCGCGACTACGATTCCGACCTCTCCCCTTGGCACCATGCCCGCACCAACTATCAGCGCCGTCCGCTCCCCGCGCCTCGCCGCACCCAGCCCGCAGCCGATGAGCTTCCCGAGGATTGCGATGACGGTGATGACTATTGTCGCCGGTATGACGCTCATGAAGTCTGAGAAGTCCACTTTCGCCCCCATCACCACGAAGAAGAACGGGACGAGTAGCACGTTCAGGGGCTCGAACTTCTGCTCCAGCTCGTAGGTGTCTTTGGTGTCGGAGAATATCAGCCCGGCGAAGAAGGCGCCTATGATCGCAGCGAGCCCGACGAATGAGGCCATCGCGGAGAGGCCGAATATCACGACCAGGATGATGACGAACGGTGCCTGCCTCTGCTTCAGCTTGTTGAACCAGCTGTCGCCCTTGAAAGCCCTGGTCGTGTAGTGGATCGCCCATGACCCGTTCGTCGTCTTGTCGAATCGGACGTCTCTCTTCCCGGACGCGTATTTGACCACCCTCGTGCCGATTATGGTTACTATCGCCACGAAACAGATCGCTTCGGCGATGACTATCGCGACCTTGAGGGCCGTCAGATCTCCGGCGGCGACGCCGGACACAAGCGTGAGTACAATCATGCCCAGGATGTCGTCTATCACCGCCGCTCCGAGTATGATTTTCGCCTCGGTGCTGTGGATCATGCCTAGGTCCTCGAGCACCCGCGCGGTGATTCCGACGCTCGTGGCAACGAGCGCAGTCGCCACGAACATCGCCTCGACCGAGTTCTCGAAAAGCAGAATGGAGACGTAGTATCCCATCACGAATGGAACGAGGACGCCGAGCGCAGCGACTGAGGTCGCCACCATCCCGACGCGCTTCATCTCGGACAGCTTCGTTTCCATCCCGACTGAGAACAGCAAGAACGTAGCACCGAGCTGCGACAGTACGTCGAAGAATGTGTGCTCATCGGTTATGAGGTTGAGGAGGGTCGGACCGAGGATCACTCCCGCGATGAGCTCGCCGATTACGGACGGCAGCTTCACCCTCTCCATGAGCTCGCCGCCGATCTTCGCGGCTAGGAAGGCCACGAATATCAGAAGCAGGGTCTCCTCAGCTTCCAATGCATCCCATCCGCAACTTGAATCACTTCGTCCATATATTAATTGTGACATCTGGCCCGTCCTCGACATCTCTCGTTGTAGGTTGCATGTAGCTGCAACCATTTACCCCACAATCCCCGGTCCAGTGCTGGGATGGCAATGGGTAGGACGGATACGTCGACGGAGCGCCCGCGCTCAAGGCCTCGGAGGCTGAGCGCAGACAGGACGGGACAGGTCTCCTTCGCGGTGATAGCAGTGGTCATTCTCACGGCCACCGCTGTCACGGGCAGCTACATGGCCATGAAGGAGCTTGACAGGACCAGGGACGAGCGGCGACAAGGGATGCTGGACGCCATGGATCAGGCCGCGGCGGGCGTGGCCCAAGAGCTGAGCTTGAGGGGCGCATCGAGCGCGCATCAGGTAGTAGCTGGGTGGGACGAGTTCCCGGTCAACGAGAGCAGGATCACAGACGCGTACTCGAATGCGATGTCCGACTACATCTCGGTCAGGTTCCCGAGGACAGACGAGCGGTTCGAAATCGTCGTGGACAACTGGACGGGCGGACTGTTCATGGTCGAGAAGAAGACGATCGACATAGTCCCGTCCGATGCGGCCAGCCCCGCGAACATCACGGTGGACGGGGCTTCCATGGACTATGAGAAGCAGGCGGCCTCTCCAGATGAGGAGCTCGGCGAGAGGACCGTCAACCCCTACTACGTCGCGGTGGGCAATTTCACCGTGAAGGTATCCGCCTCAGACCTCGTCCTCCTCAAGCAGTCCTCGTTCGAGAGGCCCGTGGTCTCGGCGCTGCCGTTCCTCGAGGCCAAGCTGAGGGCTTTCGAATCCTCGTCGGATGGTGAGCTCTCCGACCTCGGGAGCATGGTCTCATACATGCTGACAACGCTGGCACAGCTGCGAGTGCTCGAGGGATACGGCCAGCCGATGTACTCCGGCCTCGACTCCGAGGGCATCCTGACCGAGGAAGACGTCCACCGCGCGGTAGGCGTGGGCCTACTTCTGGAGCAGGCGAGACTGTTCAGGTCGATTGACGAGTCTTTCGCGGCCGAGGTCGCCTCTCTGTGCGGAGGGGGAGACATTGGGCTTGCGGCGGTCTTGAGCGAGAAGTGCAGGGAGCTCGACCCCGCCGAGCTGTTCCTTTGGTTCCTTGGCAAGACCGGACTGGAACTCGACTCGGAGACGGTCGTCGCGCAGGCGGTGTACGGTCTGGGAGACCAGCTCTTCGTCAAGATCATGGAGTACATGGGCTGGCTGGGCGCTTTGGATGCGGTCAAAGACGTCCTTGACTACCTCGGCGACAAGCTCGACAGCCTCGTCTCCTACCTCACGGGCGAGGATAAGGCGCACGCCACGGTCGTCTCATGGCTGACACGCACGCTCGAGATGACCGGCGCAGCCCCCTCGACCTACTCGAGCCTGTACTCCAACTCGTGCGATTTCTGGCTCACCGTCCCGGAGAACCAGTACTTCGTGGAGGACGCAGCCGGGAACCTCTACCCCGTGTGGGTGGGGAACATCACAGCGGAGGTTGACATCCCGGAGTACGACCTCATGGCGGCCGATGCATGGTCCGGTTTCTACGACTCCTTCAAGGAGTGCCAGGCCAGCTTCACGTCTTTCGTACAAGACAGCATGGCAAGGCTCGCATTCGACTTGGCCGCAGCCGCCAGGCTCGAGATAGGCTCGGTGTATGTCGACCCGGCAGATGGGGTTGGGCTGTTCCAGGCGTTGGCCTCGGGCACGGGGGACGTGGAGATCGTTCTCGACCCTGCGGTGATATCAAATGAGTGGCGGTCGCTGCCGTTCTTCAGCGCGCAGTACGAAGTCTCGCGGCGATTCTGGGGCTTCGTCGAGGAGAACACGGAGGAGCTGTCGCAGGCCGACGGGCTCCTGAGCGCCGTGTGGTCCGATGTGGCCTCTTCGATAGTCTCGTCCGCGAGGTACGCGTACATACCAGACCTCGCAGTCCCAGTCGAGGTGCAGATAGGGGACCTCGTCAGGTTCGACATCGAGCACGACCTGGATTGGGGCGTTGGTTCCGCGGCGGCATCCGTGATGTCGTCCCTCTCCAGGATGCAGCTAGAACGGCTTAGGTCCCTCGTGAACTCGTCGGTCTCGAAGCTGGACGACGGCTTCGCAGGGCCTGTGGTGGACTCGGTCGCCAGCCTGCTCTTGTTCGGCTCCGAGGAGTTCGAAGGCCTCGGGGAGTTCGCGGAACGCGTGCTCCAACAGACATCCCTTCAGGTGCTCTCCCAGAGGGAGCTGTCGTCGTTCAAGGAGGGCGTCGACATGTGCCTGGGCTCTGGCTTCCAGTTCTGGGACGGTGATAGGGCGAGCGCCGAGTTGTCCGGGAGGATACTCGTCGAGAGCGTTTCGGCTGCAGTCCCAGGCGGATACCCTTCGCTCCAGACGGTGCCCTACGAGCCCGAGCTGGGCTACGGCTCGATAGAGGCGCTCTTCCCGACGGACTCCGTCCTCGTTCAAGTGCAGAGGCCATGGCAGTACGACAGGTCGGAGACGTCGTATCCGAACGTCCATCTCACATCCCTTGCCAACTCGAGCGCAACGCCTTACACCACCCAGTGGAAGGTCTCTGTGCTGGGCATGGTCGAGATCGCCCTCGAGTCCGAGAACTCCGCTCTCCTGTCCGCGTCCGGGGACGAGGATGCGTCGTCCACCCGTCAGGTCAAGATACAGCTGTCGTTCCCTGTCGTCGTGCACAGCGCGTGGCCCATCGACCGCGTGGAGTACAACCCCTCCAACACGGCCTTATCGGACGCCCTCGCCGTAGCGAGGAAGTTCTGCGACATGGTCTGGGACAAGCTCGAGCCGGTCTTCGGATGGGTGAAGACGGGGCTCGAGCGGATATACCGTTTCGTCACCGACGTGTTCGAGGTCCTCGTCAGCTACGCAACCAAGGTCATCAAACTCGTGTCGGCAGTGATGCAGAGGGTCGTGGAGACCCTCCAGGAGTTCGTGCAGAAGATCGCGAACTCCGCACTCGCGAAGGCTGTCAAAGCCCTAGTCGACATAACGGGCAGGGTGGAGCTGAGGATCTCGCTCTTCGGGTTCACGTTCATCATACAGACCCTTGTCCCGGACCTGCTGTACAGGACCGGCGATGACATGCTGCGCGTCATCGTGTGCACGGACAGGTTCGGCCCGAGCATGTCCTTCGGAGTCAGGGTCGCGCGTCTCAGCGACGGCAGCTGGGACGTGCTCGCGAACGGTACGATTGTCCTCAAAAAGGTAACAATAGATGTGAGAGTGGACCCGTTGATGCATATTATGCGCAGGTTCGTCGAGGTCCACTGCACGGGCCGTTCATGGGCGATGGACCTCACGATGCCGGAGGTCGAGCCCTACGAGATCGCCGAGGTGAGCACCGCGAGCATACCCGGCGTCGGCGCGTTCCTGTCGAACATCCCGATACCGGTCGCGGGGCTTTCGGCGTCGGTGGAGGCGGGATTGAGGCTGAAGTACTCTCCCCCGTTCCCGGACGACATCGTCGTGAACGAGTTCGAGTCGAACCCCCGGGGCGAGGACTCGGGCAGGGAGTGGGTGGAGCTGTACAACCCGCTCGATGAGCCCAGGTGCGTCGACGGCTGGAGCGTCGCCACGGTGCACGGGAAGAGCTCGGCGGTTCCCGTCAAGGGGACCGTACCAGCGAACGGGCTGCTGGTCGTGACCTTCCCGGAGACGGCGATCGACAACGGCGTCCCCGACGACCCGTTCAACGACGGGGACGCGATCGTCCTCCTCGACCCTGCGGGCGCGACAGTGGACATCACACCGATGCTCAAGGACACACAGAACGACGAGCGCACAGTACAGAGATGCTGGGACGGGGGCCCGAGGTGGGTGTTCGAGCTCGGCAGCAAGGGCAGCTCGAACGGCGCGCCCGTGCTCCTCGCGACGTCCGACTTCATAGCCAAGGCGCTCTTCGAGGCCTTCAAGGAGGCGTTCATGCAAACGCAGCTACAGGAGGTCACCGCATCTTTGGACTTCCTGGTGATGTTCATGAAACGCGTGATCATCAACTTCATCGAGAACCTCCTGTCGCTCGTGAAGGAGATCATCCACGAGATCACCCTGTACATCAAGGTGCTGGTCGGGGACGCCTCTGGCTCCGCGGGGGTCGGGTTCCGAGCATCCTTCGTGGTCAAAGGCGAGGCAATCGTCGAGTTGCTGCGATGGCTCATATTCAGCCTCGCGACCTTCATCGTGAACCTCGGCAGGGCGAGCAACCCAATCGCTTACCCGGCCTTCCCGACGAGCTTCTTCTCGGGGCTCTTCCTCAGGTTCGAACTGCTGTTCGAGGTCGGGTTGCCCAAGATGGTCCGGCTGCTCGGCGCGGTTGGCCCGCTCGACAGTCGCTTCAGCTGCGCCATCGCCATATCGCCGAACATACCAGCGCTGGGAAAACTCGCCGGCAGGAACTGGGGGGACTGGGCGGTCGAGTTCGGGGTCTACCTGGAAGGCGTCCCGAGGGAGTTCGCATCGGGTTTTCTCACAAAGGACACGGGGGATTTGATAGACTTCTGGATGGTCAAGGGGAGGGCCTATGGTCTGTGAACTCAGAAACAAATAAATCCGCATGAAGCATGCGCTGGACGATACTAGATGGCTTTCGACTTGGGGAGCTTCTTCGACCAGCTGCTGGGTGAGATCTGGTTCGAGCTCACTTTCCTCCTTGTGGTGTCACTCTTCGCCAGCTTCATCTTCGCCAGGTTCGGCCAGCCCAAGGTCATCGCCTACATAGTCATAGGCGTCGTGATAGGCCCGCGCCTGTTGAACATCATCAAGGCCCCGACGGAGGGAGAAGTCTCAGGCTTCCCCGAGCCCCTCGAGATGCTCGCGCAGCTGGGACCCATCGTCCTCCTGTTCATGATCGTCCTGGAGTGCGACCTGAAGGAGATCT
>ERZ1649853.116-NODE-116-length-33098-cov-15.937687_pt1 | contig 33098 bp, 24 predicted proteins | sample MGYA00575353_ERZ1649853 | MGnify/ENA primary metagenome ERZ1649853 (study PRJEB40853, sample SAMN11349654) | freshwater sediment metagenome | isolation source: river sediment | host: Sediment | place: India: Okhla Barrage, New Delhi | collected 2017-02-21 ...
GTGACGACGCTGATCGAGAACGGCACGCTCGAAGGCCGCGAGGACCTCAAGGCCGAGTTCGGGCTGTCGCTCCACATCCGGCGCGGCGACCTGCAGATCCTGTTCGACACGGGCGCCTCGGGTGCGTTCGCCGACAACGCCGAGCGGCTGGGGATCGACCTTGGAACCGTCGACCTCGCGGTGCTGTCCCACCACCACTACGACCACGGCGGCGGCCTCCAGCGCTTCCTCGCCGTCAACGACCGGGCGCGGGTCCATCTCCGGGCGAGCGGGTGGGCGCCCCGCTTCTTTCGTTCGCTGGTGGTCATCAAGCGGCCGATCGGCCTCGATCCCATGCTCTTCGACCGCTTCGCGCACCGCTTCGAGCTGCTCACCGAGTCGGCGGAGATCGCGCCCGGGGTCGTGCTGCTGACCCGGATCGGCGCCCACCACCCTCGTCCCCAGGGCAACCGCCACCTGTGGGTGGAGCGCGGCGGCTCGCTGGTGCCCGATCCCTTCGAGCACGAGCTGGTGCTGGTGGTGCGGGACGACGACGGGATCGTCGTCTTCACCGGATGCTCCCACCACGGCATCCTCAACATGATCGAGTCCGCCCGCACCCGCTTCCCCGGTGTCCCGGTCAAGGCGGTGTTCGGCGGCTTCCACCTCATCGGCGTGCCGTTCTTCGACAGCATGGCGGCGTCCCGTGAGGAGGTGGAGGCGATCGGCCGCACGATCCTCGAGCTGACCTCGGGCACGGTCTACACCGGCCACTGCACCGGCCGCAGGGCCTTCGGCGTGCTGCGCGGCGTGATGGGCAACGCCCTGCAGCCGTTCGCGACCGGCTCGAGCGTGGAGGTGTGAGGCGAAGGAGGGAGTAGGGGATGGGGAAAAGGGAAGAGGGACGCACCCGTTCCCGCTCCCGTTCCCGTCCCCGTTCCCGAATCACCTCGAGCTGCCGTTGATCAGGTCTCCCCGCCCAGAGCCGGGCTCCCTTATCCCGGGTACTCGCGCCACGGGCGGACCTTGAGCTCGCCGATCGCCACCCGCTCGAGCGCCTCGGTCAGCCGTTCGGCGAGCTGGCGGTTGGTGATCAACGGCACCCCGAAGTCGACGGCGGTGCGGCGGATGATGTAGTCGTTGGTCAGCTCCTCCTTCTGGAAGTGCTTGGGGATGTTGATGACCAGGTCGACCTTGCGCTCGCGGATGCAGTCGAGCGCGTTGGGCCGTCCGCCCTCGAGCGGCCAGCGCACGGTCTCGGTGGCGATGCCCTTGGGCTCGAGAAACTCGGCGGTGCCGCGGGTCGCGTAGAGCTTCACGCCGAGGCCGACCAGACGGCGGACGCTGTCGAGGATCGCGGCCTTGCTCTCGATCGGCCCGGTCGACAGCAGCGCGCTGCCAATCGGGAAGCGGAAGCCGACCGCGATCAGCGCCTTGAGGAACGCCTCGTCGAAGTCCCAGCCGAGGCAGGCGACCTCGCCGGTTGACGCCATCTCGACGCCGAGGGTGGGGTCGGCGCCCTCGAGGCGGGTGAACGAGAACTGGGGCGCCTTGACCCCGACGTAGTCGAGGTCGAGAAACGAGCGGTCGTCGGCAGCCGCCGGCCGGCCCATCATGACCCGGGTCGCGGCGTCGATGAAGTTGCGCTTGAGCACCTTGGACACGAACGGAAAGGAGCGCGAGGCGCGCAGGTTGCACTCGATCACCATCACCCGGTTGTCCTTGGCCAGGAACTGGATGTTGAACGGCCCGGTGATCTCGAGCGACCGCGCGACCTGGGTGGTGATGACCCGGATCCGGCGCATCGTCTCGAGGTAGGTGCGCTGGGGCGGCAGCACCAGGGTCGCGTCGCCGGAGTGCACGCCGGCGTTCTCGACGTGCTCGGACACCGCCCAGCACACCGGCTCACCATCGCGGGCGACCGCATCGACGTCGATCTCCTTGGCGTTCTCGATGAACTTCGACACCACCACCGGGTGGTCCGGCGAGATCTCGATCGCCTTGTCGAGGAAGAAGTTGAGCTCCTCGTCGCTGCCGGCCACCGCCATCGCCGCCCCCGACAGGACGTACGACGGACGCACGATGACCGGGTAGCCCTGCTCCGAGGCGAAGCGCTGCGTCGCCTCGACCGAGGTCAGCTCCTGCCACGCCGGCTGGGGCACGCCGAGCTCCTCGAGCAGCCGCGAGAAGCGGTGGCGGTTCTCGGCGCGGTCGATCGAGCGAGGCGAGGTGCCGAGCACCCGCATCCCGGCCTCGGAGCAGCGCAGCGCCAGGTTGTTGGGCACCTGCCCGCCCATCGACAGGATGATCCCGAGTGGCGTCTCCTTGCGGTAGATCTCGGTGACCGCCTCGAAGCTCAGCTCGTCGAAGTAGAGCCGGTCGCACTCGTCGTAGTCGGTGCTGACCGTCTCGGGGTTGTGGTTGACCATCAGCGTCCGGTAGCCGAGCGAGCGCAGGGTGCGGGCGGCGTTGACGCAGCACCAGTCGAACTCGACCGACGAGCCGATCCGGTAGGCGCCCGGGCCGAGGATCATCACCGTGCCCTCCTGGTGGTAGGGGACGTCGTCCTCGGCGCCGTTGTAGGTGAGGTACAGGTAGTTGGTGGCGGCGGGGTACTCGGCCGCCAGGGTGTCGATCTGCTTGACCGAGGGGTGCAGGCCGAGGTCGTGGCGGCGGGAGAGCACGCTCGCCTCGTCGCTGCCGATCGCGGCCGCCACCTGCGCGTCGGAGAAGCCGTGCTGCTTGGCCTCTCTGAGCAGCTCGCGATCGAGAGTCTCGAGGCTGCGCGCGCGCAGCCGCTCCTCGACCTCGACCACGCCCGCGATCTTGTCGAGGAACCAGCGGTCGATGTGGGTGATCCGGTGGATGCCCTCGGTCGACATGCCGCTCGAGATTGCCGCCGCGACCGCGAAGATCCGCCGCTCGGTGGGCTCGGCGAGCGCGGTGGGCAGGTCGTGGAACGAGATGCGGTCGTTGAGCACCAGGCCGCGGGCGCCGGTCTCGGTCATTCGCAGCGCCTTCTGCAGCGCCTCCTCGAAGCGGCGGCCGATCGCCATCACCTCGCCCACCGACTTCATGGCCGAGCCGATCCGCTGCTCGACCCCGGGGAACTTGCGGAAGTCCCAGCGCGGCGCCTTCACCACCACGTAGTCGAGCGCCGGCTCGAAGCAGGCGCAGGTCGAGCGGGTGACCGAGTTGGGGACCTCGGTCAGCGCCCTGCCGAGCGAGAGCTTGGCGGCCACGAAGGCGAGCGGGTAGCCGGTCGCCTTGGAGGCGAGTGCCGAGGAGCGCGACAGCCGGGCGTTGATCTCGATCACCCGGTAGCCCCCGCCGTCCGGTGAGAGAGCGTACTGGATGTTGCACTCGCCGACGATCCCGAGGTGGCGCACGACCCGGATTGCCACCTCGCGCAGCAGGTGGTACTCCTCGTCGTCGAGGGTCTGGCTCGGCGCCACCACCAGGCTCTCGCCGGTGTGGATCCCCATCGGGTCGATGTTCTCCATGTTGCAGACGGTGATGCAGTTGTCGGCGGCGTCCCGCATCACCTCGTACTCGATCTCTTTCCAGCCCTCGAGGTACTCCTCGACCAGGACCTGGCCGGTGTGGGCGAAGGCGCGGCGCGCCAGGGCCTCGAGGTCGGAGGGGCTGCGGCAGATGCCGGAGCCCAGCCCGCCGAGCGCGAAGGCGACCCGCGCCATGCACGGGTAACCGATCTCGCCGCCTGCCGCCACGGCCTGCTCGACGCTGGTCGTCGGCCGGCTGCGCGGCACGTCGACCCCGATCTCGGAAAGCCGCGCGATGAAGCGCTCGCGGTCCTCGGTGTCGAGGATCGCCTCGATCGGCGCGCCGAGGACGCGCACCGCGTGACGGTCGAGCACGCCCCTGCGGTAGAGCTCGACGCCGCAGTTGAGCGCGGTCTGCCCCCCGAAGCCGAGCAGGATGCCGTCCGGCTTCTCCCGCTCGATGACCTGCTCCACGAACGCCGGCGTCACCGGGACGAAGTAGACCTCGTCCGCGAGGTGCTCGGAGGTCTGGATGGTGGCGACGTTGGGGTTGATGAGGACGGTGCGGATGCCCTCCTCCTTGAGGGCCTTGATCGCCTGGCTGCCGGAGTAGTCGAACTCGCCGGCCTCGCCGATCTTCAGCGCCGAGCTGCCCAGCACGAGCACGGTCCGCGGCAGATCACCCCTCATCGCCGCCCCCTGCGCACCGCCTCGGCGAAGTCGTCGAAGATCCAGGCCGAGTCCACCGGCCCCGGGTTGGCCTCGGGATGGAACTGGACCCCCCAGCGCGGCTTGGACCGGTGCCGGATGCCCTCCACCGTGCCGTCGTTGGCGTTGACGAACCACAGCCGCCAGTCGTCGGGCAGCGACGCGGCGCGCACCGCGAAGCCGTGGTTCTGCGAGGTGATCACGCAGCGCCGGCCGCGCTCACCCGACGGCAGCAGCTCAACGCACGGCTGGTTCTGGCTGCGGTGTCCGAACGGCAGCTTGTAGGTCTCGGCGCCGGCGGCCAGGGCGAGCAGCTGGTTGCCGAGGCAGATGCCGAGGATCGGCACGTCGAGGGCGAGCGCCCGCTCGATGTTGCGGATCGCGGCCCGGCACATCGTCGGGTCGCCCGGCCCGTTGGAGATCACCAGGCCGTCGAGTCGCTCGCCCGGGAAGTAGTGGTCGTGGGGGACCCGCAGGACGGCCAGGCCGCGCCGCAGCAGGCTGCGGACGATGCTGACCTTGGCGCCGCAGTCGAGCAGGACCACGGTCGGCGCGTCGGCGGCGGCGCCGGCGTGGCGAGTGACCTCGTCGACGCTGACGCCCGCCACCAGGTTGGTGGCGTTCGGGTCGGTCAGCGGCAGCGCCTCCGCGGCGTCGGCCGGCTCGATCGCGCCGAGCATGGTTCCGCCCGTGCGCAGGCGCTTGGTCAGCGCGCGGGTGTCGACGCCGGCCAGCCCGGGGATGCCCTCCTCCTTGAGCCAGTCGTCCAGGCTGCGCGCGGCGCGGGCGTGGCTGTAGCGCTCGGAGCGCTCCCACACCACCAGGCCGGCGGCTTGGATCCGCTCCGACTCGAAGGCAAGCGGCAGGCCGTCAGCATCGCGCTCGAAGGCCGGCACCCCGTAGTTACCGACGAGGGGGTAGGTCAGCACGAGGATCTGGCCGGCGTAGGAAGGGTCGGTGAGCGACTCCGGGTAGCCGACCATGCCGGTGTTGAAGACGACCTCGCCGGCAACCGCGCCGGTCGCGCCGAACGCAGCCCCCTCGACGACGCTCCCGTCCTCGAGCCGCAGCCGACCTCGCCGCATGCGCCTCTCCTCGAACGTCCCCGGCGGGACGGGGCCGCCACCCGTCGCGCTGGGTTGCTTCCCGATCTTGGGCGGGGAGTGTAGCAGGTCGAATCGGAAGAGGATCTAGGGGCTGGGATCTGGGGGCGCGATGCGATCTCGAGGGCGGAGCGAACGAGCGGGCACGGGCACGGAGACGGGCACGGGCACGGGCCCGGAAGCGGAAGCGGGCGGGGAAGCACAGGTCGCAGAGAAGCCCCCTCGGGAACGGGAACGGGGACGGGAACGGGAACGGAATCGCGTCGGGCTGGCGCGGGTTAGGATGGATCGGGTTGGAATCGCTCGCACTCGCCCGCCGACGATGGGATCGCACGCCCTGGGGCGCGGTGACCGGGACTTCGCTCGGCCGACGGGTGGCCTGCGCGGCCCTGCCGGCGATCGCCGCGCTGCTCCTGGTTGCGGCAGGCTCGGCTGTCGCAGGAGAGACCGACCGCCAGTGGCGCTTCACGGGCGTCGAGCGCGTGGTCGCGGTCGGAGACGTCCACGGCGCCTACCCGGCCCTGCTCGCGGTGCTGCGGGAAGCCGGCCTGATCTCGGACGAGCGCGTCTGGTCGGGGGGGCGCTCCCACCTGGTGATGCTCGGCGATCTGGTCGATCGGGGCCCGCAGTCCCGGCAGGCGCTGACCCTGGTCATGCGCCTCCAGGCCGAGGCGCAGCAGGCCGGGGGCCGCGTTCACCTGGTGCTCGGCAACCACGAGGTGATGAACCTGGTGGGCGACCTCCGTTACGCCAGCCCGGAGGAGCTCGCGGCCTACGCGCCCGACGAGGATCCCAAGGACCGCAAGCAGGCCCGCAAGCGCTACGCCCAGCTGGCGCTGGCCAACAACCTGGACCTCAGGAGGGTGCGTGAGGAGTTCGATCAGCGCTATCCGACCGGCTACTTCGGCCACCGGCGGGCCTTCTCTCCCGACGGGCTGTACGGGCACTGGCTGCTCGACCAGCAGATCCTGGTCGAGATCAACGACGTCGCGTTCATCCACGGCGGGCTGTCGCCGCTGCTGCTCGAGGTCGCGCCGGACCAGATCAACCGGGTCGCGATGGGTGAGCTGCGGGAGTTCGTGGCGGCGCAGCGGCGGCTGATCGAGCTCGGCGCGATGGCGCCGGAATGGAACCTCGGCGAGCAGATCGGCGCGGCCCAGGCGCTCGCCGACAGCGGCGGCGGGACAGCTTCAGCGGTCCCGGGCGAGGCGGTCGTGCTGGCGCGGTCCATGCTCGAGCTCGGCAACGGCCTGGTGTTCCGGCCCGACGGCCCGCTGTGGTACCGCGGAACCAGCCTGAACCCCGACTCCGGGGAGCGGCCGCTGGTCGATCAGGTGCTCGCCCACCTGGACGCGGCCGGGGTCGTGGTCGGACACACCCCGTCCCACACCACCCGCCTGTTGACCCGCTTCGACGGTGCCGTGGTGATCGCCGACACCGGGATGCTGGAGAGCCACTACGAGGGGCGGCCGTCGGCCGTCGAGATCCGCAACGGCCAGGTGCTCGCGGTCTACCCGGGCGAGGGATCGCGGCCGCTGGCGCCGCAGCGCTGGGAGTTCACGGCGGATCGGTTCAGCTCGGATGCTGACCTCGAGGAGTTCCTGAGGACGGCGCCGGTGGCGTGGAAGGAGGAGGTGGGAAGCGGGTCGACCCACCCGGTCCAGATCGGGCTCGCCGACGACGGGCGGCGGTCAAAGGCGATCTTCAAGACGGTCGCCGACGACGGCCGGCGGTACAGCCACGAGGTCGCGGCCTACCGGCTCGATCGGCTGCTCGGGCTCGGGATGGTGCCGGCGACCGTGCTGCGCGAGATCGACGGCGTCGTCGGGTCGCTGCAGCTCTGGGTCGAGAACGCGATCAGCGAGGACAGCCGGCGCGCCGAGGACCTGCAGCCGGCCGATCCCGAGGCGTTCGCGTCGAGCCTCGCCGCCTCCAAGGTCTTCGACCTCGTCATCTTCAACATCGACCGCAACGGCGCGAACATGCTGATCACACCCGGAAACTGGCGCCTCCACCTGATCGATCACGAGCGCGCCTTCGCCGCCAGGCCCCCGGCTGCCGCGCACGTCAGGGACGTCCGCTCGCGGCTCGAAGGGTGGCTCGAGGAGCGGCTGGCGACGCTCGACCGGGACGCCGTGCACGCCGAGCTCGCGGGCCTGCTCAGCGAGGACGAGATCGCGGCCCTGCTCGCCCGCATCGATCTGCTGGTGCCCGGGTCGTAGCCGGCGCGGCGACGGTCGCGGGCCGACAGACTGAGCTGATCGACTTCGTGAGAATTGACAGCCAGGATCCCGGAGATCGCCTCCGCGCGTCTCCGCGCCCGTCTCCGTCTCCGTGCCCGGCTCCGGCAGAGGCACCTCGAGTTTCAGCGCAATCTCGGGCACGGGCACGGGCAGGGGGACGCCCAACCCTCAATTCCTTCTCCCCAACCCCTGGCCCCTCACCCACTGCTATCCTGTGCGGTCGGAGCCAGAGATGAGCCGCGCCCTCGAGCCGCCGCGCCGCGCCGACCTTGCCGCCATGCTCCGGCTGGCGGTGCCGGTGGTCGCGGTGCAGGTCGGGATGATGCTGATGGGCGTGGTCGACACCATGGTCGTGGGCCGGCTGTCGGCCGAGGCGCTCGCGGCCGTCGCCCTCGGCAACCTCGCCGTGATGACGGTTTCGGCGTTCGCGATCGGGCTCTTGCTCGCGCTCGACCCGGTGGTGGCGCAGGCGGTGGGCGCGCGGGACGAGCCGGCGGTGCGGCGCGCCGTGCAGCGAGGGCTGCTGCTGGCCGCCGCAATCACGGTGCCGGCGACCCTCTTGCTGCTGCCGGTCGAGCCGATCATGACCCTGCTGCGGCAGCCGCCGGGCACGGTGCCGATCGCCGCCGGTTACGTCTATCGATCTTTGCCCGGGCTGCTGCCCTTCTTCGGCTTCGTCGTGCTGCGCCAGACCCTGCAGGCCCACGAGCGGATGCGGCCGATCGTCGTCGTCATGATCGCCGCCAACCTGCTCAACCTCGCCCTCGACATCGTGCTGGTGTTCGGCCTGCTCGGAGCGCCGGCGATGGGCGCCTTCGGGTCGGCGTGGGCCACCTCGGCGTGCCGATTCGTTCTCTTCTTCGGCGTTCTCGCCGCGGACCGCCGGGAGCTGCTGCCGCTTCTGTCGAGGGTCGATCCCGAGACGCTCCGGCTCCAGCCGCTGCTGGCGATGGCGCGCCTCGGCGCGCCGATCGGGATCCAGATCCAGCTCGAGCTGGCGGCGTTCGGCATCATCGGCCTGCTCATGGGAGGGCTCGGCACGGTCGAGATGGCGGCCCACCAGGTGGCGATCAACCTGGCGTCGCTGACCTTCATGGTGCCGCTCGGGGTGGCGTCGGCGGCGGCGGTGCGGGTCGGCCACGCCGTCGGGCGGTCGGACGGCCCCGGAGTGCGGCGCGCCGCGGCCTCCGCCCTGGCCTGCGGGGCCGGGTTCATGGCCTGCACCGCCCTGGCCTTTCTCGGGCTGCCCCGGGGGCTCGCCGGCGCCTACACCTCCGACGCCGCGGTGATCGCCGTGGCGGCAGCGCTGATCCCGATCGCCGGCGTCTTCCAGGTGTTCGACGGGATCCAGGTCGTGTCCTCCGGGATCCTGCGCGGCCTCGGCGACACCCGCGCGCCGATGGTCGTCAACGTCCTCGGGTTCTGGCTGGTCGGCCTGCCGGTCAGCCTGGCGCTCGGCTTCCACGTCGGGCTCGGCCCGCGGGGCCTGTGGTGGGGCCTGGTCGCGGGGCTCGCCGCCGTGGCGTGCCTGCTGCTCCTGCGGATCGCGAGCCGGCTGACGCGGCCGCTGGCGCGGGTGGTCGTCGACGAGCCGTTAGTTGGCTGAGCGGCGAGTCACGGCGAGCACCGTCAAGTCGTCGTGGCGGTGAAAGCCGAGCGCGGCCGCGCTCGCCGTCCGCACCAGCTCGGCCGGCGTCCTCCAAGAGGCCGCCGCGAGCGCCGCGCGCACGCCCTCGCCCCCGAGCTCGACGCCGTCGGCCGACGTGCTCTCGGTGAGGCCGTCGGTGTACAGCACGAGGGCGTCGCCGGGTGCGAGGCGGAGCCGACGGGTGGCGAAGGGAGCGTCGGAGAAGAGGCCGATCGGCATGCTGTCGGCGGGCAGCTCGGTGATGCCGGAGGCGGCGACGACGATCGGCGAGGTGTGGCCGGCGGTGCACAGCTCGACCTCGCCGTCGGGCTGCAGCCGGGCCGCCACCAGGGTGGCGAAGGCGCCGGTCGGCGAGGCGGCGCAGAGCAGGCGATTGGCACGCTCGACCATCTCGACCAGGCACGACCCGGCCGTCGCCCGGAACACCGCGTGCAGGTGCGACATCAGCAGGGCGGCGGCGACGCCCTTGCCGGAAACGTCGCCGACCATGACCAGGAGGTCATCGTTCGGCCCGCCCGGGGCGAGCACGTCCACGTAGTCGCCGCTCACCGCGCCGTGCGGCTGGTAGAGGAAGTGGCCGCTCCAGTCGCCGGATGAGAAGTCCCACGGCGGCAGCAGCGAGGCCTGCACTCGCGACGCCAGCTCGAGATCGCGCTCGAGCGCGCGCCGCTCCGGCTCGCTCAGACAGTCGAGGCAGACGGTGGTCAGCGGGTTGGCGCGGAGCCGGTCCGCCTCGACGTGGCCGTCGCAGCGGGTGCACGCCCCGAAGTCCGGGCCCTCGAGCCGGTCAAGGGCGGCATCGACCTCGGCGAGCAGGCTGGCGACGCGCGGCCCGAGCGCGGCGGTCGGCAGCGCCGCCAGCCGCTCGCGGCGGTCAGAAAGCGAGCTGCGCAGGGCGCGGCGCTCGAGCTCGCTGAGGCCCGGCTGGGGAATGAGAGCATCGGTCATCGGAGTCTCCTCACCATCAAAGAGAGTTACGCTAGTTACGATACGCTTCCTCGTCTAACTTGTCAAGTGAAGAATATCGGTTATCATGGGTCATGGCCGAGCCGACCTTCCAGTTCGATGCTGGCAGCCTCTGTCTGGACTTCGCGAACGCTCTCGCGGCCCGCCTCGAGCCGCCGGCGGACCCGGTCCTCGCGTACGCGGACCTCGTCGCGTGGGCGGTGCAGGCCGGCGTCCTCGCCCCGGGCCAGGGCCAGCGGTTGCTCGAGCGCGCGCGCCGCGAACGAGAGAAAGCGGCAGCGGCGGTGCGGCGCGCCGCGGAGCTTCGTGCGGCGATCTTCCTCGCCTTCGCGCGGATCGCCGAGGGACAGCCGCCGGACGCCGAAGGCCTCGGCGCGATCAACCGACTCCTCGCCGAGGCGCTGCCGCACCTGCGCCTGCGGCCGAGTGAGGCGCGCTGCCGCTGGGAGTGGTTGGTACCCGAGGGGACCGTCGATCAGATGCTGTGGCCGGTGGTGCGGTCGGCCGCCGATCTGCTGACCTCGGAGCGCGTCGAGCGCGTGCGGGAGTGCGCCTCCGAGACCTGCTCGTGGCTGTTTCTCGACGGCAGCCGCAACGGCCGCCGCAAGTGGTGCGACATGGCGAGCTGCGGCAACCGGGCCAAGGCGCGGCGCTACTACGAGCGGCACCATCGCGGCTGACCGGCTGCGGCCGCCGCGGCTCAGTCGGCGCGCAGCAGGCGGGCGGCGGCGGCGGTGAAGGCGAGCCCGTAGAGCGCGAGCGCCGCGAGCGGCACTGCCACTCCCTGCAGCCCCTCGCCGAACGAGATCACGCCGTGCAGGGCGCGCATCGCCCAGCCGGTCGGAAACAGCAGGGCGACCTTCTGCAGCGCCGGGGACACCACCTCGATCGGCCACCAGCAGCCGCCGAGGGCGGCCATGCCCAGCGTCGCCATCACGCCGACGTTCGCGGCGCGGTCGGGATCGCGGATGAAGCCGCCGACCGCGACGCCGAGCGGCGCCACCGTCGCCCCGAACAGGATCAGGATCGCCCAGACCGCGAGCGGCCGGCCGCCGAGCCCCTCGCCGAAGAAGCGGGCGCCGAGGAGACAGACCAGCACGAGGACGGTGACCTGAACCGCGGCGACCGCCATGCGGCCGATGATCTTGCCGAGGATGATGTCGGCCTTCGACACTGGGCTGGTGGCGATCCGGCGCAGCATGCCGCTCATGCGTTCGGCGCTGACGCTGCCGGCGCCGTAGGTGAGCGCGACCAGCATCACGAACATGACGGTGTTGCCCGGCACCGAGTGCGCGAAGCCGCCCGGCGCGACGCGGGCCTTGCCCGCATAGCGGGACTCCACCGTCACAACGTCAACCGCACCGGCAGTGGCGAGCACGGCGCCGAGCTCTGCCGGTCCCTCGGTTTCCGACGCCGCCTGCGCCTCGACCAGCCGGCCGATGAGCCGGGCGATCGCGCCCGCAATCCGGGCCTGGGCGGCGAGCGAGGCCTCGGAGTTGCTGCCGGGGTCGCGCTCGAGAACCAGTGTCACCTGGTCTCCGGCCAGCACCCGCTCGGTGAAGCCCTTCGGGATGACCAGGGTGCGGGTCTTGTCCGGGGTCGAGCCCGCGGCCTCGGGAGGGATCTCGGCGATCGCCAGGCGCGCGCCCGCGAGGTCGTCGATGAGCATCCTGGCGAGCTCGCCGCGGTCCTCGTCGACCACGGTCAGCTTGACCTGCGCGGTGGTCGGGTCGGAGCCGCCGCCCATCACCATCCCGAAGAAGGTGGCGAAGACGACCGGCATGATGAACATCCACATCACCGCGCTGCGGTCGGCGAGGGTCTGCCGGAGGTCGAGCCGGGCGAGGGTGAGCGCGGCGCGGCTCACAGCAGCCCCCGCGCGAGACGGCGGCCCATGACCGCCGCGCCGACCGCGATGCCGAGCGCCCCGCCGCCGGCGAGCACCGCCAGGTTGGGCAGGACGTCGGCGAGGCCGCCGCCGGCGATCAGGGCCGCGAAGGCGGAGGTCGCCCAGTAGACGAGGGTGGTGCTGGCGATCGGGTGGAGGAAGGCCGGCATCTGGGCGAGCGGCACGAAGGCGCCGCCGAGCATGCACCAGCTCATGATGACGATGGTCGACAGCGCATCCCCCTGGCGCTCGCTGCCGACAACGCTCGAGATCAGCAGCAGGGTCCCGCTCGCGGCGACCGCCGCCGCGACGATCACGGCGGCAACCGCCAACGGCGGCCCCCAGCTGACGCCGGCGGCGACACCCGCGGCGACCAGCAGCCCGAGCCCCGCGCCGCTGACCACCAGCACCGACAGGCACTTCCCGGCCAGGTACGAGGCGGGGGTGACCGGCGCGGTGAGCAGCTGCCGCACCACCCCGGTCTCGCGGTCGTGCAGCATGTCCCGGGTCGCCGACTGGGCCAGGAACAGCACGCCCAGGATCGCGAAGCCGGGCAGGAACACGCTCAGCACCGCGGCGATCCCCTGCGGTTTCGCCGCGGTCTCTTCGCCCTCCTGCGCGCCGACGTCGACCGCCTCGAGCCTGACCACCGGCGGAAACACGTAGCGGTCGAGCTGCCTGGCGCGGCGGTTGAAGGAGGCGCTGAGCGACGCCACCGCGGCGTCCTCGGGCGCATGGTCGGCATCGAGGAAGGAGGAGACGACGTCGAGCTCCGGCCGCAGCGCGCGCGAGCCCGCGGACAGCACCGTGGCGCCCAGGACCACGCCCTCCTCGACGACCAGGGGCAGGTAGCGCTGGGCGGGGTTCTTGACCAGCTCGACGGCGGCCGGGTCGCCGTCGATGACGGCGCGCGTGAACCCCTTCGGCAGATGGACCAGCGCCGAGGCGTCGCCGTGGCGCATCATCTCCATGCCCTCCGGCCCCACCGGCACCACCTCGAGGCGGCCCTCGGCCTCCGGCCGGTCCCCCGCGCCCTGGAGCATCCGCCCGAGCAGGCTCGAGTCCTCGTCCCACAGCAGCACCCGGATCACGATGCCGCCGTCGTCCCCGTGACCGCCGAAGACGACGGCGAAGATCGCGGCCATCATCAGCGGGATCGCGAACAGGAGCGCGGTGCGGCCCGGGTTGCGCAGGTAGCGCAGAAGATCGCGGCGCAGGATCCGGAAGGCGGCCATCAGTCGCGCAGCTCGCGGCCGGTCAGGCTGATGAAGACGCTCTGCAGGTCGGGCCGCTTGATCGACACGTCGTCGAGCGCGAGGCCGCTCGCCAGCACCGCCGGCAGGACCGCGAGCAGGCCCGGGCCACCGGCAGCGACCGACAGCATGGCGCTGCCGTCGCCGGCCTGCAGCACCCGCACCCCGGCGATCGCCTGCAGGCGGTTGAGCGCCTCGCCGCCGGCGAAGCCGCCGGTCAGCCGCAGCACCTCGGCCTCGCCGGCGAGCCGCGTCAGCTCACCGAGGGTGCCGACGGTGAGGATCCTGCCGTGGTCGATGATCGCGATCCGGTCGCACAGCTCCTGCGCCTCCTCCATGTAGTGCGTCGTGTAGAGGACCGTGGTTCCGCCGCCGGCGACCTCCCGGATCACCTCGAGGATGTTGAGGCGCGCCTGGGGGTCGATGCCGACCGTCGGCTCGTCGAGGAGCAGGAAGCGGGGCCGGTGGAGCAGGCCCATGCAGAGGTTGAGGCGGCGCTTCATGCCGCCCGAGAAGCCCCTGACCCGGTCGCCGGCGCGCTCGGCGAGCCCGACCCGGGTGAGGCCCTCGTCGACCCGCGCCTTGAGCTCGCCCCCGGACAGGCCGTACAGCGAGCCCCAGAACGACAGGTTGTCGCGGGCGGTCAGGTCCTCGTAGACCGCGACCTCCTGGGGCACCACGCCGAGCTGGCGCTTGACGGCGGTCGGCTCGAGCCAGATGTCGCGGCCGTCCACCAGGACCCGGCCGCTGTCGGGCTTGAGGACCCCCGCGATCATGTTGATCGTGGTCGTCTTGCCGGCGCCGTTGGGGCCGAGCAGGCCGAGGATCTCGCCGTCCCTGACCTCGAATGACACGTCGTCGACGGCGACCAGATCGCCGAAGCTCCTGCGCAACCTCTCGACTGTGATCATCAGCCGTACTGCTCCCGTGCCCGTTCGCGGCGGTCGAGGTTATCTGCCTTGCAGCAACGCGATTGCGGCCTCGCGCGAGGCCGCGTGGTCGATGTGGTCGAGCAGCATCACGATCTGGAGAAGCTTCTCGACCTGTCGTGGGACCGCGGCCAGCACCATCCCGCCCTTGACTTGCGAGGCCGACCACATCAGGGATGCCAGGATGCCGATCCCGCAGCTGTCGATCCTCTCCACGCCGGCGAGGTCGATGACGATCTTTCTGCTTCCGCCGGCGACCTTTCTTCGGACCTCGTCCTGGAACTCGTAGGCCGGCTCCGACCCGCACAGGGGACCGACCAGCGTGTAGACCACCAGCTCGCGGTCGGCGGCATCCGGGGCCTCACTGGAGTACTCAAGCTTGTTCCTGGTCATGGGCTCCGCCTCCATTCGCGATCGGCACGGCGGCCTTTCGACACGCGGATGTGGGTTCTGCCAGTTGAGTGTAGCAGGCGGCGGCTCGAATCAGACAGGCGTCGGAGGCGCCCTCAGAGTGGCCCTCAATGCGCCGGTTGTGTGGTCCGGCCGGCCTCGATCTCGGCGAGGGCCGCATCGACCAGCGCCCGCGCGTCGGCAGCGCACTGCTCGCGCTCCGCGCCCAGCACCGCCGCGGCCTCCGCCGGGCGGCCGAGGGCGGCCAGGCAACGGGCCTGACCGATCCGCGGGGTGGTGATCTCGTGGACCCGGTGCTCGGGCTCCTTGCGCCCGAGCTCGGCGGCGCGCCGGAATAGGGCCTCGGCCTCGGCGTAGCGGCCCAGCGCGAGCTGGAAGGCGGCGAGCTCGCCCACCGGCTCGCCGACGAACGAGTGGTCGGGACCGAACACCCGCTCGCGGATCTCGATCGCCCGCTCCATCAGGGGGATGGCCCCCTGGGTGTCGCCGAGGCTGTGCAGCTCGCCGGCGAGGTTGGCGAGCTGGGTGGCGACGTCGGCATGGTCCGGTCCGTGGGCGGCCTCGGCGATCTCGACCGAGCGCGCGAAGTAGTCGTGTGCCGCCGCGTGATTGCCGCGGTCGCGCTCCACCAGTCCGAGGTTGTTGAGCGCCCAGCCAACCTGGGGGTGGTGCGGCCCGAGCGACGCCGACCAGATGGCGAGCGCCCGCTGCAGAGTCGCCTCGGCCTGGTCGAGGCGGCCCATGGCGCGCAGCAGGTTGGAGTGGTTGTTGAGGACCGTCGCCACCGCCGGGTGGTGGGGGCCGAACAGGGCTTCAATCGCGGGCAGGACCTCCCGGTAGACCTCGTCAGCATCCTCCTCGCGCCCGGTGTGGCGCAGCGAGTTCGCGAAGTTGAACTTCGCCGATGCCGTGTAGGGGTGATCCGCGCCGGCAGTGGCGTCGAGCACGGCGATCGCCTCCTCGAACAGCGGGATCGATCCCCGGTAGTCGCGCTGGTCCTGCAACACCACCGCCAGCCGGTTGAGGGCGAGGCCGTAGGCCGCGTCGCCCGGTCCGAGCGTCGCGGAGAGGACCTGGATCGCCTCCTCGTGCAGGGCGCGGGCGGCCTCGAGGTCACCGTCATGGCGGAGGATGACGCCGAGAGCATCGCGAGCGCGCGCCACGTCAGGGTGCTCGCGCCCGAGGGCAGCCTCCCGGATCTCCAACGCCTCGGTGAAGCTCGAGCGCGCGAGCTCGAGGTCGCGCGTGCGCTCACCGACCTCGCCGAGGGCGTAGAGCGACGCGGCGAGATCGAGGTCCCGCGCGCCCGGGTGGCGGCGGCGGATCTCGACCGCGCGCTCGAGCAGGGCGCGGCCCTCGTCGAACATCGCGAGCTCGCCGTAGACCGACCCGATGATCGTCATCATCGCCGCCTGGAGCTGGGGCTGGTCGGCGAGCTCGGCGTCGATCCGCTCGGCACCGCGGTCGAGCAGCTCGCGGGCGGTCAACGCCTCGCCCTTCGACCGGGTTGGCGCCGACACCTGGAAGAGACCGGTCAGGAAGGTCGCGATCTCGCCGGCCTTGCGGGCCTCCAAGCGGGCGCGGTTCCGCTCGATGCCGAGCTCGATGGTGAAGAAGGCCACCAGCCCGACCACCAGCGCGAGCGAGGCGGCGGCGGTCGCGGTGGCGGCGGTGTGCCGGCGCACGAAGGTGCGCAGGCGGTAGCTCACGGTGTCCGGGCGCGCCGAGATCGTCCTGCCCTCGAGGTAGCGCTCGACGTCGCCCACGAGCTGCGCCACCGAAGCGTAACGGCGCTCCGGCTCCTTGCGCAGCGCGGTGAGCACGATGGTGTCGAGGTCTCCGGCCAGTTCCCTCCTCAGCCGGGCGGGATGGGACGCCCTGCGGTGAGCGACCTCGGCAGTGGTGACGGCCGGACTGCCCGGCACCGCCTCGGCGTCGCCGCGGCCTCCCGCCGCGGTGCTCGGACGGATCGGCGGCTCGCGGCAGATCGCCAGCAGCATCGCGGCGTCGGAGGCCGAGGCGCGCGGATAGGGCCACCTTCCGGCGAGCAGCAGGTAGAGCAGCATCCCGAGCTGATAGATGTCGGTCGAGGTCGTGATCGGATCGCCCTCGATCTGCTCCGGGCTCGCGAAGGCGGGTGTCATCACCCGCATGTGAGTGCGGGTGACGGCCTCGCCGTCGTCCTCCAGCACCTTGGCAATGCCGAAGTCGAGCAGCTTGACGTTGCCGTCTCCGGTAACCAGGATGTTGGAGGGCTTGATGTCACGGTGGACGACCAGGTTGCGATGGGCATGGTCGACCGCCCGGGCGACGTCCAGGAAGAGCCACAGACGCTGGCTCACCGACAGCCGGCGCTGGTCGCAGAAGGCGTCGATGGGCTCCCCGTCCACGTACTCCATGGCGAGGAACGGCCGGCCGTCGTCGGTGACACCCGCGTCGAGCAGCTGAGCGATGTTGGGGTGGCGGGCGCTGGCCAGGATCTGGCGCTCGAGGTGGAAGCGGCGCACAACGTGCTCGCTCTCCAGGCCCGGCTGGAGCAGCTTGAGCGCGACCAGCTGGTGGAAGTCGTCCTCGGCGCGCCCGGCGAGGTAGACCACCGCCATGCCGCCGCGCGCGATCTCGCGCAGCACCCGGTAGCGGCCGATCACCTGCCCCTCGGGATCATGGCCGAGCTCGAGCTCCCGGCCGAGGCCTTCGGCGAGGCTGCCGGCGAGGGCGCCCCCCGGCATCAGCTCGGTGTCGTCCTCCTGGCAGCGGACCAGCAGGCGCTCGACCAGGTCGGCGAGCGCGCGATCGCCGGCGCACCGCTCGGCGATCAGCGCCGGCCGCTCACCCGTGGGCAGGTCGAGGGCCGCCTCGAGGATCGAGTCCGCCCGCGACCAGCGCGACTCAGAGGGCTGGCTCGCCATCTCCACCCAGCTCCTCCCTGAGCCAGGCCCGGGCCCGCACCCAGTCACGCTGCACGGTCCGCAGCGAGGTGCGGAGCGCCGCCGCCGTCTCCTCCTCGCCGAAGCCGGCGAAGAAGCGGCACTCGACGACTCGCGCCATCCGCTCGTCGCGCGCCGCCAGCCGGTCGAGGGCGCGGTCGACGTCGAGCAGCCAGCGCGCCTCCCGGTCGGCGATCTCGGGGGCCTCGTCGAGCGGGACCGGCTCGAGGTCGCCGCCGCGCTTGCTCGCGGCCCGGCGGCGGGCGTAGTCGGCGATCACCTGGCGCATCGCGTGCGCCGAGATCGCCAGAAAGTGACCGCGGTCGCGGGCGTCGAGGCGCCGCTGGTCGGCCATCTTGAGGTAGAGCTCGTGGACCAGCACGGTGGTGCCGAGGGTCGCGCCCGGCCGGCCGCGCCGCAGCTGAGCCCGCGCAACCCTGCGCAGGTCGTCGTAGAGCAGGGGCACCAGCTGATCGAAGGCGGCGCGGTCGCCGTCCCTGAATGCCAGCAGCAGCTCGGTGACGTTGCCGGTGCCGTTCGTGTTGCCCTCCCGACGCTGTGGTCGTTTCTCTATGACAAACGGGCGCGCCGGTTCATTCCGGGGACCGGCGGCCGGCCCTCGGGTGGCGGGCCGCGGGTGCGTCCTGCGTAGAGGGTTGGTGACGGCCCGAGACCGGCCGCAGGCCGCTCCGGCCCCGACCGATGGAGGTTCGACGATGAGAAGCTTGTCCCCAGTCGCCCGTCACCGGGCCGAGATGCAGGGTTTCGTGGGGCTCGATGACGAGCACTTGGCCGAGATCAACTCCTGGCTCCGGCTCTCTCCCGGGATCTGCCTGGCGTGGGTCGCGGCGGCGACGGTCACCGCGTCGCCGGTGCTGATGCTCGCTCTGGTCCCGTTCGCGGCCGGCGGCGCCGTGCTTCGCAACCACCCCTTCGACGTGATCTACAACCACGGCCTCCGCCACCTGCTGGGGACCCGGCCGCTGCCCCGCTACGGTGCGCCCCGCCGCTTCGCCTGCGCCGTCGGCTCGCTGTGGATGACCGCCGCCGGAACCGCCCTCGCCGCCGGCTTCACCACCCTCGGCCTCGTGCTCGGCGTGGCGATGGTGGCGCTGGCATCGGTGCAGGTGCTCACCGGGTTCTGCGTTCCATCCTTCATCTACCAACTCGGGCGCGAGCGCCGCAGGCCCCGCCCGCTGACCGCCTGAGCGCCGCCGGCCGCAAGGCAAAGGAGTCCATCATGTCGATGTCGATGGTCGCGATCCAGGACACCATCCCCGGCAACCACTGCGTGGGGTGCGGGACCGACAACCCCCGCGGCATGCAGATCAAGAGCTACTGGGTGGGAGATCTCGAGACCATGTGCACCTACGAGCCGCAGCCCCACATGGCGGCCGGCCCGGAGTCGATCCTCAACGGCGGGATCATCGCCACGCTGCTCGACTGCCACGCGGTCTGCACCGCGATCTCGTACGCGGCCAGGCTGGCCGGCCGCGCCGACGGGCGGGACATCATGTTCGTCACCGCCGCCCTTGACATCCGCTACCGACGGCCGACCCCCATCGACCGACCGGTGGAGGTGCGGGCGAGGGTCTCCGGGGTCGGCGAGCGCAAGACCGTTCTCGAGTGCACGCTGAGCTCGCAGGGCCAGGTGTGCGCCGAGGCGACCGTGATCGCGGTCCGCCTTCCCGGCGAGCGTGCCGACCAGCTCCAGCGAGTGCCGCCGCCCGCCCAGACCCTCGGCGGCTGGAAGCTCGCGGACGACGACCAGCCGGCGGCTCTCGCGCGGCCGGCCGCCTGAGGCCCGGCCGGCGCCATGCTGCCTGGCGCGGTGCCGCCGGCCGCCGCCGGTCCGCCAGCAGCCGTCCCCGAGCTGCCCGCATTCGCTATGCTGGGCGCGGGAAGGGGGACGACATGTTGCTCGACAGGAAGGTCGCGCTGGTGACAGGGGCGAGCCGCGGGATCGGGGCGGCCACGACCAGGCTGCTCGCACGCCACGGCGCCGCGGTCGCGGTCAACTTCTACCAGAGCGCCGAGGCCGCCGCCGCGCTCGCGTCGGAGATCGGGGCCGCCGGCGGCCGGGCGCTGTCAGTGCGCGCCGACGTCCGGGAGCGCACCCAGGTCGACGCGATGGCGGGGCGGGTGGCCGCCGCTCTCGGGCCGGTCGACATCCTGGTCATCAATGCCGCGATGCAGTTTCCGATGGCCCCGTTCATGGACTACCCGTGGGAGGCCTTCGAGGCCAAGCTCACCGGCGAGCTGAAGGCGGCGTTCTTCTGCAGCCGGGCGGTGGCGCCGTCGATGATCGAGCGCGGACGGGGCTGCATCATCGCCGTCTCGAGCGGGCTGTCCCGCCATCCCGGCTTCGGGTTCTGCGCCCACTCGACCGCAAAGTCGGCCCTCGACGCGTTCGCCCGGGCGCTCGCGCTCGAGTTCGGCCCGCGCGGGGTCCGGGTCAACGTGGTCGCGCCCGGCCTGACGCTGACCGACGCGACCGCCCACCTGCCGCAGCAGGTGAAGGACGCCTCGGCCCGCCAGACGCCGCTCGGCCGCAACGCGACCGCGGAGGACGTCGCCGGGGCGATCCTCGCCCTCGCCTGCGACGAGGCCGCCTTCGTCAGCGGCGCCTACGTTCCGGTCAGCGGCGGCTCGCAGATGATGTAGGCGGGCGCCGCGAGCTCGCGCCCGCAGCCGGCCGGCGTCCATCAAGATCCCGGCACGAGGCCGAGGGCCAAGAACAGCGCCGCCGGCCCTCGACCTCGTGCCTGGTCAGTGTCGTCGTCACTTCATCGTCTGGTGGAAGGCCCGGATCTCGTCGGCGGTGAAGCGGTTGAGCCTGATCACCCGGGCGGTGGCCTGCATCGGCGCCGGCAGCATCTGGCGGGCCGCCTGCTCGCTCGAGGCGTCGACGACGACGTAGCCGGTATGGTCGCCGCTCTTGCAGCCCCACTCGATGCGGTTCAGCATCTCGGGCTTGCTTGCCATGACGGCGTCGAGGTCCGCGAGGCACTTCTCCGGCGTGTGGCTGGTCACGATCATCCAGCGCATGCTTCCCGAGCTGCTGGAGGAGGCGCGGTCGGCGGCCGCGGGCCCGGCGCTGATCAGCGCGACCGCCACCGCCAGGGCGATGACGAGAAACCCGAACGAGGCTGCGATTCTCGTGCGATTCATGGTCCGTCCCTCTCTTTCTCGAGGTTATCGGGTGGCCTGGGGTTGGGCGTCACCACCCGGGGCGGAGAGCGGGCGCGGCCCGGTCGCGCCGCCTTGCCCGGTCGGCGGCGCCGGCTTTCGGCTGCGATGCGGCACGACATCGGCACTCCCGCTTCCCCCGGCCGTGTCCCGGGCGCGTCGCGGACAGCGCGGTGCGCCCGCACCGGGCCTCCCATGAATTTGATACCGAATCTCGTTTATGGCAGCGACCCGGGTCACACCGCGGCCGGGGTGCCGCACGGTTGCGGCCGTCGGTCAGGGGCTCACGCGGCTGTCGACTCGTGCCCCCTGCCGCCGAGGAACCACAGCCAGCGGCCGAGCTTGCCCTGCAGCGACTCCATGTAGGTGTAGACCACCGGGGTGATGAAGAGGGTCAGCGACTGCGACACCACCAAGCCGCCGACCACGGCCAGGCCGAGCGGCCGGCGGGCCTCGGCGCCGGCGCCGAGCCCGAGCGCGATCGGCAGGGTGCCGAAGAAGGCCGCCATGGTGGTCATCATGATCGGCCGGAAGCGGACCATGCAGGCCTCGTAGATCGCCTCGGCGGGCGCAAAGCCGCGCGAGCGCTGGGCCTCGAGCGCGAAGTCGATCATGATGATCCCGTTCTTCTTGACCAGGCCGACCAGCATGATCACGCCGACGAAGGCGTAGATGTTGAGGTCGACGCCGAACGCGAGCAGCGTCGCCAGCGCGCCGGCGCCGGCCAGCGGCAGGGCCGACAGGATCGTGAACGGGTGGATGAAGCTCTCGTACAGGATGCCGAGCACCATGTAGATCACCACGATCGCGAGCAGGAGCAGCAGGCCGAGCCCCTGCATCGACGACTTGAAGGCCTGGGCGGTGCCCTGGAACGCGAGGCTGATCGACGCGGGCAGGGTGGCGCGGGCGAGCTCCTCGACCTCGGCGGTGGCCTGGCCGAGCGCGACGCCGGGTGCGAGGTTGAACGACAGGGTCACCGAGGGCACCTGCCCCGAGTGGTTGACGGTCAGCGGCCCGAGGCCCGCGGTCATCGTCACCAGCGAGTCCAGCGGGACCAGCTCGCCGCTTGAGGAGCGGACGTAGAGCAGCGACAGGTCGAGGATGTCGGTCTGGTACTCGGGGAGCAGCTCCATGATCACCCGGTACTGGTTGGTGGGCGTGAAGATGGTCGAGATCTGGCGAGTGCCGTAGGCGGTGTACAGCGCCTCCTCGATCTGCTCCGCGGTGACGCCGAGCGAGGAGGCCTTGTCGCGGTTGATGTCGACCTCGATCTGGGGGTTCTTGAGCTGCAGGTCGGTGGCGACGTCGACCAGCGAGTCCTGCTCGCGCAGCTTCGCCTCGAGCAGCGGGGCGGCGCGGTAGAGCTCGCCGGTGTCCGGGCCGGTGAGCGTGATCTGGTACTGGCTGCGGGACTGGCGGCCGCCGACCTGGATCGCCGGCGGGCTCTGGATGAAGACGCGGACGCCCGGGATCCTCGCCATCTTCGGCCGCAGCTCCTCGACCACCTCGTCGGCGGTCAGCTCGCGCTCGCTGCGCGGCTTGAGCCGGGCGAAGAAGAAGCCGGTGTTGCCGGCGCCAAAGCCGCCGCGGCCGCCGGCCGAGGACGTGAAGGCCTCGACGTTCGGGTCCGCGCGCAGGACCTCGCCGACCGCCTGCTGGTGCCGCTTCATCGCCTCGAAGGAGATCCCCTCGATCGCCTCGACCTGGCCGAAGATCTGGTCGATGTCCTGGGACGGGACGAAGCCCTTCGGGACCACCACGAACAGCACCACGGTGAGGGCGGTGACCAGGAGGGTCAGCGCGACCATCGTCCGCCGGTGGCCGAGCGACCACCTCAGGCCGGCGCCGTAGACCGCGAGCAGCCCGGCGAAGAAGCGCTCGAACGCGTTGTAGAGCGCGTGGTGCCGGACCTCCTTCGGCGGCAGGATGAAGCGGCTCGACAGCATCGGCGTCAGGGTCAGCGAGATGAAGCCGGAAATCAGCACCGCGGCGCCGATGGTGACCGAGAACTCCCGGAACAGCCGGCCGACGATGCCGCCCATGAACAGCACCGGGATGAACACGGCGGCGAGCGACAGCGTCATCGAGATGATCGTGAAGCCGATCTCCCGCGAGCCGTCGAGCGCGGCCGCGAACGGCCGCTTGCCCATCTCCATGTGGCGGACGATGTTCTCGAGCATGACGATGGCGTCGTCCACGACGAAGCCGACCGACAGGGTCAGTGCCATCAGCGACAGGTTGTCGAGGGAGTAGTCGAGCAGGTGCATGACCGCGAAGGTGCCGACGATCGACATCGGCATCGCGAGCGACGGGATCGCGGTCGCCGACAGGTTGCGCAGGAACATGAAGATCACCAGCACGACCAGGCACAGGGTGACCAGCAGGGTCAGCTTGACGTCGTTGACCGACTCGTGAATCGACTGCGAGCGGTCGAACAGCACGTGCAGCGACACGCTCGCGGGCAGCTGACCTTCGAAGGTCGGCAGCAGCTCGCGGACCCGCCGCGCAACCTCCACCGTGTTGGTGCCGGGCTGGCGCTGGATCGCGAGCATGACCGTCCGCTGGTCGATGAACCAGGCCGCGGTCTTGTCGTTCTCGACGCTGTCCCAGACCGAGCCCAGCTCCTCGAGGCGCACCGGACGCCCGTCGCGGTAGGCGATCACGATCGGCCGGTAGGCCGCGGCGTTGGTCAGCTGGCCCTTGGACTCGATCGTGTAGGCCTTCTCCGGGCCGTACAGGATGCCGCTCGGGAGGTTGACGTTGGCCGACTGCACCGCGCGCGACACCTCGTCGATGCCGAGGCCGCGGGTCGCCAGCGCCGACGGGTCGAGCTGGATGCGGACCGCGTACTTCTGCGAGCCGTAGACCTGCACCTGGGCCACGCCCGAGATGGTCGAGATCCGCTGCGCCATCATGGTCTGGCCGTACTCGTCGAGCTCGTAGAGCGGCAGCGTCGGCGAGGTCAGGCCGACGAACAGGATCGGCTGGTCGGCGGGGTTGACCTTCTGGTAGGTCGGCGGGCTGGGCATGTCCCGCGGCAGCCGCCGGCTGGCGCGGGCGATCGCGGCCTGGACGTCCTGGGCGGCGGCGTCGATGTCACGCTCCAGGTCGAACTGGAGCACGATGTTGGTCGAGCCGAGCGAGCTCGCCGAGCTCATCGTGTCGATGCCCGCGATGGTCGAGAACTCCTTCTCCAGCGGGGTTGCGACCGATGAGGCCATGGTGTCCGGGTTGGCGCCGGGCAGCGACGCCGACACCGAGATGGTCGGGAAGTCGACGTTCGGCAGGTCGCTGACCGGCAGCAGCCGGTACGCCATGAAGCCGAACAGCAGGATGCCCCCCATCACGATGGTGGTCATCACCGGCCGGCGGATGTAGAGCTCGGAGATGTTCATCGCGCGGCGGCCTCCGGGCTGCCGACCTCGATCGCGGCCCCCGGCACCAGCCGGAGCTGGCCGTCGGTGACCACCGTCTCGCCGGCCTCGAGCCCCTCGTCGATGACCGCCTCCTGCTCGTCCAGCCGATTGACCCGCACCGGCCGCAGCTCGACCGTCCGGTCGTCCCGGGCCACGAACACGTACTGGCCCTGCTGACCGGTCTGGACGGCCGCCGCCGGGCAGACGACACGGTCGGGCTCCTCGCCCAGGATGACCTCGAGGTCGACGAACTCCCCGGGCCACAGGCGCTCGTCCTCGTTGGCGAAGGTCGCCTTGAGCAGGATGGTGCCGGTCGCGGTGTCGACGGCGTTGTCGACGAAGCTGAGAGTGCCCTCGGCCGCCGGTGTCGGCCCTCCGGGCACCGCCGCCACCACCCTGATGCCGGCGTCGCGGCGGGCGATCACCTCGGGCAGCAGCTGCGCCGGGACCGAGAACGAGGCGTTGATCGGCCGGATCTGGTTGATGGTGACCAGCGGCAGGTCGTCGTTCGCCTTGACCAGGTTGCCGACCTTGACGTTGAGGGCGCCGGTGCGGCCCGTCACCGGCGCCGAGATCGTGCAGTAGTCGAGGTTGAGCCGGGCGGTCTCGACGCTGGCCCGGTCGGCCGCCACCGCGGCTCGCAATGCGGCCGCGTCGGCGTTGATCTGGTCGAACTGCTCCTTGGTGACGTAGTCCTGCTTGACCAGGCCGGCGTAGCGCGCGATGTCGGCCTCGGCCTTGGCGAGCAGGGCCTCGTTCCTCGCGAGCTCGGCCTGCGACTGGGCGAGCGCCGCGCGGAACGGGCGGGGGTCGATCGCGAGCAGCCGGTCGCCGGCGCGAACGGCCTGGCCCTCCTCGAAGAAGACCTGCTGGAGCTCGCCGCCGACTCGTGCCGTCACCATCACGGTCCGGATCGGCTCGATGTGGCCGATGGCGCGGAAGCCGACCGGCACCGTCTTCCGCACGACCGTGCCCACCTTCACCGGGACCGGAGGGCGGCCGCCCTGCTGCGCCCGGTCGGCGCGGCCGCAGCCGCCGGCAAGGAGCGCCACGGCGAGCCCGGTCGCGACGGCGGCGGCCGACCGCGTCGCGCGCCGCCGCGCGGAAGTGCGTCGCATCAGTCCGGCGTTCGGGCCCCGAGCGATCGGGCGCTGTGTCATGGGCTGTCCTTCTGGCCGATGACGGCCACCGTCGATTGGAGCGTCGGCGAGGCGACGCCGATGTCGCGGGCGAGCTGCGCCAGCGCATAGAACCACGACGACCTGGCGAGGATCTCCTCGGCGCGCGCGTCGGCGAGCGCCGCCTGGGCCGCCAGCAGGTCGAGGATGGTGCCGACCCCCTCCTGGTAGCGCCCCATCGCCACCCGCTCGGACTGCTCCGCGCTGGCGAGCAGGTCGCGGCTGGTGGCCACGAGCTCGGTCGCGGTCTTCAGGCCGTAGTAGCTGGTCCAGACCTCGAGAATGACCTGCTGCTCGAGGGTGTCGGCGCGGGCCGCCGATGCGGCGGCATCCTGCTTGGCCTTCTCGGTCGAGTACTTGGTCTCGAAGCCGGTGAACAGCGGCACGCCGAGCATCAGCCGCGCCGACCAGCTGTCGCCGTAGTCGGCGTAGGTGGCAGGGTCGTAGTAGATCCGGCTCGCGCTCGCCCCCAACGACAGCGTCGGCAGGCCCCGGGCCCGGGCCGAGCGGATGCGGGCGGCCGCCTGCTCGGCCTCGAGGCGGGCGGCGGCGAGGTCGGGCCGGGCGGCGCGCGCCTCCTCGATCAGCTCCTCGACGGTGCTCGTGGCGAGCTCGAGCGGCAGGTCGTCGGGGAGGCTGCCGACGTCGTACGGCGTCGAGGCGGGCAGCCCCATCGCGGTGGCCAGCGATCCCCGCAGCGCCAGCACCTCGCCCGACAGCCGGTCGACCGCGAGCTGCGCCTGGGACGACGCCGTCTTCGCCTGGAGCACCTCGGCGATGGTCGCGACCCCCGCGTCGTGGCGCGCCTCGGCGGCGTCGAGCGCCGCCCGGGCCTGCGCAACGCTGGTGTGGGCAGCCTCGAGCTGGGCCTTCGAGTTGAGGTAGGCGACGAAGGTCTGCTGCACGCCGAGGATCACGTTCTGGACCGTGGCGGTGTGCGTCCAGTCGGCGGCGAGCAGGCCGAGCCGGGCGTCCTCGGCATCGGCGGCGCGGCCCCCGAGGTCGAGCACCAGCCAGCTCAGGTCGACGGTCGGCCCATAGCTGGTCTGCAGGAAGTCGAACTGCCCGCCCAGGGCGCTCTGCTGCGTGCGGATGGCGTCGATCGAAAGGTCGAGACGAGGGTAGTAGGCCGATCGGGCGCTGCCGAGCTCGGCCGCCGCGGCAAGGGCCTCCAGCCAGGCGGTCCGGGTTACCGGGTTGTTGCGGAGCGCGATGTCGACCACGTCGGCGAGGGTGAAGGTCGCGCCCGCCTCGAGGAGGCGCTCGGGAATCGCGGGCGCGGCCGGCTCGGATGGCGGCGGCGGGGGGAGCTGGGCGGGGCGCTCGGGCGCCTCGGGCACCGGCGCCGGGGCGGTCAGGCCGCGCGGGGCGAGGCTCGAGCAGCCGGCGGCGGCGGCGGCCATGACGAGAACGACGACACCACGCACGATCATCGAGGCCTCCCTGCGGAGCAGCCGCCAGTCTGGCGGCCGGCGGCCGCCCCGTCAATGGCGGTGACCCCCGCGGCCGGGCGAACGCAGGTGCCGCGGCGGCGGCGGCCTGCGCTGCGATCTCACGCAGGTCCGATTGACCGGCCCCGGCGGAGCGGCTACCGTGTCGCCCGTGGCTCCTGACGAACCGTCGACCGATGGAGGTGAGGAATGCGACGTGCCGTTGTGCTCCTGATCATGATGCTCGGGGCGGCCGCTCCGCTGGCCGCGCTCGATGCCTATCCCATGACGACCCTGGCCGAGGATGCAACGTCCACCGGTTGCCCGTACTGCCCGGACGCGTACGCCGGACTCGAGGTGATTCACTCCTCCTACGACTACGGCCAGTTCGTCAGCGCTCGATATTATTCGACGGCCATCAACGGGCAGTACTACTACACGCCGGAGACGATTGCAGCCATTGCCTATTACGGCATCGGCAGTTATCCGACGGTGGTCTTCAACGGACAGACCAAAGTGGTGGGTGGCGGCACTGCAGTTGCGTCCGGGGCGGCCTATCTTCCGATCGTCCAGGCCGCCTCGTTCCAGCCGGCGCCGGTCCGGATCGAGATCGACTCCTTCGACCCGGCCAGCGGCGACATCCAGGCGACCGTGACCATGTACTCCGAGACCGACGCCCTCGCCGGCGACCACATCCGCTTGCTGCTGCTCGAGGACCAAGTCGTTTCCGGGCCTCCCGCAACCCACGTCACCCGCGACATCATCAACGACACGATCACGCTCTCGGGCGCCGGCAACACCGCGGTCTTCAGTACCAACTTCGACATCGACCCGAGCTGGAACCAGGCCAACCTCCACGCCGTGGTCTTCGTCCAGCGCGCGGCCGACAAGGAGGTGCTGCAGACGGTGTCCACCTATCCGATGCCCGACTACAGCGTGCGCGCGATGGTGCCGTTCGACCGCGTGCAGATCGGCCCCTCTTCCGGGATGTACACGAGCCCGTTCTTCACCATCGCGAACGTGGGTTTCACCGACACGTTCACGATCAACCTCATCGTCGACGATGGACCTCCGGGGTGGGTCGCGAGCTACTGCGACAGCCATGGGACGTGCCACGTCGGTGAGTACTCCTTCGACCTCGCGGCGGGCGCATCGACCGAGTTCGATGCGAACGTCACCCCGGACTCGCCGGGCTTCATGAAGTTCCACTTCGAGATCACCTCGCCGAACCTGGCCGCGCCGCTGGTCATCCCCTTCACCTACCTCACCGACGACCTGGATGTCTTGATCGTGGACGACGACGGCGCTCAAGGCTACGAGAGCTACTACACCGCGGCCCTCGACACCCTGGGCATGTCGTACGGTGTCTGGGACCTCACTGCTGGCAAGCTGACGGACGACGTGCTCCAGGCCTACTCGCTGCTGATCTGGCAGATCGGCGAGAGCTACCCGACCCTCGACGCCGAGGACCGCGACTTCCTCACCAACCACCTGGACAACGGCGGCAGCCTGTTCCTGACCGGCCAGGACATCGGTTGGGAGCTGAACACCTCGGATAGCGGCAACTACGACCCGACCTGGTACCACGACTACCTGCACGCCAACTACGTCCTCGACGACACAAACCTCTACTACCTGGACGGTGTCGCCGGTGACCCGATCGGTGACGGACTCGTGCTTCACATTCAGGGCGGTGACGGCGCCAACAACCAGGCCTATCCGGACGCGATCTTGCCGCGGGATGCGGATGCAGCCTCGATCCTCATCTACCGGAGCGGCGCCAACTACGTCGGGGGGGTCCGCGCCGCCGACGCCGCCTCCGGCGCCCGGGTCGTCTACCTGGGATTCGGCTTCGAGGCGATCGACAACGCCCAGCACCGCGCCGACCTGCTGGGGCCGGCTCTCCAGTGGCTGGGCGCCGGCGAGCTGTTCAGCGACGGCTTCGAGTCCGGCGACACCACGGCCTGGAGCGCCACGGTCCCGTGACCGGTTGGCGCGAATTGTCACCGCGCCCTCGCCCCGGCGGGGGCGGCTGTTCGCCGGCGCCCGGGAGGTGGGCGCCCCGAGGCGCGGGGCGGAACCGGCGGCGCGGGACCGGTCGCGGCGGCACCCGGCGGGCGTGGAGGACGGCCTGCCGGGGGCCTGTTGACGTCGACCTCCTGTCCGGGTACGATTCTGGAGTGTATTTTCTTGAGATTGACGCTCAGCTCCCAGCCGGTGTCGTGTGACCCGGCGGACGGGTGTCTGACATGACTTGGAAGAAGGAGGGACCCATGAAGAGTGTTCGGATGATCCTGCCCCTGGCCATGCTGCTGCTCGCCGCCGTGGCGGTGCAGGCGGCCGACTCGCCCGCCCGGCTGTCGTCGACCGACCTGGCGCTCGACAAGCCGCCGTCAAGCGTCACCCCGCCGGAGCCGGACCCCAGCGTCATCCTGCAGGGCGGTGACACCTGCGCGACCGCGACCGTGATCACCTCGCTGCCGTACTCCGACAGCGGCACGACGAGCGGCTACACGCACGACTACGACGAGATCTGCCCCTACAGCGGCAGCACCGCGCCCGACGTGGCGTACTCGTTCACCCCGGCGTCCAACATGAACGTCGACATCACCCTGTGCGTCGGCTCCACCAACTACGACACCAAGCTCTACGTCTACCAGGGCAGCTGCCCGGGGACCGACGTCGGCTGCAACGACGACCAGTGCAGCGTGCCGGTCAGCTACACCTCAGAGCTGACCAACGTCGCGCTGACCGGCGGCCAGACCTACTACATCATCGTCGACGGCTACGGTGGTGGCTCGGGCAACTACACCCTCGAGGTGTCCGAGTATGAGCCGCCGCCGCCGCCGCCGGAGTGCCCGCCCGCGACCACGCTCCATTACCAGACGGTGTTCGGCCCGAATGACGCCTGGAACGCGTTCACGAGCGCCCAGTCCTCCCAGTTCGACTACGAGGTCGTCGACCTCATCCAGCCCGACCTCTGGTCGATCACCGACTTCCACTGGTGGGGGCTGAGCCTGCTGTACAGCGGCGGCTGGTCTGCGTGCAACCCGACCGGCCTCACCTTCGACCTGACCTTCTACGCCGACGCCGGCGGCCAGCCGGGAGCCGAGGTCTGCTCCTACACCGGGCTGACCCCGACCTTCGTCAACACCGGCGTGTTCTACTCCATTGACAACCTCTACTATTGGGAGGTGACCGGGCTGTCGCCGGCCTGCCAGCCGAGCGGGCCGACCTGGGTCTCCGTCAAGAGCTACGCCAACGCCGCCGACTGCGCCTTCCTGTGGATGAACGGCTCCGGCGGGACGAACTCCGCGTTGCAGTGGACCGACGGGGCGTGGGCCGGAACGGGCTTCTCCATGTCGATGTGCGTCACCGGAACCATCGTCCCGGTCGAGCTGCAGTCGTTCGACATCGAGTAGACGAGACCTTTCGCGTTCTCTTCGCGCCCCGGCTCCGGCCGGGGCGCTTTGCGTTGTGGCGGGAGCCCCGGCGCAGCGTGCGGCAGGGCCTTGCGGCGGCCGGCGCCGCCCTTCCTGCCCGCGCCGGCGCCCCCGGCGCGCGCCGCGATGCCCACCGCGATCCACCCAGGCAAGGAAACGCCCCGGCCGGAGCCGGGGCGTCGGTGGTCGGTGTCGTGTGGTGCCCTACTCGACGCCGAAGCTCTGCAGCTCGACCGGGACCAGGGCCAGGCCGTAGTACTCGACCGTGGTGGTGTTGACGCTGGTGCCGTCGTAGCCGCCCCACACCCACAGCGCTTCCTCGCCGGCGATCGGCATGAGCTCGCCGGCCTGGTCGCGGCGGGCGGTGTTGAAGGGCGGGAAGACCTCCCAGCTGTTGGTGGCGACGGTGTAGGCGTAGACCGAGGCCACCGCCGTCGACCAGAAGCCGCAGCCGCTGATGATCTTGCCGGCCAGCGGGGTGCTGTCGGTGGGATCGATGTAGAGGCTGCCGGTGTCGAAGCCCCAGGCCCGGGAGCTCGAGCACTGCTCGGGCAGGTCGGCAACCGCCGCGTCGTTCCAGCTCGGGGTCGCGGCGGCCGGGTCGAGCACCTCGACCGTGGTCACGTTGGTGAGCGTGCTCCCGTCGTACCAGGCGCCGCCGATGGCGTAGATCTTGCCGTCGACCGCCGCGCCCATGATGTAGGCGCGCCCCTGGGCGAGATCGGCGGCAGCCAGCCGTGTCCACCGGCTGCCGGACGCCGCCATCGGGTCGAAGACCCAGGTCTGGACGGCGTTGTACGGCGAGACGACGGTGTCGAGGCCGCCGGCGACGTAGACCTTGTTGTCGAGCACGACGTTCATGCCGCTGGTGCAGGTCAGGGCGCCGGGGAAGTTGTCCGCCGCCGGCAGCTGCACCGCGGTGCCGGTCGCCGGGTAGAAGACCTGGACCCCCAGCATCTGGCCGCCTGCCGCGTCGCGGCCGCAGAAGACGTAGAGGCCGAACCCGGTCGCGTCGGTGAGCGGGCTGATGGTGTAGTTGGAGATCGGGGTCGGCATGTCGAGGCCGGTGTCGGCATAGGTGCCGGTCGCCGGGTCGAAGGTCAAGATGCTGCCGTCGGTGTTGTTGTCGGCCAGCCGGCCACCGAGGAAGTAGACCAGGCCGGTGCCGGGGTCGTAGGCGCCGTCGAAGCGCGACAAGGCCTGCGAGAAGGTGGTGGCCGGCCCGCTCTGCCACGAGCCGCCCCACTCCGGGCCGTCGGCAACCTGCGCTCCAGCGACCGCCGCGGCTGCCACCATCATGATCACTGCGAGCCGAACCACGCTGCGCGACATCTCGTGCCTCCCTTCGTTGCGAGCAGACGCTCCCCGCGCTGGCGACGCGGAGGCTCCACTTCCGGTCCTGCTTTCGGATTCCCCTCTCGCTCTAGGATTCGCCCCGCCCTTGAGAATGTCAAGGGCTGGCGGGCGCCGACCGCGCCGGTGCGCAGGCCGCTCCAGGGGCCTATACTCCGAGCGACGCAGCCGGACGCCGCCCGCGGGCCGCCGGACGAAACGGCCGACCCCGAGGCCCGGGGCGAGTCCCAGGAGGCTTGCCATGACGGACCCCACCGGTGCCATCGACCGCCGCTCCTTCCTCAAGCTGGGAGCCGCCGCCTCGGGCCTCGCCGTCGGCTGCGGGCCGGTGACCGAGGAGCCGGCAGCCCAGGCCGGGCCGGCGGCCATGCGGCTGCGGCCGCTCGGCGGCACGGGCCTGGAGGTCTCCGAGGTCTCGTTCGGCGCGCACGGCGTAGACAACCCGGCGCTGGTGGCGGCCGCGCTCGAGGCCGGGATCAACACCTTCGGCACCTCCGGCCAGTACCTCGACGGCCGCGAGGAGGAGGCGGTCGGGCGCGCGCTGCGCGACGCCGGCGTCGCCCGCGACCGGGTGGTCGTGCTGACCGGGAACCCGGTCCACCCGGACCTTCCCGCGCAGCGGGTCGCAGCCGGCATCGACGACAGCCTGCGCCGCCTCGCCACAGATCACATCGACGTCTACTACGCGGGCGACGTGCGCTCGCCCGCGCAGCTCCGGGTGGGCGCATTCCACGAGGCGATCGCGGCGGCGAAGAGCGCCGGCAAGGTCCGCCACCTCGGGCTGTCGGGCCACGCGGGAGGGATGCAGGAGGTGCTCGAGGCCGCCATCGAGGACGGCCGCTTCGAGGTCTTCTTCATCAAGTACGACTTCGTGTCCTACCCCGACCTCGATCGGATCCTCGAGCGGGCATCCGCGCGGGGGATCGGCACCATCGCCTTCAAGACCAACGCCGGCAACCGGCAGCGCGAGGTCGAGGGACTCGAGGCGGGCGGGCTGTCGCTTCCCGAGGCCACGGCGAAGTGGGCGCTGACCAACCCGGCGGTGGCCAGCGTCTGCGTCACCTTCGGGAGCTTCGATCAGATCAGGTCCTTCGCCGCCGCGGTGGGCTCGCGCCTCACCGTGGCCGAGGCGGCGATGCTCCACCGCTACGCCGACGAGGTGCGCCACCGCTACTGCCGCTTCTGCGCCGCCTGCGAGCCGAGCTGCCCGCACGGGGTGGCGATCGCCGACGTCAACCGCTTCTTCATGTACTCCGCCTACTACGACCGCCATGACGAGGCCCGCCGCCGGTACGCCGCGCTCGGGCCGGGGCGCGCAGCGACGGCGTGCGCGGGCTGCCACGCGCCGTGCCAGGCCGCCTGCCCGTTCGCCCGCCCGGTCCGGGCCGAGCTCCTCAAGGCCCACCTGAGGCTGGCGTGACGGGGCTGCGGCTCCTCGGCGCCGGCGCGGCGCTGGCGGCCGGCCAAGCCTGCGCGCCGCCCCCGCAGCCGGAGGCCGGCCGCGAGGCGCGCCACCCCCCCGCCGCCCGGC
>ERZ1649853.118-NODE-118-length-32842-cov-12.625614_pt1 | contig 32842 bp, 25 predicted proteins | sample MGYA00575353_ERZ1649853 | MGnify/ENA primary metagenome ERZ1649853 (study PRJEB40853, sample SAMN11349654) | freshwater sediment metagenome | isolation source: river sediment | host: Sediment | place: India: Okhla Barrage, New Delhi | collected 2017-02-21 ...
CCTGGGTGTTCATCACGATCGGGCCGTACCAGGCGATCGGCTCCTTGAGCGGCCGGCCGGAGACCAGCAGGAAGCGGATACCCTCCTCGCCCGCCTCCACGGTCAACTCGTCACCGCTGTCGAACACGACCAGTGAGCGGTTGCCGATCCGCTCGGGGATCGAGGTCTCGGACCAACCTGCCGCCACCGTCGGCACCGCCAGCGGCTCGGAGGCGTTGCAGAACCTGCCTGACCCTGCGAACACGTACGCGAATGCGTTGCGCGTGCGCTCCACCGGCAGGGTCTTCCGGAGCAGCGGCGGCACGGAGACGTCGAGGTAGCGGGGCTCGGCGGCAATCCCATCGACCGGTCCCCGCGCTCCCCAGAAGTCGCCGCAGATGATCCGGACCGCGGTGCCGTCGTCGTCGGTGACCTCGGGAATGTCGGCGGACACCACCTCCTGGTAGCGGGGCGCGGTCATCTTGAGCGCTGCCGGCAGGTTGGCCCACAGCTGGAAGCCGTGCATCCTGCCGTCGGGATCGCCCTTCGGCATTTCCTGGTGAATGATCCCGGAGCCGGCGGTCATCCACTGCACGTCGCCGGCCGCGATCGTGCCCGCGTTGCCGAGGCTGTCGGCGTGGTCGACGGTGCCGGCGAGCACATAGGTGATGGTCTCGATGCCCCGGTGGGGGTGCCACGGGAAGCCGGCCCGGTAGTCCTCGGGCCGGTCGCCGCGGAAGTCGTCGAACAGCAGGAAGGGGTCGAAGTCGGCGGTGTCGCCGAAGCCGAAGCCGCGCCGCAGCCGGACTCCGGCGCCCTCGATGGTCGGCTGGGACTCGATCAGCCGCTTGACGGGTCGGATGGACATGTGCCCCCCAGGTCGCGGTGTGGCCTGCCGCGTCAGGTCAGTCGAAATGGCGAACCCGTGGAATGCGCTCGCGCATTCCGGCCGAGAGCGGCCCGCAGCCTGGCGCGACGGCTGCGGCGCGCAGCGCCTCCCGAGACGGCTGCCTGTGCAGCGGGCCCATCGACCGCCTCGGCTCGAGGATCAGGCCGAACCGGTCGGCTACACTGTGGCGGGGGACTGGGGTGACCGTCGAAGCGGGGGGGAGCAAGGTCAGCGAGCCGGCACGGGCCGGGCTCGGTCGCCGAGTCGTGCGCTCGATCTTCCCGGAGTCGCCGGTGCCGCGCTCCGACCGGGACCGGGCGCGGGTCACGCGGTTCACCTTCCTGCTCCACCTGCGGCCGGTGCTCGTGCCCGCCCGCACGGTGCGCTGGGCCCACACCTGCGGGCTCGGCGGCTCGTCGCTGGTGCTGGTGGCGATCCTCGCCCTGACCGGCACCCTGATGATGCTGGTCTACCAGCCGGCGCCGGGCGCCGCCTACGACTCAGTCGTCACGATGGAGACCGGGGTCGCCTTCGGCAGCCTGGTGAGGGGTGTCCACTGGTGGAGCGCCAACCTGCTCGTGATCGTGGTCCTGCTCCACCTCTGCCGCGTCTTCCTCACCGGCGGCTTCCACGGCCCGCGCCAGTTCAACTGGGTGATCGGCGCCGGCCTGCTGATGGCGGTGCTCGCCAACAACTTCACCGGCTACCTGCTGCCCTGGGACCAGCTCTCCTACTGGGCGGTGACAATTTCGACCGGCATGCTGGGCTACGTGCCGGGCATCGGCGGCATGCTGCAGAGAGTGGTGCGAGGCGGCGCCGAGATCGGCCCGGAGACGATGATCAACTTCTTCACCGTCCACACGACGATCGTGCCGATCGTCCTGATCGTGCTGATGGGCTTCCACTTCTGGCGGGTGCGGCGGGCAGGCGGGGTGGTGCCTCCACCGGCCGAGCCGGGTCACACCAGTGACCCGGGGGACAAGGTCCACTTCCTGCCCCACCTGCTGGTGAGGGAGGTGTCGCAGGCGCTGGTGATTGCGGCGGCGGTCGTGGTGCTGGGGGCCCTCTTCGGCGCGCCGCTCGGCGAGCGAGCCAACCCCGGCATGAGCCCCAATCCGGCCAAGGCTCCGTGGTACTTCATGGGGTTCCAGGAGCTGTTGATCCACCTCCACCCCACGTTTGCCGTGCTGGTGATCCCGCTCGGCGCGCTGCTCGGGTTCCTGCTCCTGCCCTACCTCACGTCCGACGACGAGGTCGCCGGCAGCTGGTTTCTGTCCCGTACCGGCCGGCGGACGGCCGCCCTCGCCGGCGGGCTCGCGATCATCGCGACGCCGGTGCTGGTGCTGCTCGACGAGGCGATCCCGGGCGCCCCCGGCTGGTTGCTCGGCGGGCTCCTCCCGTTCGCGGCACTGGCAGCTGCCCTGGTCGGCGTTGCGCGGCTGATGCGGCGCCGGCACGGCGCGTCGATCAACGAGACCGCGCAGGCGGTGGTGGTGCTGGTGGCCGTGGCCTTCGCGGTGCTGACCCTGATCGGGGTGTGGTTCCGGGGCGAGGGCATGGCCCTCGTCTGGCCGTGGGCGAGGTGACGGGGGATGGCGAAGCGGACGCGGCGGCAGGCGACGACTGAGCCGACAGTGAGGCCAGCAGCGACGGCGGCGACCGCAGGCGGGCTGCAGGGCGCCGGCGAGACTGCACAGGCCGAAAGCCGCCGGCGCCTCCTGTCGTGGCTGTGGGCCGGCCTCGGGGCCGCGGCGCTGGGCGAGCTCGGCTGGATCACCGCGTCGTTCCTGCGGCCCCGGCGGCCGGCGGACGCGGGCGCCGACCGGGGCATCGTCACCGCTGGCCCGGCGGCGGACTTTGCACCCGGGAGCGTAACCGCAGTACCCGACGCACGGTGCTACCTGGTTCGCCTCGCCGACGGCGGGTTCCTCGCCCTCCACCGCGAGTGCACGCACCTCGGATGCACGGTGCCGTGGGATGCCGAGCATGGTCGCTTCGTCTGCCCGTGCCACTCCTCGGCGTTCGACCTGACCGGAGCGGTGCTCGCCCCTCCCGCCCCGCGCCCCCTCGACCTGCTCCAGGTCCGCATCGAGAACGGCATCGTCAAGATCCACACCGCCCAGCGGTCGCGCCGCGCAGCCTTCGATCCGTCCCAGGTGGTGCGCTCGTGAGCAGCTTGGCTCTCCGGCGGGCGGGGGTGGCGGCGGACTGGAGGTCGGGTGTCTGACCCGGCGCTTCGCCGGTGGGCGCTTGTCGGGCTGGTGGCCCTCGCGGTGGTCGTCGTGGCGATCCCGCTGTCGCTGCTGCGACCGGCCCGGGCGGTGGGGGAGCGCGGCCCCCTCGGCGAGCCGCCGGCCTTTGTCGGCACCGCCGCCTGCCTCGACTGCCATCAGGCGGCGGCGCAGCGCTGGCGCGGGTCGGACCACGACCTGGCGATGGCCGAGGCCACCGACTCCACGGTGCTGGGCGACTTCAACAACGCCACCTTCACCGATCGCGGCGTCATCTCCCGCTTCTTCAGGCGCGACGGCAAGTTCCTCGTCTCGACCGAGGGACCCGGTGGGGCAATTGGCGAGTTCGAGGTTGCCTTCACCTTCGGCTACGACCCCCTGCAGCAGTACCTGATCCCGTTCCCGGGCGGCCGGCTGCAGGCCCTGAGCCTGGCGTGGGACACCCAGCGGCGGCGGTGGTTCCACCTCTACCCCGATCAGGACATCCCGCCGGATGACTGGCTGCACTGGACCCGCAATGCTCAGAACTGGAACGGGATGTGCGCGGAGTGTCACTCGACCGACCTCAAGAAGGGCTACGACGCCGCGTCCGAGACCTTCAACACGACCTGGTCCGACATCGACGTCGGCTGTGAGGCCTGCCACGGACCGGGCTCCCGCCACGTCGCCTGGGCCGGCATGGCCGAGATGGCGCGGCCGGAGATCGACAACGCCGGACTGGTCCAGCGCTCCTCCGGGATCGACGGGCCCGGGCTGGTCGAGCTCTGCGCACCTTGCCACTCGCGCCGCGCCGAGCTCGGCGACTACGACCACACCGGGGACGAGCTCCTCGACCACATGCTGCCGTCGCTGCTGGTCGAGGGCCTCTACTTCGCCGACGGGCAGGACCTCGACGAGGTCTACACCTACGGCGCGTTCCTGCAGAGCAAGATGTACGCCCGCGGCGTCCGCTGCAGCGACTGCCACGACAGCCACAGCCTCGAGCTGCACCGCGACGGCAACGAGCTCTGCCTGCAGTGTCACCAGCGCGAGGTCTACGACACGGCCGGCCACCACTTCCACAAGAAGGTCGTCGATGGCCGGCCCTCGGACGGCGCCCGGTGCGTGAAGTGTCACATGGTGGAGCGCCCGTACATGGTCATCGACTGGCGGGCGGACCACAGCCTCCGCCTGCCGCGCCCTGATCTCAGCGCCGAGCTCGGCACGCCGAACGCCTGCACCCAGGGCGGCTGCCATGACGACCGGCCGCTGGCCTGGTCGGTCGAGGCCTACGGGAGGTGGTACGGGCAGGCCCGCCGCCCCCACTACGGCACCACCTTCGCGGCGGCCCGCGCCGGCGATCCCGGCGCCGAGGCCGAGCTCATCCGGCTGGCGGAGAACACCCTGCAGCCGGCCATCGTGCGCGCGACCGCGCTGTCGCTGCTCGAACGCTACCCCGGCGTCGCCGCCGACGCGACCCTGCGCGCCGCGCTGCTGTCGGAGGAACCGCTGATCCGGCGCACCGCCGCCGCGGCGGTGGTCATCCCGGATGCCGCAGCGCGCGCCGCGGCCCTCGCCCCGCTCCTGTCCGACGAGTCCAGGGCGGTCCGACTGGCGGCGGTTTCGCAGGTCGCCGGGCTGTCGCGCGATCTGCTCAGGCCCTACCAGCAGGAGGCGCTCGACCGTGCCGTGGCTGAGTACCGCCGGGTGATGGCCTACTCCCTCGACTTCGCGTCGTCGGGCCTCAACCTCGGCAATCTCGAGGCCGCGCTCGGCAACCCGGCCGAGGCCGAGCGCAGCTACCGCCTCGCCCTGGCGATCGACGACCTGTTCTTCCCGGCCAAGGTGAACCTGGCCGTGCTGCTCAGCCGGCAGGGCCGCAACGACGAGGCGGCCCGGCTGCTGCGCGAGGTGCTGAAGGCGTACCCGGACAACGTCGACGCCGCGTACTCCCTCGGGCTGCTCCTGGTGGAGATGGGGCAGCCGGGGGAGGCGATCGGCTGGCTGCAGAAGGCGGCGGCCGCCGAGCCGCGATTCGCCCGCGGCCGCTACAACCTCGGCCTGCTGCTCCAGCAGCTCGGCCGGCTCGACGAGGCCGAGGCCGAGCTGCGCGCGGCGGTCGCACTCGAGCCGAACAGCCTCGAGATGCTGTACGCCCTTGCCGACCACCTGCTGCGGCGGGGCCGTGCGGCCGACGCTCGGCAGCTCGCCGAGCAGATGATCGCCGCCCACCCCGGGGAGCGGGTGGGCCACGACCTCAAGGCGGCAGCCGAGCGCTCGCTCGGCGGGCAGCGCTAGCTTCGACCGGGGGCCGCGGCGGCCGGGCGTCCGGCCGCCGCGGTTCACGTCGGGTCGCCTGCGCTGCTTCGGCCCGAGCCCTGCGTCACTCGAGGCGTGCGATCACGTCGGCAAGGAGTTGCGGCGACGGCGCCGTGTCGCGACTCCAGGTGGCGAACGATGCGAAGTCGGGATCGCCGCCGGCGGCAATCTGGTCGAGGGTCGCTCGAACCCGCGCCTGCTGGGCCGCGGTCCCGAAGTGGACCACGAGGTTGGCGCCGAGCAGCGCCTCGCCGCGGAAGCGGCGGTCGGCTCCGCCGGTCGCCATCGCCGTGATCCGCTCGACCACCGCGTCGGGGACGTCGAGCGCGGCACCACCATCGGGGAGCTTCGTGAGGTAGGGGGCGAGATCGACGTCGGTGATCCGCTGCGACGTGTACAGGCGCTGTGGCGCCACCTCGCCGAGAACCACCGAGGCGAGCAGGGCGAGGCCGGTATCGCCGGTCCGCTGGGCGATCCGATAGACGCCGCGGGTGCCGATGTGGATGCAGGCGAGCCCGACCAGGTCGTTGATGATGACCACGTCCTCCTGGCGCAGCAGGCGGCCGAGGCGGATTGCGCGCCGGCAGTCGTCAAGGCCGCGGGCGGCATCGGCCTGGGCGACCCCGCGCGCCGTCCACGAGCGGGCCATGGTCAGGGGCACGAGCAGGTTGGTGATCCGGGTGTCAAACCCCTCCAGCGGAAACACCTCGGGGTAGAAGCTCATCGCGGCCCGGTCCACCCACGGCTCGGCCTCGAGCAGAAGCGGGTCATCGCCGGGCACGACCTGGCCGAGGTCAGCAAGGGCAGGGAGCTCGACGCGACGGTCCATGAACGCAGCCGCGTCCTTGGCTCGCGGCCCCCGCTCCTTCTCGAACAGGGCGAACCACTCGGCCGCGTTGGCGGTGCCGTTCCCGAGCGGGGCGAGCAGGTCGAGGTCGGTGCGGAAGCGGATCGGCCACTCCTTTGCCTCCGGGCAGGACCAGCAGGGGACCTCGAGACCGGCGAGGTCGGCCGCGGCCGCAGGCGGTACCGTGGCTGTCGGAGCGACCATCGCCGGCGGCCGGGCCAGCAGGCGGGCCGCGAGGAGCCCCCCCAGCAGCAGCACCACGGTGGCGGCGACGATCGGGGCGAGGCGCGAAGTTCGGCTGTCAGGCATCATGGTCGTCACTCCTTGGGGTGATGCCGCCGGCGGGCGCGGCCGATACGGTCTTGAGGCTGACGTCGAGCTGGGGGAGGCGATTGGACCGCAGCCTCGGCAGCGTCACCGTCGCCGCCAGCTCGGGGTCCGGGCCGGCGCCGGCGAGCAGGAGGGCGGATCCACCATGGGCAGTGGTCGAGCGCGCCGGCACCGAGAGCACGACATGGGCGAGCACCAGCCCCGCCACCGCCGCGGCCCAAGCGAGGCGGGCGGCGCGGGTTTGCCACATCCGCACCCAGAGGCCGGGCCGGCTCGCGGATCCGGCCATCGTCGCCGCCGCGGCGGCGAGGCTGCGGGCGCGCAGGCTGTCCGGGGGACGAGGAACGCCGAAGCTCTCGAGGAGGCGCTCGGGGGAGGTCATGAGGGGCTCTCCAGGAGCCGCCGGAGGCGGCGGATGGCCAGCCGGTAGCGGCTGGCGGCGGTGAAGGTGGGAACGCCCACGACCTGACCGATCTCGGCGAAGCTGCAGTCGGCGAAGTGGTGCAGGAACACCACCTCGCGATGGTGCACGGGCAGGGCCGCGAGCAGGGTCGAGACCCGCTGCGCGTCGAGGGCGCGGTCGGCGTCGTGATGCGGCGCCGTGACGAACTCGGCCGCTTCGAGCGGCTCCGACGGGCGGCGGGACCTCCGGCGGACGACGTCGAGGCTCAGCCGGCGGCTGACCGTCAGCAGCCAGGCTCGCGGGTCTCTCACGCCCCTCAGCTGGCTCCGCTGCTGGGCGACCCGGACCATGGTCTCCGCGACCACGTCGGCGGCGTCCTCCGGCGAGCCGGTGAGCCACAGGGCGAGCGCGTAGAGGCGCTGCGCGGCCGCGTCGTAGAGCTTCTCCAACGCCGCCGAGTCGCCGTCAGCGAGCGTGGCGAACAGCTCGAGCCAGCCCGCGCGCGGCATGTCGAACGATGGAGCCGCGGCGTCGGCCGACGGCAGCTCGCGGAGGATTGGCATCGCACCCATCGTACGGGAGACGCGCGAAACCCGCTCGTTTGTCACGCCGGCGGTGTCGGATGCGATGAACGGCCGCCATCTGCGGCTCGTCGTCGTCCGCTGTCGCGCCGCGGGACCCCGGCCGCGTCGCAAACCGCTCGCGACGAGGGTGGCACCGCAGCGGCGCCCCTCCGGTGACATTGTCCAGCCCCGGTCGCCCGATGGCACGTGGATTGCCTGTCGAGCCACCGGGGTCGGCCCCAGGATTGCGTGCCTGCTGCGGTGAAAGGTGCCCGAACCCAAAGACTTGGCTGGATGTGTCGCGGCTTGCAGTGAGGTCTGAGGAGGCGATGAGCGTGCCGTTCACGTCGAGCAGGGTGCCAGATCGGCACGATCGCGTTGCCGCGGCGTCGCCGTCGGGGCGAGTGCCGCCCTCTGCCATCGCACCGCCGGTGCGCGGCCTGCCCCTCGGTCTGCGTCTCGGGCTGTCGATCGCGTTGACGGTCGTCATGGTGCTGGGTGGCGTGACCGCCCTCCAGCAGCGACGGGAGATGGCGCGGGAGTGGCGCGACCGGGTGTCGCTGCTCGCCGAGTCGCTCGTGCCGCTGGCGGTGGAGATCGAGGCCGCGACAACCCTCGAACATGTCCGCGAGCAGCTCGCCTCGTTCCAGCAGGCGTACGTCTGGCGTGGCTACCCCGATCACCAAGTCGCGCTTCTGGACGGCAGCGGAGCCGTCGTGGTCACCTCCGACCAGGGGCCTGTGGCCGTCCCCCCGGACAAGGCCTTGCGAGCGACCGTCGCCGTCCAGTCGTCCCTTCTACCCGGCGGCATCGGGCAGCTGGAGGCGTGGCAGGACGGCAGCACCTTCCTGGCCGAGACCACGGCGAGGTGGCGTCTGTGGTGGTTCAACATCGGCCTCACCGCGGTGATCATCGTGGCGGTGGTGCAGGTCGCCATCTTCCTGCTCATCAGCCGACCACTCGGCCTGCTCGTGCGCAGCCTGCGCCGCATGGAGGCGGGGTACCTCGGCCCCATCGAGGTCCCGCGTGGCGCCTGGGAGCTGCGCTGGGTCGTGTCGCGGCTCGAGCGGACGGCGGCGGAGCTGCAGGAGACGGTGCGACGCATGGTCGCAGCCGAGCGGCGTGCGCTCCAGCAGCGACGCAGCAATCAGGATCCGGCAGAGGTCTTCGCCGGGGACGGCGGGTGGCCCGGGCGGTCCCCTGCGGACGGCGAGCCCGCGAGTCCGCGCGACGCGCTCGTCCGGCAGTATCTCGAGGACACCTGCCGCCTCCTTTCGTCCCTCGACCCTTCCGATCCGTTCGCCCGGTCGCTGGCCCAGGAGGCGTGGGACAGGGCGGCGCAAGAGGCGGAGCAAGCGGGGGCGATGGACCTCAAGGCGGAGATCGAGGACTCGGCGCTGCGGGTTCTCCAACCCGAGACATTCAGGGGACTTCACCGGCAGCTGGCCGCCGACGCTTTGGCGCGTCGCGCCTGGCTGGATGAGCAGCGCGCCAAGGTCGTGCACGCACTGGCCGAGACGAGCTTGCCGCACGTCGAGATCCAGCAGCGGATCAAGCACACCGCCGGCGTGTGGCGCAAGATGCAGGAAAAGCAGCTCGAGCTCGACCAGGTCCACGACCTCTACGCCCTGCGGGTCATCGTGCCTGATGAGGAGCACTGCTACCTCGCGCTGCACGCGGTGCACGGCGCCTTCGAGCCGGAGCCGTTCCGGTTCAAGGACTACATCGCGCGCCCCAAGGCGAACGGCTACCGCAGCCTCCACACGACCGTGCGGGACGAGGAAGGCAGAGTGCTCGAGGTCCAGATCCGCTCGTCCGCGATGCACCGTGCCGCTGAGCGGGGGGATGCCGCTCACTCGCTGTACAAGGCCCAGAGCTCGAGTGCCACTCCAACTCGGGGGCGCGCGCGGCGGCTGCTGGGGCTGCTATCCCCTGCGTCGCCCCGCCAGCCGCGAGTCGGGGCCTAGTCGGCCGGACCCTCAGGACGGATCGCCTCGGCTGTGGAGACGATGGTGGCGTAGCTCGACGCCATCGCCGCGAGTGCCGCGGCGTGGACCTGCGGCGCCGGGACCTCGACGCCGTTGTCGGCCAGAGCCCGGGTGGCGCACGCGTCGCGCACGACCGTGACCTCGAAGCCGAGGTCGGCGGCGGCGCGGACGGCCGCCTCGACGCACATGTGGGTCTGCATGCCGCAGATGACGAGCCTGGTCACGCCGAGGCCGCGCAGGGTCTCGAGCAGCGCGGTGTCGCGGAACGCGTTGGCGTGGTGCTTCCCGATCACCACCTCGCCCTGGGCGGGCCGCACGTCGGGGTGGATCCGGTACTGCGGGTCTCCCCCGGTGGGGTCCGGTTGATCGACGCCCTTGGGCAGGTGCTGGACGTGGATCACCGGCCGTCCGGCCGTGCGGAAGAGCTCCACCAGCCGGCGGGCGTTCGCGCTCGCCGCCTCGGGCTCGACCAGGGGGATCCGGCCGCCCGGGTAGTAGAAGGCCTGGATGTCGATCACCAGCAGGGCCGCGCCTTCGAGGGCGGACGGCCGGGCCTCGCTGGTTTGGGCGGAGACCACAGCCGGAAGACCGACGAGCACGGCGGCCGCAATGCAGCATCCCAGGTATGCAAGTGTCATGACCCGCCTCCGACCAGGGACCAGTGTAGCGCGCGTGTGGCACGCTCTCGTGCCTCGCTGTCAGGCCGGCCCCATCGCTGCGCCGTCCGCGTCGGCCCGTGGTACCATCCGCCGGTCCACGCGCCCGCGTGGATTGAAACGGCAGCACCGATGTCACCGAACCGACCGAGCCGACCCGGTCCGCTGGTTGGTGGACCGAACCCGATGGCCGAGCGCTCGCAGCGCCGGCGCCGGTCGCTGCTGGGAACGGCCGCGGTGGCGCTCGCGCCGGTGATCGTGGCGGCCGTCAGGCTGCTGTGGGCGAGCTACCGGTTTCGGATCTCCGGGGAGGACGCCGTTCGCCGGGCGATCGAGCGGGGCGAGCCGCTCATTCTCACCTCCTGGCACGAGGGCGTGTTCGTGATGGCCTGGTACTCGCTGCGGCTGGCGCGAATGGGCGCCCGCGTCACCTACCTGGTCAGCCCCTCGCGGGACGGCGATCTCGTGACGCGGATGCTCGAGGTGATCGGCGGCCGGGTCGTCCGCGGCTCGGCGACGCGCAGCGGGGTGCGGGCCCTGCACGGGCTCTACCGCGCGATCACCGGCGAGCGTGCCTCGCCGCTGCTGCTCTGCGACGGCCCCCATGGGCCACGCTACTACTGCAAGGCGGGCCCGGTGCTGCTCGGCCAGCTCTCGGGCGCCCACATCCTGCCGATCGGCGCCTGGCCGCGGCGCGCCATCCACCTGCGCACCTGGGACCGGGCGTACGTGCCGCTGCCGCTGACCCGCGTCGAGATCGTGCTCGGGGAGCCGATCGCCGTCGCGCCGGGCCTCTCCGCGGAGCAGCAGGAGATGGAGCGGGTCGCGCTCGAGGGGCGGCTGGCGGATCTGGCGGCGCGGGCGCGGCGGGCGGCGGCCGGCAACGGAGAAATTCCTCCCGCGGCCTGACGGTTGCAGGGAGTGCGGCCGTCAGGCCGAAAGGAGAGGGGTGTGAGCTCCAACGTTCAGATGATCGATGACATCCGGCTCGATACCGGCAACCTGTACCGCGAGGAGAGCTTCACGGACCTCAGGGTCGGCTCGATCCGGCGCCTCCAGCCGGTCACCACCGACGGCAGCGACGATCCCAGCCGCCCGGTTCGCTTCCTGGGCCAGACCCAGCTGATGTCGCAGCTCGGCCCGCTGCCCGTGCAGTGCGTGATCGAGGCGGCGAACCTGGCCGAGGCGATCGAGCGCTTCCCCAAGGCCATCAAGGTCGCGGTGGACGAGCTGGTTGCCGAGGCGCGCGAGATGCAGCGACGGGAGATGTCGCGGATCGTCGCCCCGAGCGCCCAGGTGACGAGCAAGATCCTCACCGGCAAGTAGCCGGCCGCCGCCCGGCCACCGGCCCGCCGAAGGACCACGACCCCCAACCCGTCACGTGACGGGACCGTTCGAGAGGCCCTGCTCGCGAGGGGCATGGGCGTCGCTCATCCTCGCAGCGAGGAGAGGGCCTCGTCGAGGTCCGCGGTCACGGGCTCCGGAATCGTGACCGACCGTGCGGCGGCTGGGACGTCCTTGAGGCCGGAGCCGGTGACGAGCAGCACGGCCCGCTCGGCGCGATCGAGGAGCTTGCGCTCGAGCGCGGACTCGAGGCCGGCGAGGGCCGCCGCGGCGGCCGGCTCGGCGAACACGCCGGCGGCAGAGGCGAGGCGGCGGATCGCCGCGACGATCGCCTCGTCGTCGACCGCCACGCCGGCTCCGCCGGTTACGCGGATCTGCCGCAGGGCGAGGCGGGCAGCGCGCGGCGCCTCGACCACCAGCGAGTCGGCGACGCTCGCCGCACCGGTCACGGGTTCGGCGGTCTCGGCGCAGCTCGCGAGGGCGCGGACGAGGGCGTTCGACCCGGCGGGCTGGACCGCGATGAGCCGGGGCGCCCGCGCCAGCAGCCCGGCCTCGACCAGATCCGAGAAGCCCTTGGCGACGCCGCTGATGATGACGCCGTCCCCGCACGGCACCACCACCACGTCGGGTGGGCCGCTCGCGAGCTGGCGGCCGATCTCCAGCGCCGCGGTCTTCTTGCCCTCGACCGTGAACGGGTTCAAGGCAGTGTTGCGGTTGTACCAGCCGAAGCGCTCGCAGGCCGCCCGGCACAGCTCGAAGGCCTGGTCGTAGCTGCCGGCGACGCGCACGACGCGGGCGCCGTAGGCGAGCATCTGCACCAGCTTGGCGTGGGGGGCCGACGCAGGAACGAAGACCACCACCTCGAGCCCGGCGGCCGCCGCGGACGCGGCCAGCGCGGTCGCCGCGTTCCCGGTCGAGGCGGTCGCGATGGTGCCAATCCCGTACTCGCGGGCCTTGGCGACGACCAGCTGCGAGGCGCGGTCCTTGGTCGATCCCGAAGGGTTGCGGGTGTCGTCCTTGAGCCAGAGATGCGGCATGCCGAGCTCGGCCCGCAGCCTCGGCGCCGCGAGCAGCGGCGTGCCGCCGACCGGCAGGGGAGGGAGGCTGTTCCCCGAGGCGATCGGCAGGAAGGCCTCGAGGAAGGCCGGGCTCGCGAGGTCGGCCCGCGGCCACGAGCGCGGCAGCTCGTCGAGCGCAACCTCGAGGATGCCCCGGACCTCGCGCCCCGGCTCCTGCAGCCGCGCGCAGCGCAGGCAGGTGTAGCGCACCTCGTCCTCGCGGTACCGCGCCCCGCACTCGCTGCAGCGGAAGTGGAACCTCGCCACTCGACCCCTTCGCCATTGTATCCACCTTCGGGCCGATGGCTCCGTACTTGAAAGGGGAGGGGAGTGAAACACCACGACACGAAGACAGGTATCCGTCGGGTCGCACTCTGACAGGTCCACGCACGCGGGTACGGGACGACTCAGGTAGTTCCGTTCGTACCTTTGTGCCTTTGTGGCCGTCGGACTCGCTTCGCCGGGCTACGTTGTCCGCGCGAACGTCGATGACTCGCCCGGCACAGGCGAGGTCAGTAGGTGGCGAGGGGGCCGATCGCGGCCTCGACCGCGTCGAGGATGCGGTGCTCGCGGACCGCGGCGAGCATCGCGTCGTGGTCGCGATAGAGCGGCCGGTCCTCGTCGAGGAAGTCGACGTGGCGCCTCACCTCGGCCTTGGCGGCGAGGGTGCCCCTGCCCGGCGTGAAGTCACGGAAGTCGAGCGCCTGCGCCGCCGCCATCAGCTCGATGCCGAGCACGCCGCAGGCAACGTCGACGATCTGCCGGGTCTTGAGCGCGGAGTTCATGCCCATCGAGACGAAGTCCTCCTGGTCGGCGGCGGCCGGGATCGAGTGGATGTAGGCCGGCGCGGCCAGGATCTTCTGCTCCACGATCTGGGTGTCGGCGGTGTACTGGCTGAGCATGAGCCCGGAGAACATGCCGGCCCCCCGGGTGAGGAAGGGCGGGAGCCCGGCCGACAGCGCCGGGTTGGTCAGGCGGTTCAGCCGCCGCTCGGAGAGCACGCAGACCATCGCCACCGCGGCGCCGAGGTTGTCGAGCGGCATGCTGACCGGCGTCCCCTGGAAGTTGGCGCCGGTGAGCACGATCTTGTCGTCGGCGAGGAAGATCGGGTTGTCACCCACGCCGTTGGCCTCGATCTCGAGCTGGTCGCGGGTCCACCGCAGCTGGTCGCGGGCGGCGCCGATGACCTGCGGGGCCGAGCGCATGCTGTAGGCGTCCTGCACCCGCACCTTGCGGGCCCCGGTCAGCAGGTCGGAGCCGTGCATCACCCGCCGGATGTTCGCCGCCGAGGTGACCGCGCCCCGGAAGCCGCGCAGCTGGTGGATGCGGGCGTCGTAGGGCTTCATGTTGGCCATCAGCGCCTCGAGGGTCAGCGCCGCCGCGATCTCGGCCTGCTTGATGCGGCGCTCCGCGTCGTAGACGACCAGGCAACCGATGCCGTTGGTCAGATTGGAGCCGTTGATGGTGGCGAGCCCGTCGCGGGCCTCGAGCCCGGGCACCGGAATGCCGGCCCGCTCAAGCGCGCGGCTGCCGCGCATCCGCCGGCCGCCGTAGACGGCCTCGCCCTCGCCGAGCATCAGCAGCGCGATCTGGCTCATCGGCGCGAGGTCGCCGCACGCCCCCACCGAGCCCTTCTCGCACACCACCGGCGTCACCCCTGCGTTGAGCATCGCGATCAGGGTCTCGGTGATCTCGAGGCGGCATGCCGAGTAGCCCTTGGCGTGGACGTTGGCGCGCAGCAGCATCGCCGCCCGCACGTGCTCCACCGGCGCCGGGGCGCCGATGCCGGCGGCGTGGTTGTAGATCAGGAAGCGCTGGAAGTCGCGCAGCCGGCCGGCGTCGAGTGCCACCTCGGAGAACTCGCCGATGCCGGTGTTGACGCCGTACATGACCTCGCCGGCCGCGATCCGCTCCTCCAGGAAGGCCCGGCAGCGCTGGATGCGGAGCCTGGCGTCCGGGTGAAGCTGGACCTGCTCGCCGCGGCGCGCCACCGCATCGACCTGCTCGATGGTGAGGTTGTTGCCGGTGATCTCAATCGGCATCGATGCCTCCCGGGCCGGGGCCGCCTCGACCGGCAGCCTGAAGCGGCCCGGCCAGGCACGCCGTGCCGGCATCGACCGATTATCGCCGCGCCGGGCGATGCGTCAAGGCAGCGTTGCGAAGCGTGCTCCCCGGATCCTGTTGCGTTGTGAGGGACCGACCAGTGAGGAGCACACCAAGTTGCAGGTTCGCGCCCCGGCGGGATGGAGAGCCCGCGCCGGCTGGGGAGGTTTTCCGGGAACGGGAGCGGGAACGGGCGCGGAAGCGGAAGCGGAAGCGGGCGAGGAAGCGGAGGAGAATCGGGAACGGCCACGGGAACGGGGACGGGCACGGGAACGGGAGCGGGACCCTATTCCCCAGATCCCAGATCCTATTCCCTGGTCGGGAGGGGGCCTCACTGCGGCAGCACGGTGGTCGGGTCCGAGGTCAGGTTGTCCAGCACCGAGCCGTAGCAGTGGATCGCCCCGCCGGGCGCATGCGTCCACACGTCGACGTAGCCGGCCTCGATCGGTGCGTGGTCGCGAAATACCCGCGTGATCTGGTTGTTCGACCGCGGCTTGAGGTCCATCACCTTGGTTTCGAGGGAGTTGCCGTCGGAGTCGTAAAGCTCGAGGAAGACCCTCACCGTCTCGCGCGAGCCGTTCTGGCAGCCGACGTTGGAGCGGAAATCGGTGCTCTCGTTCAAGAAGAGGATCCGCTTCCTCTGACCCGGCCCGATCAGCACGGTTTCCCTCACGGCGGGCAGGCCCTGGCCGAAGGTGCCGGCGGTGACCACCGGCGGCAGGTTGTAGGTCCGGCTCATCGCGAGCAGCTCGGTGCCGCTCGCCTCGATCGCCAGCGCGCCGACCTGGTCCGGCTCGAGCCCGAACACCGAGTTGAGCACATTGGCGTAGCGAACGCCGGCCCCGGGTGCCAGCGCGAAGGTGCGGCTGCGCAGCGGGTCGCTGTTGTCGGCGCCGCGCGGCAGCCACAGCAGCTCGTAGGTGATGTCTCGCCGGCCGGCGTTGCTGAGGTCGAGGTCGGTTTCGAAGAACGAGCCCTCGAGCCCGGCTGCGAAGGCGGCCGCCGGCACGAAGGTCGTGTCCGCCAGCGGCACCTGCGGGAGGAGCGTTGTCGGGTCCGAGGTATGGTTGTCGAGCAGCGAGCCGTAGCAGTAGTACGACGCTTCCTCGCTGTCGGCCCACACGTCGACATAGCCGTTGACCGCGGTCCAGCCGCCGAACACCCGGTTGATCTGGTTGTTGGACCAGGGGCCGAGGTCCATGGCCCTGGTGTCGAGAAGCGTTCCATCGTCGTCGAATGCTCGGATGTTGATGCGGATCGGATCGCTCGAGCCGTTGACGCAGCCGACGTTGGTCCTGAAGTCGGGGTTCTCGCTCAAGAAGATGATGCGCTGCGGCTCGGCGCCGGCGATCATCTCGGTCGCCCGGACTGCCGGCAGCCCCTGGCCGAAGGTGCCTGAGGTTCCAGCGCCGGGAGTGTTGTAGGTGCGGCTCATGCCGATGACCGACGTGGTGCTCGACACCACCTTGAGCGCTCCGAGCGCGTCCGGTCCGAGCTCGAACAGCGTGGTCAGGGCATTCTCGAAGCGCAGGCTCTTGCCGGCACCGAGAGCGAAGGTCGCCGAGCGCCGGGGGGCGGAGTTGTCCTGGCCGCGAGGCAGCCACTCGAAGTAGACCTGCGCCTCCTCCGCACCATCGTTGTTGACCTCAACGTCGGTTTGGAAGAAGGAGCCCTCGGCGCCGGCCGCCACCGCCGCCGCCGGGATGAAGGACTCGTGGGCATCCGGGCCTTGCCCGCACTCCTGAAGCACGGCGACGCCGGCATTCCCGTCCGCGAGCAGCACCAAACCGGCCCACGTCGCGGCATCGTAGGATGTACCCGGGGTGTCGTCGAAGCCGACCTCCAAGGGCGATGACGGATTCTGAACGTCGATCGCACGAAGGCCCCCCTCGGCATCGGCGACGTAGGCGAAGCCCCTGGACACCGTCACGCCCATGGCCGCGCCCGGCGTGTCGACGAACCCGACCTCGACCGGGTCTGACGGCGTGCTGACGTCGATCACCCGAAGACCCGCCCCTCCGTCGGCGACATATGCGAAGCCACGCGACACCGCGACGGCGCGAGCGGTGCCGGGCGTGTCGACGAACCCGACCTCGACTGGCGCTGACGGGTTGAGGACGTCGAGCACCCGCAGCCCTCCGGAGCTGTAGCCGGCGAGGTAGGCGTGGGACCCGGAGACCGCGACGTTGACCACGAGGCCGGGCGGCTCGAAGACCCCCACCTCCACCGGCGCCGACGGCGTGCTCACGTCGATGATGCGGAGGCTGTACCAGTCGGCGACGTACACGAGGCTGCCGAGGGCCGCGATCCCGGAGGCGAAGCCGGGCGTGTCGAGGGAGCCCACCTCGATCGGCGACGATGGCCTCGTCACGTCGACGACGTGAAGGCCGGTCTGCTCGTCCGCGATGCACGCGTAGCCGTTCGCAACTGCGACGTCGTTGCCGGGGATTGGCGCGAACCCGACCACGGTTGGCGTCGCCGAAGTCGTGACGTCGAGCACGCGAAGGCCGTCGTGAGAGTCGGCGACGTACACGTAGCCGCGCGACACCGCAACGTCGGCCGTCTCCCCGGGGGTGTCGATCGAGCCCACCTCGACCGGCGCGGAGGGCAGGCTGACGTCGAGCACTCTGAGGCCGGCGTGCTCGGCCGCGACGTACGCGTGCTGCGTCGCCAGCGCAACGCTCCATGCGGCGCCGGGCGTGACGAGGAAGCCCACCTCGACCGGCGCCGAGGGCGTTTCAACGTCGATGACCCTCAGGCCGGACGCCCAGTCCGCGACGTAGGCGTACCGGCCCGCGACCGCCACCCGGTACGAAAAACCGGGGGTGTCGAAGGAGCTCACCTCGACCGGCGCCGACGGATCCCCTACGTCGATCACGCGGAGTCCGGAGCCGCCGCCAGCGAGGTAGGCGTAGCTGCCCGCCACCGCGACTCCGCTCGCGTAGTCGGGTGTGTTGAGGTATCCAAGCTCGAGGGGCGCGAAGGGGGCACTGACGTCAATCACCCTCAGGCCGGCCTCCCAATCCGCGACGTAGGCGTGACTCCCGGAGATCGCGACGTCGACGGCCTCGTTCGGCGTGTCGACGAAGCCCACCTCGACCGGCGCAGAGGGTGTCCTCACGTCGATCACACGCAGGCCGCTGTCATCGTCCGCGACGTACGCATACCCGCCGGCGACCGCCACTCCGATGGCGGATCCGGGCGTGTCGAGGAAGGCCACCTCGCGTGGGGCGACTGGGGCGCCGAGGTCGATCACGCGCAGGCCGGCCTCTTCGGCTGCGACGAAGGCAAAGCCGCCGACGACTGCAACATCCTGCGGGAAGCCGGGCAGGGTGACGCGGCCGACCACCTGCGGGGACGATGGATCGCCGACGTCCGCCACCAGCAGCGCGGTGCCGCTACCGAAGTAGGCATGGCGGCTCGAAGCGTCGACAGCAAAGGAGGGCCCGTACGGCCATCGAGCCACCGGCTCCGGGCAGGTCTGGCCAGGCAGCGGCGGGGCAATGGTGCACACGCTGATCACGATGAGTGCCGCTGACCGAGCCAAGCGCTGCTGGGTTTTCATGGATCGCCCTCCACCGCTGTACGGAGCTGACATCATCAATGTCGGTCACTGACTCGGGATTGTCATCCGCGCGCGGTGCCCGGAGTGTGCCCGGGATCGCTCGCAAACCGCGACGGGGCACGCGATCGGGGCGCTTCCGGGCGCGGTCGAGGCGAGCGGATCCCTGCTACGGCACCGTCAATGACCACGCAGCCGTGTCGCCGGACTCGAAGCCGTCCGCGAACAGCAGGCTGAGGTCGAGGTTCATCAGCCCGAAACCGTACTGGTTGTCCGGGCCGGCAGCGCCCATGTCGCTCGCGGTCGCCAGCAGCAGGCCCTCGAGCTGATCGACGGTGAGACCGGGGCTGGCCGAGAGCAGCAGCGCCGCGCCGCCCGCGATGTGCGGGCAGGCGGCCGAGGTGCCGTAGAAGCCGGTCGGGTAAGTCAGGCAGCTGACGCCGTCGGCGCCGACCAGCTGCGGCGCCAGGGCGCCGCCGTACGGGCTGCCGCCGGGACCGAGCAACGGGCCCTGGCTCGAAAACGGCTCGAGGCCGAGGCCGTTCCAGAATACCGCGCCAACGGTCAGCCCGTCCGTGGTCTCCGGCGTGTACACGCTGGACTCGGCGTTGAAGTGCTGGAACAGCGGGCGGAAGCTGCGCAGGCTCAGGTACCGGGAAGAGGTGGTGCCATCGTCGTAGATCACGAGGTAGTACCAGTCGCTGACCGACGGCGTGAAGTCGATCTCCTCGAAGGGCAGCTCGCCGGGCTGGCCGCTCTGGGGGTTCAGCGACGTGGCGACCTGCTGCCATGCAGCTCCGTCCCACCAGTAGAGGCCGAGGTTGTAGTTCTGGGTCGAGCCCTGGGTCACGGGGTCGGCCGGCCAGTCGCTCCAGGTGAGGGTGATGTAGTAGGTCGTCCCGGCCTCCAGGTACCCGTAGCGGTTCGACCAGTCGCCGCCGAAGCTGTGCCAGTTGTAGCCCGGGAGCTGCTCGAACCAGGCCTGGTAGTTGGCGCCGTCGGCGTAGTTGCCGCTCGACGTCACGAACAGGACGCCGGCGTCCCTGGCCTCGGACACCTTCTCGTTGACCGGATTGTGGGGGTCGCCGGCGCCGTCTCCCGGGTAGGGGCCGAGCCAGCCGCAGGAGTACGAGATGACGGCGACGCCCTGGGCGATGAGCCAGTCGATCGCGGCGTAGAACTCCGCCTCGTCGTTGTCGTGGGCGAGGTACATCTCGGCTCCCGGCGCCATGTCGTAGACGACCTCGGCGCAGCCGGTGCCGTGGTTCCCGGAGCCGACGGGGTCAGAGCCGCCGGTCCACAGCGTGATCGCGGCCGGCAGCTCGCTGCCGAGCAGCGCCTGGTAGCCGGAGAAGCCGCCGCAGTCGAGCACGCCGACCTTGACGCCCTGGCCGGTGATGCCCTGGCCGTGAAGGACGTCGGCGTGGTGGACCGCGACCCCCTCGCTGACCACGTCGGGCTGGCTGCGGTAGGGGGTCCGCACCCGCAGCACCGACGGGTCCGAGGCGAGCAGCGGCAGCTGGGCGATCGGCACGGTCGCGAACACGACGGCGCGGTAGCTAGTCGCCACGCGTCCGCCGAGCTGGCGCACCCGAGCCCTGGCAGCCGCCGCGGACCCGGGCCGGCTCACTGCGACCACCTCGACCGAGTCTCCGTTCACGACCAGGTGGCGCAGCCCGGCGCGGCGCAGCGGGCTGGCGCTGCCGAAGGTGCTGTCGTAGAGCTGGTTGAGCAGCGGGCTGAGGCCGGGGTGCGCAGCCTGTGCCGCCGGCAGGGACCGCGGATCCGGCGGGGGCGGGATGGTGGGGGCGTCAGCTGCGACAGTGATTGTCGAGGCGGCAAAGACGGCGACGACGAAGGTGGCGAAGCGAACGGTCATCGATCCCTCCCCCAGGAGTCGGGACGCGCGAAGTGCCGCGGGCCGACGAACGGGAGTTCCCGCAGCAGCAGCTCGTGCGTGCTCACGCCTGTGACCCTGTGCTCGAGAATCTACGCCCGCCGGTGGGAGTATTCAACCCAACGATGTACTCCGTTTCCCACTCTTGCAGGGCCCTCCCCGCATCTGGAGCCAACCTGCAGCTGTGAGAAACGTGGTACCGGGGAGGGGTCAGCGCGACGCAGCGGCGTCGACCAGCCGGCGCAAGGCGCGGATGTGGTCGGGACCGGTGCCGCAGCAGCCGCCGAGCAATGCGACCGGCAGCTCGACCAGCGGTCGGGCGTGCTCCGCGAAGTGCTCCGGCGTCTCAGGCCAGCGCAGGCTGCCGTCGACGAGCTGCGGCAGGCCGGCGTTGCTCTGGATCGCGATCGGCAGGCGCGCGTGCGATGCGAGCTCGAGGCCGATCCGCACCATCGCCTCGATGCCGTTGCCGCAGTTGGAGCCGACAACGTCGGCGCCGGCGTCGGCCAGGCCCGCCGCGGCGTCCGCGATGGTCGTGCCCATGGTGGTGAAGAAGCCGCGCGGGGTGGCGTCGAAGGTCATGGTGGCCACCACCGGGATGTTTGGATCCAGCCGCTTCGCCGCGGCGATCGCCAGGCGCGCCTCCGCGAGGTCGATCATGGTCTCGACGATGATCAGGTCGGCGCCGGCCCCGGCGAGGGCGGCGACCTGGCGCTCGAAGGCGGCGGCGATCTCGGCGGGCTCGGTGTCGCCGTAGGGGGTCAGGATGCGGCCGGTGGGGCCGACCGAGCCGGCAATCCAGGCGCGGCCGCCGGCCACGCCGCGCAGCAGCTCGACCGCCCGCCGGTTGATCTCCTCGGTGCGGCTGTCGAGGCCGTAGGACGAGAGCTTGAGCGGCGAGGCGCCGAAGCTGTCGGTCGTCAGGACCTCCGAGCCGGCTGAGAGGTAGGCCGCGGCGATCTCCTCGATCAGGTCCGGCCGGGAGAGCACGGCCGACTCGAGGCAGTCCTGCACGCGCAGGCCGCGCGCCATCAGCGAGGTGCCGAGGGCGCCGTCGCCGACGATGGTGCGGCCCGATGCGACGCGAGGAAGGAGTGGCTCCATCAGAGTTCCTAGACCCGCATGATCCGCAGCCGGCAGTCGCGGGTCGCGCACTCGCCGCAGAAGGGGAAGTCGTCGTCGAAGTCGTGGATGTCGGGGTGACCGGCCACCAGCACCCCGGACACCGACTTCAGGGGCTCCATCAGGCAGCTCTCATTCAGCGTGATGCCGATCTCCTCGGGCCGGAGCGCCGCGAACAGCGCCCGCTGGCCGCTGACGTGCCAGCCACAGTAGCCCGGGCTGTAGGCGAGGACCGCGGTGCGCGGCCGGCCGGTCGCGCGCTCCGCGAGCTGCTGCTCGAGGCGGCCGACCAGCAGCTCCGCCGCCTCGGACGCAGCGGCGTCGAGCATCACCGCGGCCGCCGGGTCGCCGCCCGCGAAGCGGCGCGTGATCGCGGCGCTGAGCCGCTCGCCGACGGTGCCGGCGAACAGCCACAGCCGAACCGCCCGCGGCACGATCTCGTCGAGCGGCGTCGCGGGGGCGTTGCGTCCCTCGCCGCGGTAGATCGCGGCAAACGCGTCGGCCGTGGCCTCCTCGACGACCGCTAGCGGCTCGGCGAGCTCGCGCACCGCCGACAGCGCGGCATCCAGCAGCTCCTGCACGGCGCCGTTGACGGTGGCGCCGGGCGGCATGCCCTGGACGCGCAGCACGTCGGCAGCAGCCGGGAGCACCGCTGCCGGCTCGAACCTGACGACCTCCCTCACGCCGGCCGCTCCGGCAGCCGGTCCATGCCCCAGCGTCGCGCCTCGGCCACCATGATCCGGGTGAGCTCGTCGGCGGACCCGTCCGGCAGCGGCGGCGGCTGCCAGGCCGCGACCAGGCGCTCGACCTCGGCGGCCGCGCGCTGGCCGAGAGTGCGCTCGCCCTCGCTGTGCCAGCGGGCGCGGTTGGCGCGGTCGATCACCGGGCCCGGGAAGCTGATCTCGGCGGCGAGGTGGCGCAAAGTGTGGTCGGCGATCAGCAGGTGGTGCTCTCGCATCAGCTCGTCGAGCAGCGGCGCGGCCGGAAAGTCGTCTCGCGGCACGATTCCGGCGACCAGGCGCGCCGTCATGCCGCAGATCTCGTTGTCGACGACCAGCTTCTCGAGGCTCAGGCAGCTCTCGAAGTCGAGCATCCCCGGCCCCGACACCGAGTTGATCCCGGACAGGGCGGCCAGCACCGCGCCGATGCCCGACTCGAGCCCGGCCTGGGCGTCGAGCTGCTTGGCATCGGACAGCGCGATGTAGCCCTGGGTGGGCAGGCCGAGCCAGGATCCGATCTGGCTGTAGCCGCAGTTGATCATCATGGTCTCGATGGCGCCCATCGGCGTCGTCTCGTAGCGGAGGTCGAAGATCGCCGGCGAGCCGCCGTAGAGCACCGGCGCTCCGGGCCGGGTGAGCTGGCTGATGACCAGCCCGCTCAGGGTCTCGGCGGTGTGCTGGATGAGTGTCCCGACCAGGGTCACCGGGGCCATGAACCCGGACAGCGGCATCGCGATCAGCTCGATCGGGATGCCCCAGCTCGCACAGTCGACCACGTTCTGGCTGGTGACGTCGCTCCACTTGATCGGCGAGGTCGGGCAGCAGGAGAAGACGGCGAGCGGCTTCGCCTCGAGCTCTGCGCGGCCTCCGCGCACCGCGAGCTGGAGGTCCTTCATGACCTCGAAGGCCTCGATCGTGAAGGCGCCGGTGACCACCGGCTTGGCGCAGTAGAGCAGCGAAAGGTAGAGCCGGTAGCTGTCCGAGATCCGCTCCGGCACGTCGCGTGGGATCATCGCGGTGCTCTGCGAGGCGATGTGCGGCAGGCCAGCCACCAGCTTGGCGTAGCGCAGGTAGTCGGCGGTGGTCGGGGGCCGCACCTCGCCGCTCGCGCCGTCGAGGACGGTGATCGCCGCCGATCCCGGCGTGAAGTAGACCGCGTCGCCCTCGAAACGGTGGGTGCGCGCGCCGGCGCTGTCGTAGAGCTCGAAGGACGACGGGGCGGTGGCGATCGCCCGCTCGATGATGTCCTGGGTGAGAACGGCGCGCAACGCCGCCCGGTCAACGGCGGCGCCGTGGCTCGCGAGCAGGTCGAGCACGCTCGGGTTGTGGATCTCGGCGCCGAGGGTGCACAGCACCTCGCGCGCCTCGGTCACGATCCGCTCCACCAGCGAGTCGTCGAGGAGCTTCAGCTTGGGACGCATCAGGGACCTCCTAGAACCAGCCGCCTGCCCATCGTTCGGGAACGGGAACGGGGACGGGAACGGGAACGAACGAGGAACGAACACGAACACGGTCGCGGAAGCGGGCGCGGAAGCGGAAGCGGGAGCACATCCTGCGCGACCTGCCTAGGCGGGTGCGCCGCCCATCGTCAGCGCCATGAGTGCCTTTTGGACGTGGAGCCGGTTCTCGGCCTCGTCGTAGACCACGGACTGCGGGCCGTCGATCACCTCATCGGTCACCTCGCGACCGCGGTCGGCCGGCAGCGGGTGCATGTAGATCAGGCGCTCCTTGCCGAGGGCCATGTGCCGCGCGTCGCAGCGCCAGCTCGGGTACTTCTCGATGAGCTTGAGGCCCTCCGGTGTGCTCGTGGTCGTCATCAGCGGCCCCCACGACTTGGGCACGACCGCGTCGGCGTTCTCGAATGCGTCCTCGAAGCGGTGGCTGATCGCAAAGCGCGCGCCGCCCTGCTCGGCGTTCGCGCGAGCCTGCTCCTCGATCGGTGGCATGAGCCGGAACTCGGGCGGGTAGGCGAGGGTGACGTCGATGCCGAAGCGCGGCAGCAACAAGATCAGGCTCTGCGGCACCGACAGCGGCCGCACGTAGTTGGGCGCCGAGGTCCAGGCGACCCCGACCTTGAGGCCCCTGGTCGCGCCGAAACGCTCGCGGATGGTCAGCAGGTCGGCGAGGATCTGGCAAGGGTGGTAGACGTCGCACTGCATGTTGAGCACCGGCACCGACGCGTGCTCGGCGACCTCGCGCAGGTAGCGGTTGCCCTCGCCGAAGGCGCAGTGCCGGATGGCGATCGCCTCGCCGTAGCGCGACAGCACGTTGGCAGTGTCCTTCGCGTTCTCGCCGTGGCTTATCTGCATCTTGTCCGGCGACAGGTAGATGGCGTGCCCGCCGAGCTGGGTCATCCCGGTCTCGAAGGAGTTGCGGGTCCGGGTCGAGGCGTCGAAGAAGATCATGTACAGGGTCTTGGCGGCGAGCCACGGCGTGGGCGTGCCGGAGCGCTTGGCGGCCTTGAGCTCGACCGCGAGGTCGAGCAGCCGCGTCACCTCCTCGACCGTCCAGTCCTGCGTGGTGATGAGATCCCTTCCGGAAAGCGAGTTCTTCATATGTCAACCTCATTCTCGATTCTCCGCACCGGAATCGCGTCGATTCTCGTGAGCCGAGCGAGGTGGTGATTCCGGTGCGGACAATCGAGATTGTCGATCATAGAGCTTCGCAGAGCAGCTCGGGAATCAGGCTGTACACCGCCGTCGCGTGCACGAGGTCCTCGACCGCGACGTGCTCCCGCGTGGTGTGGGCGAGCTCCTCGCGGCCGGGCGCGAAGCCGACGGTCGGGATGCCGAGCCGGCCCATGGTGGCGACGCCGTTGGTGGAGAAGTGCCAGCGCGAGATCGCCGGCGCCCGCCCGAGGACCTCGGCGGCGGCGGCGGCCACGCCCTGCACCAGCGGGTGGCCTTCCTCGAGCACCCAGGTCGGGTAGTACTTGTCCTGCGACACCTCGCCGCCGTTCCAGCCGGTCGCCCGGTAGTGCAGCAGCGCGACCTCAGCGTCGCCGAGATGGGGGAGGCTGCGCAGCTCCGCGAGCGCGCTGTCCACGGTCTCGCCCACGGTCAGACGGCGGTCGAGCGTGATGGTGGCGCTGTCCGGGACCGCGTTCAGCGACGGCGTGGTGCAGGCGATGTGGGACACGATGACCGAGCCCTTGCCGAGGAAGGGGTCGGCCGGCAGCCGCGCGTCGAGGGCCGCGACGTCGTGGATGATCGGCGCCATCTTGTAGAGCGCGTTCACCCCGCGCTCGGCGTGCGCGCCGTGCGCCGAGACGCCGCGGGTCGTGACCGTCGCCTCGAGGCGGCCGCGGTGGCCACGGTAGACCGCGAGGTCGGTCGGCTCGCCGAGCACGACGACGTCGGGCCGCAGGCCGCGGCGCTCGATCAAGTGCAGCAGGCAGGCGCCGTCGCAGTCCTCCTCCATGACCGACGCCGTGAGCAGGAGGGTGATGTCCGGGGGCAGGCCCCGGTCGGCGAGGACCCGCGCGCCGTAGGCCATGGCGGCGATGGCGGGCAGCTCGTCGACCGCGCCGCGGCCCCAGATCAGCCCGTCCTCGAAGCGACCCGTGAACGGGTCGTGGGGCCAGGCCGCGGGGTCGCCGACGCCGACGCAGTCGACGTGGCCGTCGAGCAGGATGGTGAAGGGGCCGCTGCCGATCCGCGCCACCACGGTGCCGAGCTCGTCGAAGAAGACCTCGTCGAAACCGAGCGAGCGGTAGGTCGCGGCCACCAGCTCGCAGCGCGCCCGCTCGCGACCGCTCTCGGCCGGAATTGCGATCATCCCGCGCAGGAAGTCGACGATCGCCGGCTCGTGCCGTCGAGCGGCGGCGAGGGCGGCGGCGCCCCGGGTCGTGGTCATGGGCGTCCTCCTGGTGTCGGACGATCTGCGGCCGAGCGCCGCGATGGCGGCGCTGCCAGTGTGTACTATAGACGAACGCCGCTGCGGCGGGAGGTGCCGGGGATGAGCCGCTCCACGACTGAACAGGTGCTCGAGAACACGATCCGGCGCTGCCGCGAGCGCGACATCATCATCCCGACCCTCGAGCAGATGCTGCACCCGGAGACGATCCCGGCCGGCATCGTCGAGGAGCTGCGCGGCATCGGGCTGTGGGACCTCCACCCCCGCAACCTGTTTCGCATCACCTGGAAGAACGAGCCGGTCGCCTCCGGCGGCGGCTTCGGAGGAGTCAACGCCCTCGAGCTGCCGCCAGCCATCACCGGGGTGCGGGCGCGGATCCTGGTGCTGCTCGGCAAGTTCTTCCCGACCGGCGCCCACAAGGTCGGCGCCACCTTCGTGCCGCTGGTCGAGCGGCTGATCGACGGCAGCTTCGACCCGACCCGCCACAAGGCGCTCTGGCCGTCGACCGGCAACTACTGCCGCGGCGGCGCCTACGACGCGTACCTGCTCGGCTGCCCGTCGATCGCGGTGCTGCCCGAGGGCATGTCGCGGGAGCGCTTTGAGTGGCTCGCGAAGCTGGGGTCGGAAATCCACGCCACGCCGGGCTCGGAGAGCAACGTCAAGGAGATCTACGACCGCACGAAGGAGCTGAAAGCGCGGCGTCCGGACGAGGTCGTGGTCCTCAACCAGTTCGAGGAGTTCGGCAACGCGCTGTGGCACTTTGTGTGCACGGGCAGCGCGATGGAGGAGGTGTACCTCAGCCGGCGGACCGCGGGGCAGCGGCTGGCCGCGGTTTGCCTGACCCAGGGTTCGGCAGGCACCCTCGGCTGCTGCGACTACCTGCGCGAGCGCTTCCCAGCGATCAAGGTGGTGGCGGGCGAGGCCCTGCAGTGCGCTACCCTGCTCTACAACGGCCACGGCGCCCATCGCATCGAGGGCATCGGCGACAAGCACGTGCCATGGATCCACAACATGCGCAACATGGACGCGGTGGCGGGGATCGACGACAACGCGTGCATGGCGTTGCTGCAGCTGTTCAACGAGCCGGCGGGCCGGGAGTGGCTCGTCACTCAGGGTGTGGACCCGATGCTGGTCGGCCGCCTCGACCTGCTCGGGATCTCGGGCATCGCCAACCTCCTGGTCGCGGTCAAGACCGCGCGCTACTTCGAGCTGACCGAGCGCGACATCCTGCTCACCGTGGCCACCGACTCGATGGAGCTGTACGGCTCACGGCTTGCCGAGGAGCGGGCGCGGCTCGGCGAGTACGGCGAGCGTCAGGCGGCCGTCGACCACGAGCGGTACCTGCTCGGAGCCGGCATCGACCACGTGCTCGAGCTGTCGCACTGGGACCGCAAGCGGATGCACAACCTCAAGTACTTCACCTGGGTCGAGCAGCAGGGCAAGACCGTCGAGGAGCTCGACGCCCAGTGGGACGACCCGGACTACTGGACCTCCAAGTACCAGGGCTGGCAGGCCCTCGACGAGCGAATCCGCGAGTTCAACGAGCGGGTGGGGTTGCTCGGGAAGTACAGGTAGAGTGAGCGGGAAGACGGGAGCCGACCGCTCGCCCTACGTTACGGCGGACAGGCGTGCCGGGCACCGTTTCCTGACTGCTGGACAGGTTACGCATGACCGGAGGCGATCCATGACCCACTCCATCCTGGTTTTGGCCATCTTCTCTGCATTCGCCCTCCTTCTGGCAGCGGTGGCCGGCGGCGGACCACTCTCGGCCCAGGAACTCATCACCCCCGACCTGAACGGCCCCGATACCCCGGCCAATACCATCTTCCGACTGGAGAACGAGGCCATGGAGCAGTGGCGTCAGGGCAATCCGATGCGCTGGGTCGAGATCAGCACCGACGACGTGGTCTATATCGATCCGGGTCTCGCCACCCCGGTGGTCGGCACCAAAGCCTACCGGGAATACCTGACCCCGCTGCAGGGAAAGATCCACTACGACGCCTCCGACTTCGTCGAGCCGCGGGTGGCCCTGGCGGGCGACCTGGCCGTCCTCACCTACAACTACCACTCGCTCCGCCGCGACGCCGACGGGGAGATGCAGCGCACCTCCTTCTGGAACACCACCCAGGTCTATGTGCGCCGCGCCGGCGCCTGGAAGATCCTCCACTCGCACTGGTCCTATATCGGGCACCGCCAGCCCGCCGCGATCCTGGTGCCGCTGCCCGTCACGGCCAAGCCGGTCCCGCTCGCCCCGGCCGCGGCGGAGATCGTGGCCCTGGAGAAAGCCGCCCTGAAACGCTGGCGCCAGGGCGATCCCGAAGGATTCCTGGCCCTCTCGGTGCCCCAGGTCACCTATTTCGATCCGATCCTCCCCGGACGACTGACGGGGATCGCCCAGCTCACCGAGTTCTACAACGGCATGCGCGGCAAAGGAGGGGGCTCCGCGGCGGTCGATATCATCGAACCGCGCGTCGATATCGTGGGTGATGCGGCCCTGCTCACCTACCGCTTCCTCTGGGCCGGGCTCGATGCCGACGGCACGGTCACGGCGCGCTCCCCCTGGAACTGCACCGAGGTCTATGACCGGCAGGCGGGGCAGTGGCGCATCATCCACACCCACTGGTCGCTGATCGGCGGCGAGCGCGCAGACGGGGGCGTTTGAACGGCATGACCGCCATCAAAACCATCAAAGCCATCAAAGCCATCAAAACCGTGCCAGGTTCGCACGTGCGGTGGTTCGGGGTGGGCGGCGCCAGCCCACAGCGTACGTCCTCGCGGTACCCCGTCTTGACGAGATCACCGGTTTGGGCTTGACACCATCGCCGGCCGGGGTTCGACACCGGAGATGGCGCGGAGTGCAAGGGACCTGAGCCGAGGCAGATCAGGTCAGGTCCGCGGGCAGGGCGATGATGCCGTGGTCCTCGATGGCGCGCCTGGCCGCGGGTTCCAAAACCTGGCACCGCGGCTGGTACCGGTGTTCGCAGCGTCACCAGCTGCCGTCCGCCTGCCGACGGCGAAGCGCGAGCTCGTCTTCGCTCGGAGGCTTGGTGGCGAAGGTGCCGGTCATGATCTCGCCGTCGAGCGCATAGGAGGCGAAGTGGACTCCCTTCGATGACTGCGCCTGCTCGACCAGCGACCAGGTACGGGCAGCTGCCGGATGGCCCGCATACCAGCGCTTGCCGCGACCCAGCATCACCGGGAAGGTGATCAACGCGAGCCGGTCGACGAGCCCGGCAGGAAGCAACGCGTGGTAGAGCATGCTGCTGCCCTGGATCAGCAGGTCCGGCCCTCTGGTCTTCTTGAGGCGCGCGACCGCCTCGACCGGATCGCCGACGAGGCGTTCGCTGTTGTTCCAGGTCAGCGGACGGTCGGAAGACGTCACGACATGCTTGCGGATGGCATTGAACGTCTCGCCGATGGGATGCTCGCCGTTGTGGGGCCAGTACGCAGCGAAGATCTCGTAGGTCCGCCGCCCGAGCAGGAGCTCGTAGCTTCCGCCGAGCAGCCGGCCCATCGGCTCGTCCAGCGAATCGTCGAAGTAGGGGAAGACCCAGCCACCGTGGGTAAAGCCGGTCTGATCCTCCTCGGGCCCGCCGGGCGCCTGGATCACGCCGTCGAGCGACTGGAAGAGCGAGCCGCTGATCCTACGCATGGCCTGTCTCTCCCCGTTCGGCGGCCTCGATGGCGGCGATATCGATCTTCCGCATGGTCATCATCGCCTCGAACGCACGCTTCGCCGCCGCCCGGTCCGGATTGCTGTTGGCGCGGAGCAGTGCGCGCGGCGTGATCTGCCAGGAGAAGCCCCAGCGGTCCTTGCACCAGCCGCATTCGCTCTCCTGCCCGCCGTTGCCGACGATGGCGTTCCAGTAGCGGTCGGTCTCGTCCTGGCTGTCGGTGAGCACCATGAAGCTGACCGCCTCGTTGGGCTTGAAGGCGGGGCCGCCGTTGAGGCCGATGAAGGACCTTCCGAGCACGGTGAACTCGACGGTGAGCTCCGTGCCCTCTCCTCCACCCGGGAAGTCGGACGGTGCGTGCATGGGCGCTCCCACCGCGCTGTCCGGAAAGATGGCGGCGTAGAACTCGGCCGCCTTGCGCGCCTCGCCATGGTCGAACCAAAGGCAGGTCGTCAGCTTGTGCTTGTCGTCTCTCACGTTGGCACTCCTTCTGCGTCCGAGTGATTCTCTGCAGCCTAACCGTTCGAGCCTGCCGGCCAACTCTATGTGGCGACGCCGGCTGGCCTCATCGTCAGCTCAGCGGGTCATCGAGAAGAGCGCGAACATCGCCCCCTCAGACGAAGCGTCCCAGCGACCCGGTGACGGAGCCGAGCATCCGGTAGCAGCGGCCGGTGAGGGCGGCGCGATGCTCCTCGAGGGTCGTGGCGCTGACCATCGTCTCTGCAACCCTCTCATTCAGCGGGCTGATTCCCGGTCCCACCGATGACGTGGGCGGGATCACGCTCGCCCCCGAATGGAGCGGTACTGCACCCCCTGGCGATGCTCAGACGGTCCCATCCCGATCGCCGTGAAACGGTGCCCGGCACTGTGGTTTTGTTCGTGCTCGCCGTAGCCCGTCGTGACGTCGAGCACGGATTCGAGTGCTCGGAATGTCAGTCGAGGCAGATCAGCCTGACGTCCGCTCACGATCGACGACGCCTCCTCACTTCGCCGCATTGATCCATGACAGTGCCGGGCACGCCTTTCCGCCATTGTGCCGATGGAAGAGCCGCTGAGTCGCGGTCGAAGTGCGGCACGCCGTCGCCGATGGGGATGGCGAGCTCCACGAAACGGGCTGTAACCCTCGCGTGTCGCACACGACACGGGTTACAGCCCCGGTTTACACCGGTGTTTCTACGTCACGGGCTCTCACGGATTCTCGAAGCGCTCCAGGGCGTCGAGAAGGATGTCGGGCTGGTCACCGGCCCAGAACCGCTCGTGGCTCGGGAGCGAGTTCGGCATCCTCTGCTCGTGGAAGACCTCCTCCCTGATCGCCGAGGTGTTCGACTTCCACCACGCGAGGCTGAGTACCTTCGAATCGCTGACCGTGTGGCAGAGTCGGCACGAGGGGACCACGACCTGTCGGTAGAGCTCCTCCTCTTCGACCCAGCTTGCGGGCAGGTAGTCGACTTGGGTGGCGCTGGGAAGGTCCGGACCACCATAGAGACCCCTGATGAGGGTTCTGGTCGCGCTCGTCGGGTCGGTCCGGAGCACGGCCTTGTTGAACTCCTTGAAGGCAGCCTCCAGAGTGGCCCGTGGCACGTCGTCCGAGAACGTCATGGTGTTGATGTCGAATGCAAGGAAGGTCGAGTTGGTCTCTCCGGAGCCCTCGTTATAGCCCTCGGGCGGCATGGGAGACTCGGCGTCGTCATCGCCGCCGTGGCACGAGAAGCAGGCGGCCGGGAGGTAGAGCTCCTCTCCGCGACGGTCGAAGGTCGTGCTCAGCTGTCTGGCACCGTCAGGGGAGAAGACGTAGAACTTGACGATCCGATCGCCGTTGGGCCCCGGCGAGTACTCCATGTTGACGATCGAGATCTTGTTCACTTCGGCGAGAGCGTCGGCCTCGGTGGCGTAGTTGACGGTGGTGAAGGCGATGTTGCCCTGGTAGCCCGGCCTCCGGTCCCTGACCATTTCGATCGAACGGAAGAACGACAGGTCGCCGTTGTTGAAGTATCCCTTCGCGACGATGACCTGGTTCATCGGGTGGTTGAAGCCGTTGACCTCCTCCCAGTCATCCTGGGTCAACCTCTCGTTGTTCGGATCGATGGTCTGGTAGTAGGCGATGGCGACCGCCGCATCGTCGACCCCGCCCGCCGTCAGAATGTCCTGCTGTGCACGGATGGTGCCCGGAACCGCCAGGCACACGCCCGCGATCAGTGTCCCAACAACTGTTGCTCGATCCATCATGTGTTCATCCTTCCTCGGTTGAGTCCCTGCCGGCAGGTAACGCCGGGTGGGTCGTTGAACGAATCGGCCGTGACTTCGTGAGTCATGCCGAGCACCCGCTTCTCGTCGGCGCCTGACAGGCAGAGTCACTGGCCGTCAAGCCCCGAAAAGTCGGAAAACGCTCCCCGTCTTCTGGCTGACCTCGGCGGTCCGCGGTGGATGCGCCTCGGCTCTGCAACAAATCACGGGAAGCGGTTACATTCGAAGGTGTCATCGTCACAATTGAGTATCGGTCGCAATTACCAGGATTGACTACTCCCAAATGGGGAGTACACGTGAGCAGGACGGCTGATCGGCCGGATCGCACCGTGAAGGAGGTCGCATGGCAGCGAAGAGCACGTGGGAGCAGTTCTTCGACGCGCACGCGCCGCTGTATGAGGAGAACGTGTTCACGAAGAGCACGCTCGCCGAGGTGGACTTCCTGCTCGAGGTGCTGGAGCTGCCGGCGGGGGCCTCGGTGCTAGACGTCGGCTGCGGCACCGGGCGGCACGCGGTCGAGCTTGCGAGGCGCGGCTACGCGGTGACCGGCATCGACCTGTCAGCGCACATGCTCGCGCTCGCGGCGACCGCGGCCGCCACCGCCGGCGTGCACGTGGAGTGGCTCCAGCTCGACGCCACGTGCTTCTCGCTCGAGCGACGCTTCGACGCCGCCATCTGCCTCTGCGAGGGCGCCTTCGGGCTGCTGGGGGCGGGCGATGACCCGATCGAGCAGCCGCTCGCGATCCTGCGCAACATCGCGGCGAGCCTGAAGCCAGGGGCGATGGCCCTGATGACGGTGCTCAACGCGGCGAAGATGCTCCGCAGCTACCAAAACGAGGACATGGCGGCGGGGCGCTTCGATCCGTTCGCGCTGGTGGAGACGAACGCTCTCACTCCGCGCGAGGGCATGCCGCCCGTCGAGGCCCGGGAGCGGGCGTTCGTCGGGACCGAGCTGATCCTGCTCTGCCGGCTGGCAGGCCTCGAGGTCGTCCACCTGTGGGGCGGCACGGCCGGGAACTGGGGCCGGCGGCCGCTCGACCTCGACGAGTACGAGATCATGCTCGTCGCCCGCAAGCCCGC
>ERZ1649853.120-NODE-120-length-32547-cov-17.350425_pt1 | contig 32547 bp, 21 predicted proteins | sample MGYA00575353_ERZ1649853 | MGnify/ENA primary metagenome ERZ1649853 (study PRJEB40853, sample SAMN11349654) | freshwater sediment metagenome | isolation source: river sediment | host: Sediment | place: India: Okhla Barrage, New Delhi | collected 2017-02-21 ...
GCGCCTCCAGTCGTCCAGCGCCGGGTTGTCCGAGGGGGCGAGGGTGTCGAGGGTTCGGCGGATGCTCCGGACGTAGGGGGCTCGTTCTCGCGGGGAGAGCGTGGGGGAGTGTCTTCGGTCCGGCCTTCTTCCGGAGCCGCGATGGGGGGCGGGATCGATGCCGAGGACGAACCAGGAGTTCGCGCCGACGGGGGTGCCGAGAGCGAGGGCGTGGTCCTGTCGGCCGACGAAGGTTTCGAAGTGGTCGTGAACGACCGGTTCCCTGAGGGGGAGGAGGTTTGCGATCGCCCTGCGGTGGAGGAGCTGGGCGTGACGGGAAAGCCGGTTTGCGAGGCGTGTGACGGTGGTCTTGGCGCAGGTTCGGGATCGCGCGATCTGGCGGTGGGCGGAGCCGGCCTGGAGAGCGGGAGCGACCTCGAGGGGGAGATCTCTGCGTTTGAGGTAGTAGGAGAAGGAGAATGTTTGGCGGGAGCAGGTCCGGCGGCACAGAGCGCAACGGAAGCGCGGGATGCGTCGGCGGTCGGAGGGCCGGAGATAGGAGCCGTGGCGGTGGAAGCGGGGTGGCATGAGGTGGTGGGCCGGGCAGTCGGGGTGAGGGCAGAAAGGAGGGCGGTAGCGGCTAGGTCGTACGGTTTCGACGGGACGCTCGGGCCAGCGCATGGCGGGGAAGAGAGCAACAGGTGTGCCCGGAATAAGGCCCGAAACGGCGCGGTCCTTAGCCGCGATTGTCCGCGGGCGGACGTCCGCCGTCCGCCGGCGGACACCCCCGGACACCCCTCACCCCACAATTTCGCGGCCACCGTGGTTTGACGGCCGGCGACGCCTACGGGATACTTGGCCTCCCGATCAGGTCCCGTCGAACGATGCGCTCCTTGAAGCTCGCGATCCGGTTCATCGCCGCACTCGTCCTCGTCGCCGGGGGCCCCGGCCCGGTGACGCCGGCCCCTTCCGCGTCCGGAGACCCCGCCGGGCCTCCTCGCGATCTCGTGGTCCGTCGCGGCGACTTCCGCGGCCGGTTCCTCCTGACGGGAGAGCTCCAGGCCGTCAAGGCCGACGACATCGTGGCCCCCAGGACCCCGGTCTGGCTGATCGCGATCCGCTGGATGGAGAAGGACGGCGTCGAGGTCAAGGCCGGACAGAAGGTGCTGGAGTTCGACAACAGCGCGTTCGCGAGCGACCTCGAGGAGAAGAAGCTCTCCCTCGCCGAGGCCGAGAACGAGCTCGCGCAGTCCGAGTCCGACGCCAGGGCCCAGGAGCAGGACCGGATCTTCGCTCTCGAGGAGAGCCGCGTGGCGCTCGAGAAGGCGCGGATCGAGGCGGCGGTCCCGGAAGAGCTCTCCGACCGGCGCAGGTTCCAGGAGCGGCAGCTGGCGCTCCGCCGGGCGGAGACGGAGTTCGAGAAGGCCGGAGAGGACCTCGCGGCTCAGCGGGCGGCGGCGCGCGCCGACCTCGACAACCGGAGGATCACCGTCGACAAGGCCCGTCGCGCGATCCTTCTCGCGGAGGCGGCGATCGAGGCGCTCGCGCTCTCCGCCCCGCGCGACGGCATCCTCGTCGTCGCCGAGAATCCCTGGGAGGACCGCAAGTTCGAGGTCGGCGACACCGCGTACCCCGGCGTCGCCGTCATGCAGATCCCGGACCTCTCCGCGATGCGCGTGGAGGCCAGGCTCTCGGACGTGGACGACGGCCGCATCGCCGTCGGGATGCCGGCGTCCTGCGTGCTCGACATGTATCCCGACCTCGTCTTCCCGGGGAAGGTCGTCGAGCTCACACCCGTGGCGCAGGAGCCGAGCCGCCGCTCGCTCCGGCGGGCGTTCCGGATGCTCCTGGACCTGGACCGGACGGATCCGGCGAGAATGCGTCCCGGGATGTCGGTGCGGGTCGAGGTCGAGACGGCGCGCCTGCGGGACGCGCTGCTCGCCCCCCGCGCCGGTCTCGACCTCGGGGCGTCGCCTCCCCGCGCCCTGCTCGAGCGGGGGGGGACCGTCGAGGTCCGGCTCGGTCCCTGCAGCGCGACGGAGTGCGTCGTCGAGGACGGGCTCGAGGAGGGCGCGCGCCTCCGGGGCCCGGCGTGAGGAGCCCGGCACGCCTCCTCTCGCGCCGCGCCGCCGCTGCCGCGGTCGTCGTCGTCGGCGCTGCCGCCGTGTGGGGCCTTGCGAGGACCGGAGCGAGGACGGACGGCGCGGACTGGACGGCCGTCCGCAAGGAGGCTCTCGTCCTCGGCGTCGAGGTCACCGGCACGCTCCGGGCGGTGGACTCGAGCCTGGTCGGCCCGCCGCAGATCCAGCAGCTCTGGAACTACAAGATTGCGCGGCTCGCTCCCGAAGGCTCCGAGGTGAGGAGGGGGGAGCCGGTTCTCGAGTTCGACACGAGCGAGCTCGAACGGGAGCTCGAGCAGAAGCTCGCGGAGGCGGCCTCGGCCACCAAGCAGATGGAGAAGAGGCAGGTGGACATCGAGCTGAGGCGCCGCCAGGAGCGCCTCCGCCGGGCCGAGGCAGAGGCCCGCGAGCGAAAGGCCGCGCTCAAGGTGGACCGCCCGGAGGAGCTCGCCTCCGCGCTCGAGCTCCGGCAGGCGCGGCTCGATCTCGAGCTCTCGCGGCGCGAGCTCGAGTACCTGGGGCAGCGCATGGAGGCGGCGGAGCGTGCGGACGCGGCGAGGCTCCGGTCGCTCGCCAGCCAGCGCGACCGGGCCGAGCAGCGCGTCCGGGAGATCCGGGAATCGATCCGGGAGATGGCCGTCGAGGCGCCCCGCGACGGGACGGTGATCTACGTCTCCGACTGGCGCGAGGAGAAGAAGAAGGTCGGGGACAACTGCTGGCGCGGGGAGAAGGTCCTGGAGATCCCGGACCTCCGCAGGATGGTCGCGAGCGGCGAGGTCGACGAGGCCGACGCGGGCAGGGTGGCGGAAGGGCAGAGAGTCTCGCTCCGGCTCGACGCCCATCCAGACGTCGAGTTCGCGGGAAGGGTCTCCTCCATCTGGAAGACCGTCCAGCGGAAGTCGCCCCAAAATCCGCTGCGCGTCGTCCGGCTCGACGTGGCGCTCGACCGGACCGATACGCTCCGAATGAGGCCGGGGATGCGGTTCCGCGGGACGGTGGAGACCGGGCGCGTCGAGGGGGCGATCGTCGCCCCTCTCGAGGCGGTGTTTCCGGCGGAGGCCGGCCCGGTCGCCTTCCGCCGCGGACTGCTGGGCTTCGAGACGGTTCCTCTTCGCCTCGGCCGGCGCAACGACCGGGAGGTCGAGGTGCTCGAGGGGCTGCGCGAGGGCGACGAGGTGGCGAGGCGCGACCCGAGGAAGATCCCGTGAGCCGCGCGAAGCTCCTCGCGGCGGCGGCGGCGCTCCTCGGCGCGGCGGCGGCGGCGCTCCCGCTCGTCCGCGGCATCGGCTCCGGCCGGGACGTTCCGGTCGTCGAGGTGGGCCGGGCGGACTTCGGACGCCGCGTGGAGGCCGAGGGGAACCTCGAGGCGGTCCGGGCGGCCCCCTTGAACGCCCCGATGGAGGCGACCGGTCCCCTGAAGATCGCCTGGCTCGCCCCGGACGGGAGCCGCGTGCGCGAGGGCGAGGTCGTGATCCGGTTCGATGCGACCGACATGGAGAAGAGCCTGGTGGACGGCGAGGCCGAGAGGCAGTCCGCCGTCAACAAGATCCAGGGGCGGCGCGCGGAGGGGGAGGGGACCTCCCGCAACCTGGCGCGCGACGCCGAGGTCGCCGGTCTCGAGCTCCGATACGCGCGGGAATTCCAGAGCAAGGACCCGCTCATCTTCTCCCGCGTCGACATCATCGAGTCGCAGATCGACGAGGGTCTCGCGGCCGAGCGCAAGGAGAACGCCGAGGCGGTCCGGAAGATCCGCGACGACCTGACCCGGGTGGACCTTGACCTGATCGCGATCGATCGCCGGAAGGCCGACCTCAAGATCGACGAGGCGAGGACCGGCCTCGCGGCGCTGGAGGTCCGGGCGCCGCACGACGGCATCTTCGTTCTCAAGCGCGACTGGCGCGGCACCGCGAAGGTGGGCGACACGGTCTGGCAGGGTCAGCCGATCGCGGAGATCCCCGATCTCGCGGCGATGAAGGCTCGGGTTCACGTCCTCGAGGCCGACGCCGGAGGGCTCGCCGTCGGCGTCCCGGCGCGGGTGGTCGTCGAGTCCCAGCCCGGTCGGGAGTTCGGGGCGACCGTCGAGAGCGTGGACGCCCTGGCCAAGCCGCGCGTCCGATGGGTGCCGGTCCAGTACTTCGGGGTGACGCTCGCGCTCGTGAGCACGGACCCGGCGATCATGAAGCCCGGGCAGCGAGTCCGCGCCGTGCTGACGCTCGACGAGAGGAAGGACGCGATCGCCGTGCCGCGCGAGGCCGTGTTCGAGAGGGAGGGGAAGAAGATCGTCTACCGGAAGTCCGGCTGGGGCTTCGAGCCGGTCGAGGTGGTGCTGGGGCCCGTCGCCATCGGGCGGGTCGTGATCGAGAAGGGACTGTCGCCGGGCGACGAGGTGGCGCTCCGGGATCCGGAGCGTCCGGCGGGAGCGGCCTCGCCGCCGTCCGGCGAGGCCGAGAGGGCGATGCCGGCCCCGGGAGGCCCGAGATGACCGCGGGCGAGGCGTTCCACACCGCGCGCGAGAACCTGGCGGCCCACAAGCTACGGTCGTCGCTCACCATGCTCGGCATGATCTTCGGCGTGGGGGCCGTGATCGCGATGCTCTCGATCGGCAGCGGCGCGGAGCGGCAGGCGATGGAGATGATCGATCGCCTGGGGCTCCGGAACGTCCTCGTGCGGTCGAAGGAGCTCAAGCAGGAGGAGATCGCCGAGGTCCGCAAGAAGTCGCCGGGCCTGTCGTCGCGGGACGCCCAGGGGATCCTCGAGGCCGTCCCCGGCGTCGAGATGGTGGCGCCTCGCGTCGAGGTCGAGCCGTACAAGATCCTCACCGCCTCCGGCAAGGCCGAGGCGAAGGTGTACGGGGTCTCGTTCCGGCAGGCCGAGCTGGCCCGTCTCCGGGTCGCCGAGGGGCGGTTCCTCGACGCGATCGACGAAAGGGAGCACGCGCAGGTCTGCGTCGTCGGTCCGGACGTGAGGCGCGACCTCTTCGGCTACGGCCCTGCGGTCGGGCGCGAGGTGAAGATCAACGACGTGTGGTTCGAGGTCGTCGGCGTGCTCGAGCAGAGCGGAGGGACCTCCTCGTTCCAGGGGGTCGCCGTCGGCTCGACCGCGCGCGAGATCTACCTGCCGGTCACGACCGCGATCCGGAAACTGGACCGCGATCCCCTCAAGTCCCCCCTCGACGAGATCGTGGTGCGGCTCGACGCGTCGGCTCCGCCGAGCCGCGCGTCGGACCTCGTCCGCGCGCTGCTCGACCGCCTGCACGGCGGAGAGGACGACTTCGAGCTCGTCGTGCCGGAGGCGCTCCTCGAGCAGAGCCGGCGGACGCAGCGCCTCTTCAACATGGTGATGGGGTGCATCGCGGGGATCTCGCTCCTCGTGGGTGGGATCGGGATCATGAACATCATGCTGGCGACCGTGCTCGAGAGGACGCGCGAGATCGGCGTGAGGAGGGCGGTCGGGGCGCGGCGCGCCGACATCCGGAACCAGTTCATCATCGAGTCGTTCTCGATCAGCCTTTTGGGCGGCCTCGCCGGCGTCGTCCTCGGCATCACGATCGCCGGCATCGTCGCGGCCTGGGCGGAATGGCCCACGGTCGTCACGATCTTCTCGGTTCTCCTCTCGACCGGAGTCTCCGTGGCGGTGGGGCTGGCGTCCGGGATCTACCCGGCGCTCCGGGCCGCGGACCTCGATCCGATCGAAGCGCTCCGCTACGAGTAGGCCTCCGGGACTCGTTCCCGGCCCGCGAGGGGGACGGTCCGGGGCGGCCGCCGCGGGCACGCCGCCGGGATCCGTTGACGAAGCGGTTCCGCCAGGCCGGATTGCTGTGCGTCTTCCGCACAGATCGCTTTCACGGGGGTCGCTTCGGCGGGAGAATGCGTATGCCATTCTCGACTCCCCGTGCGGAGACGCCGGTGCACGGGCTCGAACGGAGCGCCGCTCGCCCTCGCGCGGGACCGAACGAAGGCGGTCGCCGCGTTCGAACGGGCGATCCAAGGAGATGGGCGTGAGCGTCTCTCGCCTGTGGGTACCCGGCGCCTCCGGGATACGAGCGACCATCCTGTGCGCTTGCGTCCTCGCTGCGGCAGCGGCGACGGCTCCACGGGCGGAGACGGGAGGCATCCAAGTCGTCGTCTTCGACCCGGGCGGCAAGAAACCGGTTCCCGGGGTCGAGGTCACGCTGAGCAGCGCCGAGCGGCACGTGGCGACGACCACCGTGGCGACGAACGCCCAAGGCTTCGCGTACTTCCCGGTCCTTCGCGCCGGCTCGGGATACGCGGTGGAGATCGCGCACACCGGCTACGCGCGCCAGAAGATCACGGGGATCCGGGTCCGCTCCGGGCAGGTGACGAGGCTTCCCCTCCGTCTCGCTCCCTCGTTTTCCGAGAAGGTCGTGCTTTCCGGCCGCCGCGACACCGTGGATCTCGAGCACTCGGAGACGACGACGCGGTTCGGGGGGGACTTCATCGAGGATCTTCCGGTGATGGGCCGCTTCTACCAGGACGTCTTGCGGCTGGCGGCGGGGGTGCAGGACGCGGACCGCGACGGGAATCCGAACGTCCACGGTGCGAGGGCCACGGATTTTCGGACGGAGGTGGGCGGGATCAGCAACCAGGATCCGCTGACCGGCGAGTGGATGAGCTTCGTCAACCCCGATTCGATCGAGGAGATCGAGATCCTGACGGCCGGGGCGGGCGCGGAGTTCTCCCGCGCGCAGGGAGGCTTCGCGAACATCATCCAGAAGCAGGGATCGAACGATTTCGAGGGCCAGGCGAGTTTTCTCTGGCGGTCGGACCGGCTGGATCCGAAGAGCGCGACCGACTCGGCGGGCACGCCGAGGATCGGGTATCAGTGGTGGATGCCGTCCGTGCAGGTGTCCGGCCCGATCGTGAAGGACCGGCTGTGGTACCGGCTGTCCCACGAGTGGGTCCGCGTGGAGGAGCCGATCGGCGTGATCGGGACGGCGGCGGTGTCGACGCGGGACCAGACGATCGCCGCCGACCAGATCACCTGGCAGGTGTCGCCCAGGAACAAGCTCGCGTTCCAGTTCAGCCAAGATCCGATGGTGCTGGGGAATCTCGGCGTCAACATGTTGACGCCGCCGTCCGCGAGCGTGCGACTCGAGACCGGAGGCCCGACGTACACGCTTCACTGGACCGCGCCCGTGTCCCCCTCCGTGCTGGTGGACAGCCTCGTCTCGTGGCAGGAGGGCAGGCAGGCGATTCTCCCGATGCGATCGGGCGTCGAGAACGACTGCGTCGCCGACCTCGTCGACGCCCAGACCGGGGAGTACGTTTACCCGGCGCTCGCCGAGGCGCAGTGCATGGACTTGAGAACGGGCCGGACCTCGGGCTCCTACCCGATCCGCCAGCGGGACTTCCGCCAGCGGCTGACCGTGAGGAGCCAGGCGACGCTGTTCGTCCCCCGATTCCTCGGCGGCTCGCACCAGTTCCGCCTCGGCCTCGCCGCGGAGAACGAGCGCTACTTCCGCAGTCACGCGATGGCGCCGATGATCCAGTTCTTCTCCTGGCGGGCGCCGTGGAGGGACGAGAACGGCAGGACGAAGCCGATCGAGTGGGGCTGGTGGGACACCACGGTCGCGATCCCGTGGGAAGCGCGCGCGAGGGTCCAGGGCGGCAACGTCGGCCTCTGGGCCGAGGACATGGTGAAGCCCCTCCCGAACCTGACGGTCACGCTCGGCGCCCGCGTGGACCACGAGGAGATCCGGGCGATCGGATTCCAGCCGTTCGATCCCGCCGCGGAGGCCGCGGAGTTCGACCGCACGCTCCCCGACGACTCGGGGTACGCCCGCATGCTGACGGCCAGGGAGGTCTTCACCGCGTACGAGAACATCGAGGAGTACGCACGGCAGATGGCGGATGTGCTCGAATGGCGGGTGGACGACGTGCTCCTCCGAATGTCCACGATCGCGACGTCGAGCATCGAATGGCGGCACAAGCGAAGGGCGGAGGACATCGCCCTCGCGAACACCAACGTGGCGCCCCGGATCTCCGTGGCCTGGGACCCCGGGGGCGACGGCCGGACCAAGGTCTCGGCGACCGCAGGCCGTTACTACGGGACGATCTACCTCGGCGTCGCGGCGATGGAGAGCGGCCCCGCGATGACGACGACTACGCTGACGGCGTGGCGGTTTGCCAACGCCCCGCCGACGTGGACCAATGATCAAGTCCACTCGGGACTGAACCCGGCGGCGACCGTCGAGGTCGTGGACCGGGACCTGAGGACGCCGTACCAGGACGAGACGACCCTGGCCGTCGAGCGCGAGATCCTCCCCGAGACCTCGCTGCGGCTCACGTGGGTGCGCCGTCGCTTCCGGGACCAGCTCCAGACGACGGACATCAACCACTACGCGTACGATTACGGCACATGCCTCGTCCAGTACAGCTCCTGGCAGCCGTGGATCGATTTCTCGAAACCGGACGGGAAGATCGACGACTGCGACGGCTACCTGTTCGCGCGCAGGGGCTTCGGCGAGGACGAGGGCGAGATCTTCCACGGCCCCGACGGCTATGCGGACAGCTACGTGTACAACCCGGCCTGGGGGGCGGTGTACGTGATCGGGAACTTCAACACCGCCACGTACGACGGCTGGGTCCTGGAGCTGACGAGGCGCCAGTACCGCAACTGGCAGATGCACGCCTCCTACACGTTCTCGAAGGCGATCGGGGACGCGGAGGAGTGGCTTTCCCCCCTCGGCGACGACCGCTCGATCTTGGACGCGGAGAGGGGATATCTCTCCTACGACCAGCGGCACGTCGTCAAGGCGAGCGCGACGACGATCACGCCGTGGGGCTTCCGCTTCGGGGCGACCGCGACTTGGGCCACGGGGCTGCCGTACTCGATCCTCTCGGTCGGAAGCAGCTACGACAGCATATCGCCGCAGTTCATCGACCTCGCGACGAGCCCGCTGCGCCAGAGGACCCGCTACCCCACGGGGCGGCGGAACGACCGGAGGAACCGCCCGAGCCTGGAGCTGAACGTGAAGCTCGACCGGCAGTGGGCGCTCCCCGGCGGGAGAAGCCTCCAGGCCTCGTTCGAGATCTTCAACCTCATGAACGATCGCTATTACCAGATCTTCAATCACGACTTCGGGATGGGACGCCAGATCAACGGGAGGAACGAGGCGTTCCTCTCGATCGGAAGGCAGTACCAGGTCGGAATGAAGCTCTCGTTCTGATCTTCGTGCGGCCCGCCGACCCCCCGACGGGGCCCCGACCCCTCTCGCCGGCGCCCCGCAGGCCGGGACGGGCGCCGAGCGCGGTGCCATAATGCAGGCGGGGCCAGAGCCCCGGAGCCGAGGGGGCCGGGCCGGAGGATCGCGACGATGAAGGCGGAGGTCAAGGCGGGAGCGCATCCGTTCGACGTGGCCGCGAAGGCCGGCCGGCCGCCGTACCGCGTCAAGGACCTGGGCCTCGGGGAGCTCGGGCGGAAGGAGATCCGGCTCGCGGAGCAGGAGATGCCGGGGCTGATGGCGGTCCGCGCGCGCTACCGGGGGAAGAGGCCGTTCGCGGGCGCCCGCGTGACGGGAAGCCTGCACATGACCGTCCAGACGGCGGTCCTGATCGAGACGCTCGCGGATCTCGGCGCCGAGGTCCGGTGGGCCTCGTGCAACATCTTCTCGACGCAGGACCACGCCGCGGCCGCGGTCGTGATCGGCCGGGCGGAGACGGGGGGGACCCCGGACGCCCCCCGGGGGATCCCCGTGTTCGCGTGGAAGGGCGAGACCCTCGAGGAGTACTGGTGGTGCACCGGGGAGGCGCTCGTGTGGCCGGACGGCTCCGGGCCGACGTCGATCATCGACGACGGCGGCGACGCCACGCTCCTCGTGCACCAAGGACTCGAGTTCGAGCGGAAGGGAGCCGTTCCGGCCTTCGATCCCGGGGCCGAGCCGGAGGAGTGGGGCGTCGTGCTCGACATGCTCCGGAGGCTGCTCCGGGAAGACCCGCGGCACTGGTCGCGCGTCGCCGCGGAGATCCGGGGCGTGAGCGAGGAGACCACGACCGGCGTGAACCGCCTCTACCAGATGCAGCAGGCGGGGGCCCTCCTCTTCCCTGCGATCAACGTCAACGACTCGGTCACGAAGAGCAAGTTCGACAACATCTACGGCTGCCGCCACTCCGTCGTGGACGGCCTGAACCGCGCCACGGACGTGATGCTCGGGGGGAAGATCGCGGTCGTCTGCGGATACGGGGAGGTCGGGAAGGGGTGCGCGCAGGCCCTTCGCGGCCAGGGGTGCCGCGTGATCGTCACGGAGATCGACCCGATCTGCGCGCTCCAGGCGGCGATGGAGGGGTACGAGGTCCGCACCGTCGAGGACGAGGTCGCGACGGCAGACATCTTCGTCACGGCGACGGGCAACAGGGACGTGATCACGGCCGCGCACATGTCGCGGATGAAGGACAAGGCCATCGTCGGCAACATCGGGCACTTCGACAACGAGATCGACATGGCGGGGCTCCGGGCCTGGCCCGGCATCGAGCGGATCCCGATCAAGCCGCAGTACGACGAATGGCGGTTTCCGGACGGGCACAGCGTGATGATCCTGGCCGAGGGCCGGCTCCTGAACCTCGGGTGCGCGACCGGGCATCCGAGCTTCGTGATGTCGTCGTCGTTCACCAACCAGGTCATCGCGCAGCTGGAGTTCTACGAGCGGCCCGGGAAGTACGGGAAGAAGGTCTACATGCTGCCGAAGCATCTCGACGAGGAGGTCGCCCGGCTGCACATCGAGCAGATCGGAGTGCGGTTGACGCGGCTGACGCGGGAGCAGGCGGAGTATCTCGGCGTCCCCCAGGACGGCCCCTTCAAGCCCGACCACTACCGCTACTAGAGAACGCTTCGGCTCCCGGAGCGCTTCCCGCCTCCCGGAGGCGGAGTCTATAATCCGCCCTCGTCTTTCCAGGCGGAGGTCCGGATCTCCCGCTCCTCCGAGGGGTCGAGCGATGGGCACGTCCGCTTCCCGCCCGGGAGGGGGAGGCGCCTCCCTGGCGCGCAGGGGACTCTTTTGCGCGGCGGTGCTCGCGGCGGTCGTCGCCCCGGGCGCTCCGCGCGCGGCGACCGGCGGCATCCAGGTCCGCGTCTTCGATCCGGGAGGGAAGAAGCCGGTCGCCGGCGTCGAGGTGACGCTCGGCAGCGAGGAGCAGCTGATCGCGCGGACGGCCGTCGTCACCGATGCGCAAGGCGTCGCCTACTTCCCGGTGCTCCGCGTCGGGTCCAGCTACGTGGTCGCGATCGTCCATCCCGGTTACGCCCGCCAGGAGGTCACGGGCGTCCGGGTCCGCGCCGGCGAGGTGACCAGGATCCCCGTCCGCCTCGCGCCCTCGTTCTCCGAGAAGGTCGTCCTCTCCAGCCGCCGCGACACCGTGGATCTCGATCGCCCGGAGACGGCGACCCGGTTCGGCGGGGATTTCATCGAGGATCTTCCCGTCATGGGGCGCTTCTACCAGGACGTGCTCCGGCTCGCCGCGGGGGTCCAGGACGCCGACGGTGACGGGAACCCGAACGTCCACGGTGCGCGCGCCTCCGACTTCCGCGCCCAGGTGGGAGGGATCAGCAACCAGGATCCTCTCACCGGGGAGTGGCTCAGCTTCGTCAACCCCGACTCGATCGAGGAGATCGAGGTCCTGACGGCCGGTGCCGGCGTCGAGTACTCGCGCGCGCAGGGCGGGTTCGCGAGCATCGTGCAGAAGCAGGGCTCGAACGATCTCGAGGGCCGCGTCGGCTTCCTCTGGCGATCGAGCCGGCTGGACCCGGCCAGCGCGACCGACACCGCGGGGTTCCCCCGCATGGACTACGAGTGGTGGCAGCCGTCGGTCCAGATCTCCGGACCGATCGCCAAGGACCGGCTCTGGTACCGGCTCTCGCACGAGTGGATCCGAGTCGAGGAGCCGTTCAGCGCGCAGGGGGTCTCGGAGCTGTCGACGCGCGACCAGACGGTCGCCGCCGACCAGGTGACCTGGCAGGTATCCCCGCGCAACAAGCTCGCCTTCCAGTTCAGCTACGACCCGATGGCGCTCGGCAACCTCGGCGTCAACGCGCTGACGCCGTCCTCCGCGAGCGTGCGGAAGGAGACCGGGGGACCCACGTACACCCTGACCTGGACCGCTCCCGCGTCTTCCTCCGTGCTCGTGGACAGCCTCGTGTCGTGGCAGGAGGGGCACCAGCGGATCCTCCCGAACCGGGAAGGCGTGCCGAACGACTGCGCCTCCGGGCTCCTCGATTCCGTGACCGGCGAGTACGCCTACGGCTCGATCGCGCATGGCCAGTGCCAGGACCTGGGGAGCGGAAGGACGTCGGGCTCCTACCCGATCCGCCAGAGGGACGACCGCCAGCGTCTGACCGTGAAGAGCCAGGCGACGCTCTTCGTCCCGCACTTCCTCGGGGCGTCGCACCAGCTCCGCCTCGGGCTGGTGTCCGAGAACGAGCGTTACTTCCGCTCGCTCACGAGGTTGCCGGAATCCATGTTCAGCATCAGGAGGGTCCCGAGGACCGACGCGATGGGAAGGACGTACCCCGTGGAGATCGGCCGGTGGGACGTCACCATCGCGATGCCGGAGACGACGCGTGCGAGGGTCCAGGGGGCCAACGTCGGCCTCTACGTCGAGGACATGGCGAAGCCGCTTCCGAACCTGACGCTGACGCTCGGGGCGCGCCTCGACCACGAGGAGATCCGGTCGGTCGGGTTCCGGCCGTTCGATCCCGCGGCCGAGTCCGCCGCGTTCGACGAGCTGCTTCCCGATCCGGGAACCCCCTACCAGCGCATGATCACCGCCGGCGAGGTGTTCACCGCGTACGAAGGGATCGAGAACTTCGCCTGGGAGCTGGGGCAGGCGCTCGACCTGCGCCCCGAGGACTTCTTCAGCATCCTGTCGGCGGTCACGGTCCAGAGCGGCTCCTGGGCGCACAAGCGCCGGGCGGCCGACATCGACCTGACGAACACGAACTTCGCCCCCAGGATGTCCGTGGCCTGGGATCCTCGGGGAGACGGCAAGACCAAGATCTCCGCGACGGCGGGCCGCTACTACGGGGCGATCTTCTTGGGCGTGGCCGCCGTCGAGGTCGGTCCCGCCACGACCACGCTGACGCTCCTGGGCGAGCGGACCCCGGGGACCGATCTCTGGGGCAAGATCGGGTTCTCGGCCGGCCTGAACCCGGCCGTGAGCTTCCAGATGGTGGACCGCGGGCTGCGGACGCCCCACCAGGACGAGCTGACCCTCGCGCTGGAGCGCGAGATCCTGCCCGAGACGTCCCTGCGGCTGACGTACGTGCGGAGGCGGTTCCGGGACCAGATCCAGACGACGGACGTCAACCACTACTCGTTCGATTACGGCACGTGCGTCGTGCAGCGCTCGCCGGACGATCCGTGGATCGACTTCTCCCGGAAGGACGGGATCCTCGACGACTGCGACGGCACCGTGACGACCCTCCTGGCGGGGACGTTGCCGATCCACGAGCCGGACGGCTACGCGGACACCTACGTGTACAACCCCGCCTGGGGATCCATCTACCTCGTCGGGAACTACAACTCGGCGGAGTACGACGGATGGGTCGTGGACCTCACGAGGCGCCAGTACCGCAACTGGCAGATGCAGGCGTCGTACACCTTCTCGAAGGCGATCGGCGACGCGGAGGACTGGCTGTCCCCCCTGGGCGACGACCGGTCGGTCCTCGACGCCGAGCGGGGACATCTGTCCTACGATCAGCGCCACGTCGTCAAGGCCAACGCGACGACGATCACGCCTTGGGGGTTCCGGCTGGGCGCCACCGCGAGCTGGGGATCCGGCCTGCCGTACTCGATCCTCGCGGTCCAGACGGCGTACGACAGCGTGTCGCCGCAGTTCCCCATCCTCGCAGCGACGGGGGAGCGCCAGAGGATCCGCTACCCGACCGGCCAGCGGAACGATCGTAGGAACCGGGCGACCCTCCGGATCGCCCTGAAGGCGGATCGAGAGTGGTCGCTTCCAGGCGGGATGAGCCTCCAGACCTCCCTGGAGGTGTTCAACCTCCTCAACGACCGCTACTACCAGATCTACAACCGAGACCTCGAGATGGGCCGGCAGATCAACGGGCGGAACGAGGCCTACGTCCTCACCGGGAGGCAGTACCAGATCGGCATGAAGCTGACGTTCTGACCGGCTGCCCTCAGTCCGCCGTCGCCGTCTCGAACACCGCCCGGAGCACGCGGAAGGGGTAGGTGCGCCCGTCCCGCGTCGGGACGCGGGCCCGCCATGCCGCAGGGGGCTCGAACCGGAAGGAGAGCGTGCGGTGGCGGCTCCGGAGGAGCCGCAGCGACGGGATCGATTCCCCCCGCCCCTCGTCCCGGCCGAGGGCCACCGTCATCTCGTGCAGCCCCTCGGTCGGCAGCCGCGGGCCGGCGAGATGCCGGCAGTGCTTCCACCACAGCATCTCGTCGAGGTTGTCGAACTCGTAGAGCGGGAGCGCGTGGAACACCGCTTCGGTCCGCTGCGGGCGGCCGGGGACGTCGAGGAGCCCCACGGGCTGGACGTCCGCGGCGGGCCCCAGTCGCGCCTTCAGGGATCCCCGGGGGAACAGGCCGGCGCCCGCGGGACGGGACTCCCGGAGGGCGAGGCGCCGCACCAGGGAGTCCGCGGGGAGGATGACGTAGCCGCTCTCGCGGTCTCCGAGGAAGCAGCACGATTCCGGCGCCTCCAGGTAGCGCCGCGCCGTTCCCGCGATCAGGCACGCGTCGAGGGTCGAGCCGGCGATCTCCGCGTCGTGGTCCGAGGAGGCGGCGGCGAGAGCTGCCTCGACGGGGGTGAGATCGTAGCCGTCGAGTCTGCCGAGCGCCCTCACGACGAGATCGAGCGAGGCGGCGCGCTCCGCCCAGCCCACGCGGCCGCGAGCGTCCGACCTGCGATAGGCCGGGGCCGCGAACCCCCGGAACGCCTCCTCCCGGTCGGAGCGGCCGGCCTCGCGGGCCGCGGCCGATCCCTCCCAGAGGAGCGCCTTGAGGACCAGTCCGGCGTGGATCTCCGCGAGACCCGAGACCCTGCGGTCGCGGTCCGGGTAGAGGAAGCAGGGCCGCCCGGCGGCGGCGAGGGCGGCGAGGAGCGCGTCGCTCCCGATCCCGCTCCGGGGCTCGCGGGCCGTCCGGCCGCCGGTCGGCAGCCGGTAGCCGAGGCGCCGGCGGACGAGCCCCTCGACCGGCCGGGCCCGCGCCGGGCGCTCGTGCGCGACGACCGGCAGGTTCACGCCGAGCAGGAACGGCTCGGACTGCGTGGCCGCCGCGATCGCCACGGCGAGCTCGGGCAGGTTGGCGGCGTGCCGGATCGCGGCGACCGAGCCGCCCGGATCGAGCACGGCGAGGGTGGCGCCCGCGCCGGCCGATGGGTCGAGCGAGAGGTCCGCGCCGAGGATCCTCACGGCGTTCCGATCTCCTTCCCGATGAGGGCCGCGAGCCGGTCCGCGCAGGAGCGCACCAGGCGCCCGTCGGGTCCTTCCACCATCACGCGGGCCAGGGGCTCGGTCCCCGAGTAGCGGAGGAGGACGCGCCCCGTTCCCCGCATCGTCTCCTCGACCTCTCGAACCGCGGGGCCGATGACGGCGTGGGCGAGGAGATCCGGCTTCTCCCGCACGCGCACGTTCACGAGCACCTGCGGGCAGGGAACGATCCCGTCGAGGATCTCCCCGAGCGACCTGCGCTCGTCGAGGAGGCCGTCGACGAGGAGAAGGCCGGTGAGCACGCCGTCCCCCGTCGTCGCCCGGTCGCGGAGGATGATGTGGCCGGACTGCTCCCCCCCCAGCGCCGCGTCCTCGGCCACCATCCGGTCGAGGACGTACTTGTCCCCGACCGGCGCGCGCACGAGCCTCATCCCCTCGTCCCGCAACCGGTGCTCGAGCCAGAGGTTGCTCATCACGGTGGCGACCACCGTGCCCCCCCGCAGCCCGCCGGACCGCCCGAGCCGCCGGGCCAGCAGGTACAGGATGTGGTCGCCGTCCACGACGCGGCCCGTGCGGTCGACCGCGAGCGCCCGGTCGGCGTCGCCGTCGAACGCGATCCCGAGGTCGAAGCGCCCCGCCCGGACCTCGCTCGCGAGCGCGTCGAGATGGAGCGATCCGCAGCCGAGGTTGATGTTCCGTCCGTCCGGGGAGGCCCCGATCGCGTGCACCTCGGCGCCGTGGTGGCGGAACACCTCGGGGGCGACGTCCGATGCGGCCCCGTTCGCGCAGTCGAGGACGAGGCGGAGCCCGGAGAAGCGGCCCCTCGGATTCACCGCTCCCTCGAGGAACTCGACGTAGCGCCGCCTCGGTCCGGGGTCCTCGAGAGGGGGGCTAGACGACTGCCCGGGGTCCTCGATCCCATCGTCGAGGATCCTGGCCTCGATCTCCTCCTCGACCGCGTCGGGGAGCTTCGTGCCGTCGTGGCCGAAGGTCTTGAGGCCGTTGTCCTGGAACGGGTTGTGGCTCGCCGAGATCATCACGCCCGCGGCGAACGGGCCGTTGTGCGCGGCGTGTGCGAGCCCAGGCGTCGAGAGGATTCCCGCGTCCACCGCCTCGGCGCCCCTGGACGCGAGCCCGGCGGCCACCGCGTCGCGCAGCCAGGTCCCGGACTCCCTCGTGTCGCGGCCCAGGACGACGCGCGGGGCCCGGCCGGCGGCGCCCGAGAGCACGTCGGCGAGCGCGGCGCCGAAGCACCGCACGGTCGGCGCGTCGAGGGGAGGGGATCCGGCGACGGCGCGGATGCCGTCGGTTCCGAACAAGCGCTTCAAGCGGGGGCCCTCCGGGGGGAGATCCGCACCGAGACCCGCTGAGGGCTCACCGAGCGGACCGCGATGCGGGGCAGGTCCGACGCTCCGATGTCGGGGAACTCGATCCGCACCGGCACGGTCCCGGCTCCGGAGTTCGGGTCCGTCCCGCCGACGTCGGCGACTGCGCGAATTCCGTCGGCTCCGATCCGGGCGAGGAGCGCGGGAGGGGCGGCCACGACGACGCGGACGGACGACGGCCGGATCGTCGCCTCGCCGGAGGAGTCTCCCTCCAGCGCGACCGGCACCTCGTCGAACGATCGCCGCAGCGGGGAGACGTCCACCTGGACCTCGACCTCGAGGGGCCCCGTCTCGTGCAGGCGCACCCCGGGGTGCTCGAGCACCGCTCCGACCGGGACGGCGAAGGGGGCGGTGCGCCCTTCGAGCCGGATCGGGTCGGTGCGAAGCTTCTCGATCCCGCCGACGACGGATTCCGGCCCTTCGATCACGACGACGTCCGGCTCGACCCGCGCCCCGTAGAACGAGTAGCCCCTCGGCGGCGCGCCCTCGAAGGAGGGCGTGAGGGGGATCGTCTTGCGCATGCGACGGTCGATCTCCAGCTGGAGCCGGCTCGGCTCTACGTCCGCGACCTCCATGTCGGCGGGCAGGCCCTGGAGGCTCTCGGCCGACAGAGGCACGCTCCTCGGGCCCGGCGTCGCGTCCCGCAGGTCGGCGCGAAGGACCATGCTCCTCGGATCGAGCCGCCGGACGCGCGACTCCGGACCGCGCAGGCTCACCGTCGCCGTCGCGGGGGAGGGGACCTTCAGGACGTGGTCCGAGCGGAGCACGATGTCGAGCGGGACCTCGTAGACCTGCAGGACGCGGCCCTCCCCCGTCACCGCGACCCACACCGCGAAGGCCAGGCACAGGGCGAGGACCTTCAGGTGCCAGTTGCGCAGGAGGCGCTCAAGCATGGCGGCTCCCCGAAGAGGCCCCGCGGCGGGTCCGGGAGGAGCCGCCGGTCTTCTCCGCGCGGGGAGCCAGGGCCGAGCGAAGCCGCTCGGCGAGCCCCTGCGCGTCGAGATCCTCGACGATGCGCCCCCCCTCGGCCAGGGATACGATGCCCCGCTCCTCGGAGACGACGACCGCCAGGGCGTCGGACTCCTGCGTGATGCCGATCGCGGCCCTGTGCCGCGTGCCGAAGGCGCGCGAGAGGGTCGGGTCCATCGTAAGCGGAAGGTAGCAGGAGGCGGCCTTGATCCGGTTCTCGGAGAGGATCGCGGCGCCGTCGTGCAGCGGCGAGCCGTACGTGAAGATGTTGAGGAGGAGATCGTAGGAGACGACGGCGTCGAGCGCGATTCCGGTCTCGTAGAATACCCGGAGCCCGAGCTCCCTCTCGATCACGATCAGGGCCCCCAGCCGCTTGCTCGCCAGCGAGACCGCCGCCAGCGCGACCTCCTCGGCGATGTTCTCCTGCCGCGACCGCGGGAGGAGCCCCGAGAAGGGGTTCCTCCCGACGCGGGTCAGCGCCTGCCGGATCGGGTTCTGGAAGAGCACGATCACGGCGAACGGGATGTAGAGGAGCAGGGTGCCGAGGACGGCGTGTACCGCGGGAAGGTGGAGGAGCCCGGGACGGGTCAGGAAGTGGGCCACGACGACGGCCACCACGCCGGCCATCATCTGCACGACCCTGGTCCCGCGGATGAGGAGCAGGAGCTGGTAGATGATGACGGCGAGGACGAGGACGTCCAGCAGGCTCTGGCCGTTGATCTCGCGGTAGTGGATCGCGGTCGCGAGTCGCTCGAGCATGTTCGTCCCGGCGCCTCCTCCGACCCGCGCCCCGACGGGCGCCGTCAGACGGCCCGGATGGCGTCGATCATCCGGACGACGCGCACCGTCGCCCCCACGTCGTGCGCGCGGACGACGTGCGCGCCCTGCCACACCGCGAGCGCCGCCACGGCGAGGCTGCCTTCCAGCCGCTCCGAAACCGGAAGGTTCATCGCCGCCCCGATGAACGACTTCCGGGACGCTCCGATCAGGATCGGGCGGCCCAGGCTCCGGAGCGAGGGCAACTCGCGGAGGATCTGCAGGTTTCCGGCGGCGGACTTGCCGAAACCCAGGCCCGGATCCACGAGGATCTTATCATCGGAAATCCCGCCGTTGACCGCCTTCTCGGCGGCGCGGCGCAGGTAGCCGGTCACCGACGCCATGAGGTCCACGTACTCCGTGTCGAGCTGCATCGTCCGGGGGGTCCCGCGCATGTGCATCACGACGACGGGGGCCCGATGGTCGCGGAGGACCGGGATCATCCCGGGGTCCGAGAACGCCGAGACGTCGTTGATCATGTCGGCGCCGGCTTCGAGGGCCCGGCGCGCAACCCCGGCCTTGCAGGTGTCCACGGATACGCGGACGGACAGCTCGCGCTTGATCGCCTCGACCACGGGCAGCACGCGGCGGATCTCCTCGTCCTCGGGGACCGGCTGGGCCCCGGGGCGGGTGCTCTCTCCGCCCACGTCCACGATCTCCGCCCCCCCCTCCGTCATCCGGGCGGCGGCATCGAGGACGGCGGCGGGCGTGCCGTACTTCCCGCCGTCCGAGAACGAGTCCGGCGTGCAGTTGAGGATCCCCATGACGCGGGTCTCTCTCCCGAGGGCGAGACGTTCCCCGTCCGCCCATGGGATCGAGAAATCTCCCCGGAGGTACCCCGCCAGGGCGTTCCGGATCGCGAGCGCGAGCGGCCGCACGCCCAGGGCCTCGAGGATCGAGGCGAGCCGACGAAGGGTCTCGTCGTCCGAGACGATGATCCGTGCCGCCGAGCCCGTGCTGGACGGCGTTCCGTCCAGCACCGCCACGCCCAGGGCGTCGGCCTCGCGCTTCACGAGCGCGGCGAGGTCGGGCTCGACCCCCTCCATCCGGATCGCCCGCCGCACCTTCGAGAAGAGCCGGTCGGCCGCCAGCGCCTGGGGCTCGTCCACGTCGGCCATGCGCCGCACGGCGTGCCGCAGCTCCGACATCTCGATGACGCGCGCATTGGGCTCCATGGCAGGGTCCTCGCCGCGGAGCGCGCGGTCTTCCCCGCGCCCCGCGCGCCCGGGTCAGGCCGGCTGGCTGTCGGGCGTCGGGAGGACCGTCGAGGCGTCTCCGACCGCCGCGCGCGCGGGGTCGTCGGCCTGGACCTCGACCGCCGCGGGGGGAGTGTTGCCCTCGCGCCGGAGCGGCAGATCCTCTCCCTTCACGAGAGCCGCGATCTGCTCGGCGTCCAGGACCTCCCTCTCGAGGAGCGCCGCAGCGATGCGGACGAGGGCCTCTCGACTCTCCTCGAGGATCCTGCGGGCCTCGCCGTAGGCCTTGAGGACGATCTCCTTGACCTCGCGGTCGATCTCGATCGCCGTGGCCTCGCTGTAGTCGCGATGCTGCGCGATCTCCCGCCCCAGGAAGATCGCCTCTTCCTTCTTGCCGAACGTCAGCGGGCCGAGCTTGTCCGACATCCCCCATTCGCAGACCATCTTTCGCGCCAGGTCTGTCGCGCGCTCGATGTCGTTCCCGGCCCCGGTCGTCAGCTTGCCGAGGTGCAACTCCTCGCTGGCGCGTCCGCCCATCATCACGGTCAGCATCGCCTCGAGGTACTCGCGCGAGTACGTGTGCTTGTCGTCCACCGGGAGCTGCTGGGTCACGCCGAGAGCGCGCCCGCGCGGGATGATCGTGACCTTGTGCAGCGGGTCCGCGTCCGGGAGCTTGTAGGCGAGGAGCGCGTGCCCGGCCTCGTGGTAGGCGGTCGCCCGCTTCTCGGTCTCGCTGATGATCAGCGACTTCCGCTCGGTCCCCATGAGGACCTTGTCCTTCGCGATCTCGAAGTCCTCCTGGGTCACCCACTTCCGGCCGAGGCGGGCCGCGTACAGGGCCGCCTCGTTCACGAGGTTCGCCAGGTCCGCGCCGCTGAACCCCGGGGTCGAGCGGGCGATCACCGCGAGCTCGACGTCGGGCGCGAGCGGGATCTTCCGGATGTGGACCCGGAGGATCTCCTCCCGGCCGCGCACGTCCGGCCTGCCGACGACGACCTGCCGGTCGAAGCGGCCCGGGCGGAGCAGCGCCGGGTCGAGCACGTCGGGGCGGTTCGTGGCCGCGATCAGGATGACCCCCTCGTTCGTCTCGAACCCGTCCATCTCGACGAGGAGCTGGTTGAGGGTCTGCTCCCGCTCGTCGTGTCCGCCACCGAGGCCGGCCCCCCGATGCCGGCCGACGGCGTCGATCTCGTCGATGAAGATGATGCACGGGGCGTTCTTCTTGCCCTGCTCGAACAGGTCGCGGACGCGGGAGGCGCCGACGCCCACGAACATCTCGACGAAATCGGAGCCCGAGATCGAGAAGAAGGGGACGTTCGCCTCGCCCGCGATGGCGCGGGCGAGCAGGGTCTTGCCGGTGCCGGGAGGCCCCATCAGGAGCACGCCCTTCGGGATCTTCCCGCCGAGCTTCTGGAACTTCTGCGGCTCGCGGAGGAATTCGATGATCTCCTGCAGCTCCTCCTTCGCCTCCTCGACCCCGGCTACGTCCTTGAACGTGAGCTTCTTCCCCTGGGCCGAGGTCAGCTTCGCGCGGGACTTGCCGAACGAGAGCGCCTTGCTTCCGCCCGACTGCATCTGCCGCATGAAGACGATCCACACGACGACGAAGAGGAGCATGGGCACCCAGGTCAGCAAGACGCTGACGACGGAGCCGTCGCTCGGCTTGCGCGCCTCCACCTTCACGTCGTGCGCGCGGAGCATGTCGAGGAGCTTCTCGTCCTTCACGACGTACGTCTTGAACGTCGAGGCTTTCTGGCCCGCGGGGCCGGATCGGGCGGCGGCGAACTTGCCCTGGATGTCGTATCCGATGGCGTCGCCCGTGATCGTGACCTCCTTGATCTCGCCGGCCTCGACCTGCCTGTAGAACTCCGTCTGGTCCAGCGTGTCCCGACGGCTCCCGGCGGCGGTCAGCACCTGGTAGCTGATCACGACGGCCGCGATCACGACGAGCCAGATCACGATCGTCTTGAGATGCGAGTTCAAGAGCGGCCTCCCGGTTCCGGCAACGAGCCCCCCGGCTCCCGACGCTTTCGTCGAACGGAAATCCTGGAAGCATTATAACTACGGTCGCGGCCGGTCGCCATCGGGGGCCCCCTCACGAGGCGCGATCCATGCAGGTCAGGTACGGGAGGTTCCGGTACAGCCCCTCCCAGTCGAGGCCGTAGCCGACCAGCCACGCGTCGGGGACCTCGAATCCGACGTAATCCGGCCGGAAGAGGATCTCTCGCCGCGCCGGCTTGTCCAGGAGCACCGCGAAGCGGATCCTCGCCGGTCCGAGGCTCTCGAGGTGCGCGCGGAGGGCGGAGAGCGTTCTCCCGGAATCGAGGATGTCTTCCACGACGAGGAGGTCCGATCCGGCGACGGGGAAATCCTCGGGCAGGGCCAGGGAGCGCGGGTCGCCGCCCCGGGCGACCGACCGCACTGGGGCGAGCGCGGTCCGGACCGGCATCGGAAGGCCGCGCAGGAGGTCCGCCGCGAAGACGAACGCGCCGTCCATCACGACGAGCGCCGAGATCGTCGCGCCTGCCGGCGTGTCGGCGGCGATCGCGCGGGCCATCTCCGCGACGCGCTCGCGGATGAGGCCCTCCCCGAGCAGGATCTCCCCGCGGGGCCTCATCGCCGGCCTCCCCTCCGCTCCAGGAGGATCCGGTCGCCTCGCGCGACGGCGCGGACCCCGGACGGCAGATCGAGCCGGGAGCCGGGCCGCCCCGCGGCGAGATCGAGGAGCGCCTCGACGTGCCGGGCGCTCACCCGCCTCGGATCGGCTCCCGCCCGCTCGAGGGCGAGCCTCGCGACCCGCGCCGCGAGCGGACGCGGCGCCCTCGCCAGGCGGCGCGAAGGGAGGGCGAGACCCTCGCCGCGCGAGGCGAGGGTCCAGCGCGCGAGCCTACGCTCCGCCTCCCGGTCGAGGAGCCGGGCGTCCTCGAGGACCCGCGCGGCTGCCTCGACGACGTGCCGCGCGGCGCGGGGGTTCAGCTCCTTCGAGAGGAGCGGGAGCACGAGATGGCGCACCCGGTTCCGATCCGCGGCCAGGCTCCGGTTGGTCGGGTCCTCCCGGAAGGGGATCGCCCGGCGCCGGAGCCAGGCGCGGAGCGCCCCCCGCTCGATCGAGAGGAGGGGACGCGCGAACGGTCCCGGACCGTCCGGCAGCATCCCCCCGAGCGCTCTCGGGCCGGAGCCCCGGACGAGCCGGAGGAGGACGGTCTCCGCCTGGTCGTCGAGCGTGTGGCCCGTCGCGATCCGCGAGGCCCCCTCGGCGGCGGCCGCCTCGAGGAGGAACTCTCGCCGGACGCGCCTCGCTCCCTCCTCGGGGGACTCGTCCCGCCGCCTCCGCGGCGCGACCGGCCTCCGCTCGGAGACGCACCGGAGGCCGAGCGCCGCCGCCGCCCGCTCCACCGCCCGCCGGTCGGCGGCCGACCCTTGCCGCAGCCCGTGGTCGAGGTGAGCGACGACGAGATCGAGCCCGAGGCCCGGGGCCGCCCGGGCCATGAGGTGGAGGAGGGCGGTCGAGTCCGCGCCGCCCGAGACGGCGAGCAGGATCCGCGTCCCCGGGGGGAACAGGCTCCCCGCCGCGCGTCGGAACCGGATCTCGACGGGATCGGGCACGGTCACTCGAGAAAGCGGTCGTCGCGCGGATCGACGCGGACCGCATCGGCGAAGCGCTCGATCGCCCGGTCGAGGGAGTCGAGCAGCGAACCCGAGAACCCGCGTCCTCGGAGCGCCCGGTGGACCGCCCGGTGATACGCGGAGATCTGCCGCGGGGGGCGCTTGAACCTGTGCCAGACCGCCGCCGGGTCGGTCCCTTCGGCCCGCGCGGCGTCGAGGTCCCAGAGGATGCTCCGCAGGTTGTGGATCTTGTCCGCCGCGCAGGCCGGGAGCGCCAGCTCGGTCGCCCCCGCGAGGTGCTCGACGTAGGCCGTCTTGCGGTCCTCCCAGGAGAGGGTCTTGTCCTGCTCCGAGAGATCCACGACCGCCTGGGCGATGGCGCGCCCGAACGCCTCCTCGATCTCGTCGCGGTCGGCCGGGGTATCCTCGATCACGTCGTGCAGGAGCCCCACGACCGCGGCCTCGACTCCGTGGCCGTGGGCGAGCACGATCATGCCGACGGCGACCGGGTGGTTGAAGTAGGGCTCCGGCGTGCCCTTGCGGGGCTGGCCTCGATGGGCGCGCTCGGCGAACGCGATGGCTCGATGGAGGAGGTGCTCTGCGTCCATCCGCGGGTTCCCTGGGACGAGGGGCCGGACCGCGAGAGTATAGAACACGGAACGTCCCGCCGGGGGAGAGGACGATGGGGCGGCGAGAAGAAGGTTTGCGGGCTCGGGGGGGAGAGGCGGCGGCGAGGAGACCGGAGATGGCAGGCTCGACGGTGGATCTTCTGTACGCGGAGGCCGAAGCGTCCTTCGAGGACTGGGACGTCGTCCGCGACGTCGTGGACGAGCTGATCGACCTGATGCTCGACGAGCGCCAGAGCGGCCATCCCGGCGGGTCGCGGTCGAAGGCCCACCTGCTGCTCGCGGCGCTTCTCTCCGGTGCGATGCGGTGGGATCTCCTCAGGCCGTGGAGGCCGTTCCAGGACCGGTTCCTGCTCGCCGCCGGCCACGCCGTCCCCCTCGTCTACGCGGTCCTGGCTGCGCTGCACGAGATCGTCCTGGCGAGAAGGGCCCTCTCCGGGGACCTTCGCTTCGATCTCCCCGACGGCGGGCGCCACGCCCTCACCGGCCGGGACCTCGCGGGCTTCCGGCGACGCGGCGGGCTCCCCGGTCACGCGGAGATGGCGGGGAAGACGCTGTTCCTCAAGTTCAATACCGGCCCGTCGGGTCACGGCCTGCCCGCGGCGGCGGGCGAGGCGCTCGCCCTCAAGCTCGCCGGCTGCGGCGAGGTGAAGGTCTTCGCCCTGGAAGGGGAGGGCGGGCTCACCCCGGGCGCCGCTCACGAGACGAAGAACTCGGCGTGGGGCCTCGGGCTCGGGAATCTCGTGGTCCTCGTGGACTGGAACGATTTCGGGATCGACGAGCAGCGGATCTCCTCGGTCGTCCCCGGGACCCCCGCGACCTGGTTCGAGCCCTACGGATTCCGGGTCTTCGGGACCGACCGCGGAATGGAGTGGGAGGGCGTGACCCGCGCAGTGCTCGAGGCGGCGCGCGGCGAGAACCCCGAGAGCCTCCCGGGCGTCGCATGGGCGAGGACCCGCAAGGGACGGGGCTACGGGAAGGAGGACGCGGCGTCCCACGGCTCCCCGCACCCGAGGCACTCGCAGGAGTTCTGGGCCTTGCGCGCGGCGTTCATGGAGCGCCGCGGCATCGAGTACGAGGGGGCCGGGGGGCCTGCGCCCGGCGACCCCGAGGCCCGGCGCCGCCGGCTGGCCGCGAACGTCGACCGGGCGCTCGGCGTGCTGCGCCGGGACGAGGGGCTCGTGGCGCGCCTCTCCGACCGCCTCCTCAATCTCGCCTCCCGGGTCCCGGAGCGGCCGACCGGCTTCCGGCTCGGCGGCCGCTCGACGCGGGTCTTCGAGGACCCGCGCATCTTCGACGCCCGCGCCTATCCGGCGGAGCTATTCGCGAAGCCGGGGGAGCGGAGGTCGGGCAGGGAGGCCCTCGCGGCCTGGGGCGCGTGGGTGAACGCGCACGCGCGGCGGGAGCACGGCCGGCCGCTCTTCGTCGCCTGCGCGGCCGATCTCGCAGACTCCACGGGGGTCGGCGGCTTCGCGAAGGGGTTCGGCGGCCTCGAGGGCTGGGGGAGGTACGAGCGGACGGAGAACCCCCGGGGGGCGCTGCTGCCGCAGGAGATCACGGAGCTCGCGAACGCGGGGATCATGGCGGGCCTCGCGACCGTGAACCTCGCCGACGACCCGTTCCGGGACTTCGACGGGTTCTGGGGGGCGTGCGCGACCTACGGCGCGTTCGTCTATCTCAAGTACGGCCCGATGCGCCTTCTCAGCCAGCTCGAGCAGGATTGCCCGCTTCGCATCGGCAAGGTGCTCTGGATCGCGGGCCACTCGGGTCCGGAGACCGCCGACGATTCCCGCACGCACTTCGGCGTCTTCGCCCCCGGCGTCACGCAGCTCTTCCCCGCCGGCCGGGTCGTGGACCTCCACCCCTGGGAGCACAACGAGGTCCCGGTCGTGCTCGCCGCCGGGCTCCGCGGGCGAGCGCCGATCGTCGCGCTCCATCTCGCACGCCCCCCGATCGAGGTGCCGGACCGGGAAGGGCTCGGCATCCCCTCGCACTTCGAGGCGGCCCGCGGGGCGTACGTGCTCCGCGAGTTCCGAACCGGGGTTCCCCGCATGGGAACGGTGTTCGTCCAGGGGGCCTCGACGACGGGGAACCTCCTCGCCGCGCTTCCGGAGCTGGACTCGTCGGGCGCCAACGTCCGGGTCGTCGCCGCGATCAGCCCCCAGCTCTTCGCGAGGCAGGACGCCGCCTACCGCGACCGGGTGGCGGGGACCGCCGACCGATGGGACGCGATGTGCGTGACGAACCGCGCGCTCCGGCTCATGTCGGACTGGATCGCCCACGAGATCGTCGCGGAGTACTCGCTGTCGGCCGACCGCGACGGACGGTGGCGGACCGGCGGCACGGTCGAGGAGGTGGTCGCAGAGGCGGGGCTCTCGACGGAGGCGATCCTCGACGGCATCGAGAGATTCGTGCGCGAGCGCGCCAAGAGGCTCGCGAGGCTCGGGGACGCCGTCGAGGAGGCGCGGAGAAGGGGGTCGGGCGCACCGTGACGATCTCCGCGGTCCCGCCTTCGGGCGCGTCGCCCGGGCCCGCCCGTGGGGGAAAGCCGGACGCGGTGTCGGCATATCCGGCACCGGGCCCGGCTGCCGGCGGGGCCGTCGGCTCCCCGGATCGCGGATTTCGGCCGGAAAGGGGTCCGGACCTCCCGCCTCCCTGACCGGCACGCTCCTTGCGTTGTCTCGGGGCGTCAACGCAACGAGCACTGGGAGGTGCCCCATGTGGTTTGGCGATGAAACTTTCTGGCTGAACGTGGTCAACGCGGCATTCGGCATCGTCACCGTCGCGGCGGTCGCCGTCGTCGTCACGTCCGTCGTCGTCGAGATCGCCCGCCGGATGCACGGGCCGCACAGCTAGTCGGGATCCCTCCCTCCGGGGGAGGCGGCGCCCGTTCCGCGCGGTATGCGGTACCGCTTGATCTTCTCGTAGAGGGTCGAGCGGTCGATCCCGAGGACGGCGGCCGTCTCCTTCACGTTGCCGTCGCGGCGCTTCAGCGTGGCCGCGATGACCCGCTTCTCGACCTCGGCGAGGGGAAGCTCCGTGGGCACGACCCAGGCGGCGCGCTCGTCCGCCTCGCGGAGCAGGAACGAGAAGTCGGAGCCGGTCAGGGGGCGCCCGCGGCAGGTCGCCAGCGCCCGCTCGACGGAATTCTCGAGCTCCCTCACGTTTCCCGGCCAGTCGTGGTTCACGAGGACCGCGAGGGCCGAGTCGTCGAGCGGGGACGGCTCGCGGCCCATCTCCGTCGCGATCCGCTCGATGAACTCCTGGGCGAGGAGCGGGATGTCCTCCCTCCGCTCCCGGAGCGGCGGGACCCGGATGTCGATCACGTTCAGGCGGTAGTACAGGTCCTCGCGAAACGTCCCCTCGCGGACCGCCTCGAGGAGGTCGGCGTTCGTGGCGGCGAGGACCCGCACGTCCACGCGGATCTCCTCCGTCCCCCCGATGCGGAAGAAGGTGCGCTCCTGGAGCACGCGGAGCAGGTCGAGCTGGAGCTTCGGCGAGATGTCCCCGATCTCGTCCAGGAGCAGGGTCCCGCCGTCGGCCAGCTCGAACTTCCCCTTCCTTCGGGCGTGGGCGCCGGTGAACGCCCCCTTCTCGTGTCCGAACAGCTCCGATTCGAGCAGGGTCTCCGTCAGCGCGGCACAGGAGACCGCGACGAAGGGGCCGCTCGCCCGGTCCCCCACCTCGTGGATCGCCCTCGCGATCCGCTCCTTGCCGGTCCCGCTCTCCCCGCGGATCAGCACGGTGCTGCGGAGGCTCGCGATGTCCCGGACGAGCGCGAAGATCTCCTGCATCCTCGGGCTCTTGCTGACCATGTCCTGGAAGCGGTGCCGCTCCGACAGCGTCCGGCGCAGGATGAGGTTCTCCCGCTCGAGCGATCGGAGGCGCGAGATCCGCTCGATCAGGAGCGAGATCTCCTGCGGGTTGCAGGGCTTGACGATGTACTCGTGGGCCCCCTCCTTCATCGCCGAGATCGCCGTCTCGACCGTCGCGAACGCCGTGATGATGATCAGCGTGGCCCCGGGGCGGATGCGCCGGATCTCGCGCAGCGTCTCGATGCCGTCCGGCCCGTTGGGCATCTTGAGATCGATGAAGGCGATCGCGTAGTCCCGCTCGCGGGCCTTCGCGATCCCCTCGGTCCCCGAGCCTGCGGTGTCCACGCGGTGGCCGTCCTCCTTGAGCCATGCCGCGAGCGACTCGCGCTGGACCCGCTCGTCGTCCACGACGAGGATGTCCCAGGAACTCGTCACGATGCTCCTCCCGCGCTCGAGGCTGCCTCCCGGGCGTGGCCGGGGGGCATCGGAAGCCTCACCCGGAAGGTCGTGCCGCGCCCGACGGCGGAGTCCACCTGGATCGTTCCCCCGTGGGCCTCGACGATGCCGTAGACGACGGCGAGGCCGAGTCCGACCCCTCCGCCGCTCTCCTTGGTGGTGAAGAAGGGATCGAAGATGCGCGGAAGATCCTCCTCCCGGATCCCGCTCCCGGTGTCCCCGACCTCGAGCAGCAGCGAGTCGCCGTCCCGTCTCACCTCGACCCGCAGCAGGCCGCCTCGCGGCGTGGCCTCGGCGCCGTTCAGCACGAGGTTCGTCACGACCTGCTCGATCTGGCTCGCGTCGCACAGGAGGCTCGGCAGCGAGTCGGCGATCTCCGTCTCGAGGCGGACGCCGGCCAGATCGAGCTTGTGCGACACCAGGGAGAGCGTCCGCCGCACGATCTCGCCGAGATCGGCGGGGCCGGGCTCGCCCCTGGCCTTTCGCGAGAACGAGAGCAGGTCCGACACGATCCGGCCGACGCGCGAGGTCTCGTGCGAGACCTGGGAGAGGTAGCCCCGGAACTCCTCGACCCGATCCTTCGGGATCCCGTCCTCCCGGAGGATCCTCTGCATGAGCATGGAGAGGTTGAGCACGCCGGAGACCGGATTGTTGATCTCGTGGGCCACGCTCGCCGCGAGGCGGCCGAGCGAGGCGAGGCGCTCCCGGTGCGCCAGCTCGCGCTGGGCGGCGCGGAGCTGCGCCGTGCGCTCCTCGACCATGCTCTCCAGGCTCTGCGTGAACTCGGCGTTCTTCCGGACCGCCTCCTTGAGGCGCTCGCGCATGGCGTTGAAGGACCGGGCGAGGGCCCCGACGTCTCCCGGCGCGTCCTCGGAGATCGGTTTCTCGAGGTCCATCTCGCTGACGGCCCGCGTTCCCTCGATCAGGCGCCCGATCGGGCGGCCGACGAACCGCCGCGTGAAGAAGACGGCGAAGAGCGCGATGAGGACCATCTCCACGAGGGTCGTGGCGAGCTCGCGGAGCTTGAGGCCGGCGAGCTCCCGGTCCACCGGGGCGAGGTCGAGCGTGACGTCGAGCACGCCGAGGACGCTGCGGGAGGCCGGGTGGGCGTGGCAGGAGGCCCCGCTGCACGCCGGCTCGTTGTAGATCGCCGTCACCATGCCCATCTTGCGGTCGCCGTCCGCCCCCCGGAAGATCCGGGAGCGCGACGGGACGTCCACGCGGACGAGCGGCCGCTCCCTCGCGTGGCACAGGAAGCAGGCCTCGGCGTTCTTGTCCACCTGGGCCAGGGGCTCGTGGGCGGTCGAGAACATGACCCGGCCTTCCTTGTTGAAGATCCGGATCCGGTCGATGCCCTGCTTCGACGCGATCGTCTGCATGATCTGGTAGGCGGATTCGCGGTGGTCGGCCAGCATGGAATGCCAGGTGGCGGCGGCGATCCCGCGCGAGAGCTGGTCGGCGCCGAGCACGAGTCCGGAAAGGAGCTGGCGCTCCTGGATCTGCACGTTGTAGAGGGCGAACACCGCCTCGACGAGGATGACGAGGGCCGTCAGGGCGACGATCAGCCTGAGCTCCAGGCTCTTCGGCACGGCGCTCCTCTCGGGCTCATCCGCGCGAGGGACCGAGCGTCCGGGCGGATTCGGATGTTCGGTTATACCACCACGGACCTCCATGGCCCAAGGGAAACGCTCCGATACCTGCGGCCTCGATCCGTTTCGGTGCTAGGATTCGCGACGCCTGGAATCGACGGGGCGAACGCGCAGGATGCCGCTCAGCGAATCCGACACTCGAGCCAAGCTGATTGATCCGGCGCTCCACGAGCGCGGCTGGACCGAGGATCTCCTCCGCCGCGAGGAGACCGCGGGCGCGATCGCGATCGTGGACGGACGACCCAGGAAGCAGGCCAGGGGGCGGATCGACTATGTGCTCCGCGTCAAGGTCCACCCCGATGCGCAGGCCGTCGCGGTCGCTCTCATCGAAGCGAAAGCGGAGAGCCTCCCCCCGGACCACGGCATCGAGCAGGCGAAGCGGTACGCCGCATGCAAGCGACTCCACGTGCCGTTCGCGTTCTCGAGCAACGGGCACCAGTTCGTAGAGCACGACCGGTTCACGGGCCTGACGAGCGGATCGCTCCCGATGTCGGCATTCCCCACGCCTGCCGAGCTCCGCTTGCGGTACGAGCGCGGCAACGGGTTCCGCCTCGAAGACCCTGCCGCCGGCCCGCTCCTCGTCCGCTATCCGGGCGGGGAGGCGACGCGGCGCTACTACCAGGACGCCGCGATCCGGGCGGTCTTGGAGAGGCTGGCGCGCGGCGGGAAACGCGCGTTGCTCTCTCTCGCGACCGGATCGGGAAAGACCTTCATCGCGGTGCACCTCCTGAAGCGGATCGCCGATGCCGGCCAACTGAGGCGGGCCCTCTTCGTTTGCGATCGCGACGAGCTGAGGAACCAGGGGCTCGGCGCCTTCCAGGCCGTGTTCGGGTCGGAGGCCGCGGCCGTCAGCGGATCGAACCCCCAGAAGAACGCCCGCGTCCTGATCGCGACCTACCAGACGCTGGACATCGCTTCGGACGAAGCGGGCGCGAACTTCCTCGTGAAGCACTATCCGGAAGACTACTTCAGCCACATCGTGATCGACGAGTGCCACCGTTCGGCATGGGGAGAGTGGTCGATCGTCCTGGAGAGAAATCCGAACGCCGTCCAGATCGGACTGACCGCGACGCCTCGGCAGATCGAGGTTCGGGAGTCATCCGCCGAAGCGGTCGCAGACGAGCGGCTGCGCGCCGACAACATCCGTCATTTCGGCGAGCCCGTTTACGAGTACGGCATGGCCCAGGGGATCGACGACGGCTACCTCGCCGCGTGCGAGATCGTCCGCAGAGACATCTTCCTCGACGAAAAGACGGAGCCGGAGCGGAGCACGGGAGTGACGCGGGAGGACCTGCCGGGCAAGACGATCAAGGATCCCGACACGGGAGAATTTCTGACCGACGAAGAGGCGAGAGAACGGTACGATGCTCCGGTTTTCGAGGGCCGGCTTCTTCTCCCGGATCGCGTCTCCGCGATGTGCCGGGACCTGTTCGACCACCTCGTGGCCACCGGGGGTCCCGAGCAGAAGACCATCGTGTTCTGCGCGAGCGATCGGCACGCCGGCAAGGTGGCGGCGGAGCTGGGGAACCTCTACGCCGGTTGGTGCGAGTCGAACGCGCGCCCGCGGCTCGAGCCCTACGCGTTCAAGTGCACCGCCTCCGAGGGAGGCTCGGACTTCTTGCCCGATTTCCGGGGGGCCTCGCGCCACCACTTCGTCGCGACGACGGTGGATCTGCTCACGACGGGCGTGGACGTTCCCTGCGTCCGCAACGTCGTGTTCTTCAAGTACGTGGCATCGCCGATCGCCTTCCACCAGATGGTCGGAAGGGGAACGAGACTCCATGCCCCGACGAACAAGCTGATGTTCCGCGTGTACGACTACACGAACGCGACCCGGCTGTTCGGCGAGGAGTTCAGGACGCGCTTCACGCCCCCGCGGGAGAGGAAGCCCGAATTCGTGCCGCCGGAGCCTTCGGAGAGGACGCTCCAGGTCGAGGGGTTCGACGTCCGCGTGACCGACGCGGGCCGGTACATCGCGACCGACGTAAACGGGAGGACGGTGCCGGTGACCGTGGAGGAGTACAAGGAGCGCTTGGCGGCGAGGCTCGTCGAGGAGGTGCCGACGCTCGATCGGTTCCGCGGCGTCTGGGTCGTCCCGCTCGAGAGGCAAGCCCTCGTCGGCCGCCTTCCCGACGGGGGGCGCGCGCCCGCGCTTGTGCGGACGCTCGCGGAGATGGACGCCTACGATCTCTACGACGTCCTCGCGGAGCTCGGCTACGGGATGGCGCCGCGGACGCGCTCCGAACGCGCGGCCGCGTTCGGCTACAAGAACCGCGAATGGCTCGAGAAGATGCCCGAGCCGGCCTCGGCGACGCTTCGCGCCGTCGCGGGGCAGTTCACGGCCGGGGGAACCGAGGGCCTCGAGAACCCGGAGATCTTCCGCACGCCCGATGTCGCGCGCGCCGGCGGGCTCGACGCGCTCCGCGCGGTCGGGCAGCCGGCCGACGTGCTGAAAGAAACCAAGGAAAGGATGTTTGCGGCGTGAGGGGTGGGAGTTTGGCCGAAAGAGAAAAGGCCCCT
>ERZ1649853.121-NODE-121-length-32413-cov-10.386643_pt1 | contig 32413 bp, 19 predicted proteins | sample MGYA00575353_ERZ1649853 | MGnify/ENA primary metagenome ERZ1649853 (study PRJEB40853, sample SAMN11349654) | freshwater sediment metagenome | isolation source: river sediment | host: Sediment | place: India: Okhla Barrage, New Delhi | collected 2017-02-21 ...
CAACCCCCGGCTGCCACGGAAAAACCTACCGAGGTCGTGACAGAGAAACCCACCGAACCCCCCGCAGCAAAAGAGCCGGTCACCCTGCGGTATGCCAACTGGAACCTGGGTACGGAAGAGGAAAATAACATCCAGCGGCAGCTTATCAAAGCGTATACCGACCTTTACCCGCATGTAACCATTGAATTTGTGGACATGTCCGGTGAAGGCGGCTGGGATGCCATTCTGACAGCCTACGCCGCAAAGGGCGAACTGCCCGACGTCTTCATGGCAAACAATGTGCCGTTGTATGTCTCCAACGGCTGGCTGGCTGATCTTTCAGAGTTCACCGCAAACGACGCGGATTGGGCAAATGTACCCCAGGCATTGAAGGACAGCTTTACCTATTCCGGAAAAGTATATGGTTTGCCGGCAGCCCAATTTGTGATGGGCTACTTCGTGAACAAGGACTTGTTTGAAGCTGCCAACCTGGATGCCCCGGAATACGGATTCACGCTGGATGAATTCAATACTGCAGTCACATCCCTGACCAATGTCTCCAAGGGCATTCTTGGGGTCTGCGAGCAGGAATTCATTACCGGCTGGTATTCCAATGCCATTGATCCCAACCTGAAGTGGTTCAGCTACGACGGCGGGAAGATGAATTACAATTCCGCCGCCTTCAAGGAAGCCATTGCAAAGACCGGCGAAATGAAGCCATACACCTGGCAGGGTCTGACCGATGAACAGAAAACTAATTTCAAATCCACCGGTCCGTGGGAATTATTCCTGAACCAGGAAGTTGGTATGCGTTGGGATGCATCCTGGTCGGTGCCAAGCTACGTCTCAAATGCAACGTTTGAATGGGATTTCATTGGCGTACCCGGCGGCAACCAGGCAATTGTCTTCGATGTCATCACCGTATCCAAGACTACCGCCAACCTGGAAGAAGCATATAACTTCGCCAAGTGGATGACCTTCTCTTCTGAAGCATACAAGAAGGAAGCTGAACTGGCTGAAGCCATGGGCACCGCCCCCAAGATGCCTGTATCTGTGGATGATGCCTCCATTGAACTCTACAAGAAATTTGTAGACAAACCCGGCATCTTGATGGCGCTTGAAAACCTGGACGACAGCATGGTTGAATCGCTGGCAAAGATTGTTCCCGGCTACATCAATGCCCGCTGGGAAGGCAAGCCCGGTATTGACATTGGCGAGGACAAGGATGTCAATATGTGGTACATGTTCAACTTTGCCAATGAGGGTCGCTACAAATACGAGGATTATGCAGCGCAACTCGAAGAGTTTGCCAACAAGATCCTGGCTGATGCAGCAGCGGAAATGAACAAATAATCGTTGGATCGGACAAGGGCGTTGTGAAATCACAACGCCCTTGTCATCTTTTAGGTTTGGAGAACAGTGTAATCCACATGACCAAGAAATTCATGAACCTTCTTCGAATCATTGGATCAACAATCATCCTCCTGGCAGCCCTGCCTGTTTCCATCCCGGCTTCTGGGATGGGCGATACAACCTCCGCTTTTGCACAGGCAGACACAAATGACGGCAGCATTGAAATCCGGGCGGATTCTTTTGGCTTGCCCCAGAGCAACCATCCAGTAAGCCAACTGTATGACAAGCCAAGCGTCTTTCTCCAACAAGGAGACAGCATTCATTTCACGGTTTCCATTGAACAGGATGGACCCTACACCCTGTCCTTTGATATGGCTGCCACCGAGTCATTCATCAACGCTCCCGAAGGGCAGATTCTGATTGATGGCGGATTCCCATCCATTGAATCGCGGCGAATCCTCTTTCCCATCTACTATCAAAACACCCAGGACGCATTTCCACTTGACCGGTATGGGAATGAGGCGTTGATCCGCCAGGAAAGGGTATATCGCTGGACCAGATTTGCCATCCGGGATGCCAATTTCAGTCAAAAATACCCATTACAATTTCAACTCTCCCAAGGCGAGCATACCCTTGAGTTTCGCATGATCAAGGAAGCCATGCTGCTTGGTAGTATTTATATTGAGCCATTCCAGGATGATCCCACCTACCTGGAGTACCTGGAAACCAACCAGGCGGCGGATTCAAGCGAATTCCTGATTGAAATCGAAGCGGAATCTCCTTCCTTCAAAAACAATACTTCAATCCGACCCATGAATGATCGCAGCCTGGAAGTGTCACCCTATGATACCTACCAGTTGTTATTAAACACGATGGGTGGTGAGAGCTGGGATGCCAGTGGTTCCGCGATCTATTATGAATTCGATGTTCCAGAAGATGGAATGTACTCCGTCACGCTTCGGGCACTTCAAAATACCAGGAATAATTTCACGGTTTTTCGAAAAATCACCATCAATGATGCAGTTGTTTTCGCTGAATTAAACGAAGTTGCATTTCCCAATCAGAGCAAATGGAAAAATTACACACTGGGGGGAGAACAAACACCCTATCGAATTTTTCTGAATCAAGGCAAAAACACATTGGGAATTGAAGCAACCAATTCCCCATACCAGGCGGCAATCGAGAAAATTCAAAAGGTATTGATTGATATTAATACACTCTCGCTGGAAATCAAAAAATTAACCGGCAACCAGGTGGATCCTTACAAAGAATGGGAAATCTCAGAGTATATTCCGGACATCAAGGAACGCCTGATGGCGATTGCAGAGGATCTGCAGGTTGACCTGGATGTGCTGACGGAGATCAACCAGGGCAGCGGTTCCCAGGAAGTGCTCACCTACCAGATGGCGATCGATAACATCCTGATCCTTGCAGAGGACCCGGACAAGATTCCATCCCGGATGAACCGTTTTTCGGAAGGATCCGGTTCCGCCGCCCAATTGCTTGGCAACATTCTGCCTTCCCTGCAAAGTCAGCCGCTTGCACTGGATAAAATTTACATCCACTCCCCCAACAACATTCCCGCACAAATCAAAGTGCCGTTTTGGACCTCATTGGTGGATGGAGTCAAACGTTTCATTCGATCCTTCCAACCCAATCAATATGCATCCATTGGGGCGGCGGAGGATGAAATTGAGGTTTGGGTGAACCGCCCCCGCCAGTACGTGGATTTGCTGCAAACCCTGACAGATGAAACATTTACCCGGGATACAGGCATCAAGGTTAAATTTTCCATCATGCCTAATGAATCCAAGCTGGTTCTTGCCAACGCTGCCGGAATTGAACCGGATGTGGCATTGGGTGTAAGCACCAATGTCCCTTATGAACTGGCAATCCGGAACGCTCTCATGGACCTGCGTTCATTTGAAGACTTCGATTCGTTTATCCGGATTTATTCACCCGGGTCTCTCCTGAGTTACATTATTAACGACTCGGTCTACGCCATTCCAGAAACGCAGGACTTCTGGGTAACCTTCTACCGGAAGGATATTTTGGACTCCCTTGGCATTCCGATTCCCGATACCTGGAACGAGGTGATCGAAATCTTACCGGAACTGCAACGATATGGGATGAATTTCAACACCCCCCTTTCCAGCGGCAGCGGAACCAAGGGGTACCTGATGACTGCACCCTATATCTTTAACTACGGGGCGGAATTGTACAACGAGGATGGTTTTTCAACGGGTTTAGGCAGCGACCAGGCAATCAAAGCAATCAAATTTATGGCGGAGAGCTTTACGATTTATGGCATGCCGCTGACCACTTCCAGTTTTTATGACAGCTTCCGCTATGGCAGCCTGCCCATTGGTGTATCCAACTTTGAAACCTACTTAAAGCTGTTGACCGCCGCTCCGGAAATCAGCGGATTATGGGCAATTGACCTGTATCCAGCCACGGTACTGGAAGATGGAACACAGAACCGTTATGCCACCGGCTCCGCCCAGGCATCCATCATGTTTGCAGGCACCGATAAACCCCGGGAAGCATGGGAATTTATGAAGTGGTGGATGTCCACTGAAACCCAGGTGGATTTCCAGCAACAACTGGTGCTGAACTATGGCCTGGAATATCTCTGGAATTCCGCCAACGTGGAGGCATTCCAATACTCACCCATCCCGGAGGAACATAAAGCGGTTATTCTGGAACAATGGGAATGGCTGCAGGAACCCGTCAAGCTTCCCGGAAGTTACATGCAGGAACGAGAATTAAGCAATGTCTGGAACAAGATTGTTTTTGACGGGGTCAATCCACGGGTGGCAATTGATAATTCCATCATTATTATCAACCGGGAAATCACTCGAAAAATGGAGGAATTCGGCTACCTTGAGAATGGGGTAAAGATCAAGGAGTTTAAGATTCCAACGATTGAATCCGTCAGGAGGTGGATGGAAAATGGCAATTAATGTGATGAAAAACACCAACAGCCGGATTGGGAAATGGGCACAAAAGGAAGGGAGCGCATACGCTTTCATCTCCATGTATGCACTGATGTTTTTTATTTTCATCATGGTGCCCGTACTGGTTGCCTTTCTGCTCTCCTTCACCTTTTTTGACACCATTCAGCTTCCAAGATTAATTGGGCTCAAAAATTATGTTGTCCTGCTGACCCAGGATGACATTTTTATGAAGTATGTCCTGCCAAATACCATCCAATTCGCGGTCATTGTCGGTCCCGGCGGTTACATCCTTTCATTTGTACTTGCATGGATCCTGGCACAGCTTCCCAAGGTACCCCGAACCATCATGGCTCTGATTTTATACTCACCCTCGATGACATCCGGTGTTGCCATGACGGTTGTGTGGCTGACGATGTTCAGCGGTGACCAAAACGGCTATCTGAACAGTTTTTTGTTGGGATTAAACGTTATTCAGGAACCAATCCAGTGGCTGCAATCTCCGCAATATCTCATGACCATTATGATCATTGTCACCTTGTGGAGTAGCATGGGGGTTGGCTTCCTGGCAATGCTTGCCGGTATCCTGGAGATCAACCCGGAACTGTACGAAGCAGGCAGCCTGGATGGCATCAATACCCGGTTCCAGGAGATTTTTTACATCACCATCCCCTCCATGAAACCGCAGATGTTATTCGGCGCCGTCATGTCCATTGTATCCACCTTCCAGGCGGGTGCCATTGGCGTTACGCTTTCCGGCGGGAATCCCACCCCCCAATATGCCGGTCAATTGATTGTGAACCATATTGAGGACTTTGGCTTCCTGCGTTATGAAATGGGATATGCCGCGGCGGTTTCGGTCGTTTTACTGCTGATGGTCCTGCTGTTTGCCAGGGTTGCCAATAAACTGTTTGCCAGTGAGCAGTAGAGGTGAATATGAAACAGAAATCCCTGAAAAAATTTTCAAATTTTCAAAACAGCCGGATCAACCCGAAGGGGTACCATCCAAGCCAATTGAAGTTCTACGTGATGCTGCTGCCACTGATCATTATCATGCTGCTGCCAATCATTTTTATTTTCTCCCACGCCTTCAAACCGCTGGATGAATTATTTGCCTATCCACCCCGTTTTTTTGTAATCAACCCAACTTTCAAGAATTTTACTGACCTGTTTTCCAAAATGTCCGGATCGGGAATCCCGGTTAGCCGGTACCTGTTCAACAGCATTGTCATTACAATCGTCACAGTTGCGGCATCAATTGTTGTGTCTTCAACCGCAGCTTACGCCCTGTCCAAGAAAAAATTCAAGCTCAAAAAAGTGTTATTTTCCATCAATACGGTGGCTTTGATGTTTGTGCCCATTGCGGTCACCATTCCCAGGTTCCTGATTATTGAGAGGTTAAACCTGATGGATACTTTCCTGGTGCATGTCCTGCCAGGACTGGCAATGCCGGTTGGGCTATTCCTTATCAAGCAGTTCATTGACGGCATCCCGGATGATGTAGTGGAAGCAGCCCGAATTGACGGGGCAAGTGATTGGCGCATTTATTATGCCATTATTCTGCCAATGATCAAACCGGCAATTGCCACCATTGCCATTCTGACATTCCAGGCTACATGGAACAATGCAGAAATCTCCACCATGTACATCAATGATGAAAGCCTGAAGACGTTTGCCTTTTACCTGACAACCCTGACATCCACTGCATCGGGAGCAAATGCAGTTGCCGGGCAGGGCATTTCTGCTGCAGCTTCCCTGATCACATTCCTGCCCAACCTGATCATCTTCATCCTGCTGCAAAGCCAGGTGATGAGCACTATGTCACATTCGGGGCTCAAATGATGAAAAAAATCCTTCCCATCCTGTTGATTGCATGGATTTTGATCCTTGCTCCCGCTGGTGTAAACGCTGAATCGCCTTACACCACCTGGGCATTGGGTCCGGGCGGCGAGTTGTATATGACCCAGGATGCCTACAGCCCTGCAGATGAAATAGATCTGCCAATATCCGGGGCGGAAGATATGGTCATGACTCCGGATGGGTTCCTCTACATTGCTGATACTGCGAACGGCAGGATTGTCAAGCTTAAGAATTTTGTAGAGGTGGCATCCTATGGGGATGACATCCTGCAAGGTCCAACCGGGTTGTTTGTGGATGAAGATGGTGTCATGTACGTTGCGGATTCCAAGCAGAATATGATCTTCATCCTGGATCGGGACGGAACCGTGATCAAACAGTTTGGTCGCCCCGTGGAGCCATTATTTGGCAGGGACCGCGAATTCCTTCCACGAAAAATTGCCGTGGATGCCCGGAAAAATCTTTATATCATCAGCGAAGGTTCCGTGGATGGCATTGTCCAGATGAACACCAATGGTAATTTCATTGGATACTTTGGGGCAAATACCGCCACCATGTCCTTGAAAATGATCCTGCAAAGGCTCTTCTTGACAAAAGAACAGCTGGACCAATTCATCAAAAATGAAGCTGCCTCTCCATCCAATATTGCCATCGACAATCAATCCATGGTGTATACCATCACCGCAGGGACTTCCGGGACCAGGAGCATCCGGAAATTTACAGTCGCCGGGAAGAATATTTTCCCTGATGCCATCGGTTCCACCACGTTTCGCGATATCAACGTCAGTGACAATGGCTTGATCCTGGCTGTGGATGCCAACGGCAGGATTTACGAATATGACTACAATGGCACGCTGCTGTTTGCCTTTGGGGCGCAGGATAAAGGAGACCAGCGGCTGGGCACGCTGCGAAATCCAACCGCCATTGAACGGGATGGTGAATACATCTATGTTCTCGATAAGGATAAGAATGCCATTGTTACCTACCAGACGACTGCTTTTGCCAGGCAGGTGCATGATGGTGTCAGCCTGTACATGGATGGCTTTTATCTTGAAGCAAAACCTTACTTTGAAGAGGTGCTTAACTATAACGGCTCCTTCATCATGGCATACCAGGCAATTGCAGACGCATATTTCAAGGAAAGGGACTTCACCAATGCCCTTGCGTATTATAAATATGCTGAGGATCAGAGTGGGTATTCCGAAGCCTTTTGGGAACTGCGCAATGCCGTCCTGCAAAGGACGCTGACCCAGGTCATTCTGGGATTGTTTGTTCTTTGGATTGCCACTACGGTTGTCAAACGGCTGGACAAACGGCACCACTGGTTTGAACCAATCCGCCAGTGGTTCCGAAACCTTCAAAGATTCAAGCTGGTGGATGACTTTGTTTTCCTGTTCCGGTTCATCAAACAACCAGCTGACAGTTTTTATTACATTAAGAAAAATTTTCGCGGCAGCATGACTTTTGCCCTGATTCTCTATGCGTGGGTCGTGGTTGTCAGGGTGGTATCCCTGTATATTACCGGGTTTATCTTCAATCCGTACACAAGCCCGGCTGAAATCCGGGTTGAAAACGAAATCATCTACACCCTCCTGGCGATATTCATCTGGAATGCAGCCAATTACCTTGTTTCCACCATCAGCGATGGCGAGGGACGCATTCGGGATGTAGTAATCGGCAGCGCTTACAGCCTGTTCCCCTATGCCCTGTTTACACTGCCCATCGCTCTGTTAACCAATGTTCTTTCAGGAAACGAATATTTTCTATATACGTTTCCCACACAAATCGTGTACGCCTGGACAGGTATCATGCTGTTTATCATGGTGAAGGAAATTCACAATTATTCATTTTTGGAAACAGTAAGGAATGTCCTGATCACCATTTTCACCATGGGTCTGTTCCTGCTCACCGGCTACATCCTCTACGTCCTCTTCAACCAGCTCTTCGACTTCATTTCTGCGATTCTTCAGGAGGTAAGGTTACGTGGCTAAGTTGCGAAAACTTTTCCTGGGTATGCTTCTGCTCTGCCTGACTCTGGGCACACGGACAGAAGCCCTGTATGCCATGTTCCAACCGGAAGGCAACCCGGCATATCCTGCCAGCCTGGCGGATTCCAGCTCCCCTGATTGGAATTTCAACCGGGATATTCCGGACAGTTATGAACTGGTTGCAGAGAACGGTGGTTTCCAGCTCTTCGTGGATCGCTCCACAATTGCCTTCAAGGTTGTGGATAAACGCAGCGGGTATGTCTGGCACTCCAACCTGGATGAAGTCGGTCCGGATGACAAGCTCAACAAAACATGGACTGCCTTCGCCCGCAGCGGTATCAGTATTGAATATCTGGATTTAAAGGCAATCAGCAAGCGGGCTTCCATTACCAATTCCGAGCATACGATGGACGTGAGGATGATTGATCAGGGCTTTGAAGCTGAGGTGACATTCATCGATCCCTCCATCACAATTGTTGTCATTGTAAAACTGGAAGCAAACGGCGTGAGTGTGGAAGTGCCATTTAACCGCATAAAGGAAGCAAGCCCGGATTACAAGCTCGGTCTGCTGCACGTTTATCCATTCTTCGGCGCAACCCGTGAAGATACAGTCCCCGGGTATATGTTTATTCCAGATGGGTCCGGCAGCCTTATCCGGTTTGCCGCCACCACCAAGGCAAAAAACATGTACTACGGCAAGTACTACGGCGCAGACTTGGGGATGATCACCTCGCTGCCATTTGACCGCACTTCCAACCGGGCGTACAAAATCTCCCTCCCGGTAATCGGTATGGTTCATGGAGAAAAACAGAACGCCTATCTTGCCATTGTTGAGCAAGGGGCATCCTATGGCGAAATCCAGGCTCATCCAGCAGGGGTTATCACCAAATTCAACTTTCTATACAGTGCATTCCTTTACAACGAAAGTTATTTTCAGGCGACCAACCGGTCTGGCGCAGGTGTGACCACCCTGCAGCCAAGCACCAATGCCTTTGATATTAAAATCCATTACCGCTTCCTGACGGGGAGCGAAAGCGATTATGTGGGCATGGCAAGAAGTTACCAGCAATACCTGGTGGAAATGGGAGCTTTGAAAAAAGTTGGAGATCAGAACCCCAACATCGGGATCCGGCTGGAGTTCCTCGGTGGAGAAAAGGAAAAAGTTCTCTTCTGGAATCGGCTGATTTCAATGACAACCGTGGAACAAATGACGGAAATTATCAACCAGCTGGATGTGGAGAACCCCGATGTCATTTATTACGGGTGGCAACCGCTTGGAGCATCCACCATGCCTCCCCGGGCACTGCACATCGACCGCCAATTGGGAGACAAGGAAGAAATTATAAAGTTGAAGGAAAATCTAGCTGCCCGCGGCGGAGCATTTTACCTGTATCTTGATCCCCAGGCAGCCCTGATTGATGAGAAGGGGTACTCCCCACAAAACGACCTGGCAATGTCGATTACCAATTCCAACCTGGTTGGGTTTAACCGCAACAAAATCAACTATTACCTTAACCTGGATGCTATATCCAGCCGATATTCCTCTTTAAGCCAGGATGTATTTTCAGACCTGGGTGCAGGGCTGGCACTGGATGGTATTACCAAAACCCTGTACAGTGATTTTAAGACCAATCACAATCTTAACCGTGAGGAAGCGATCCTCGCGTATCAATCACTGCTGGAAACAAACCGCGGCACCACTGCTCTCTATCTTCCCAATGATTACCTGTTCCGTTACATGGAAGCTTATTATGATATTCCACTATCCAACAGCGGATACATTTATACAACAGATGCAGTTCCGTTTATTCAAATCGTCCTGTCTGGTTATGTCCCCTATTACGGCACTGCCTTGAATTTTGCTTCCAATAGCAGGGATGATCTCCTGCGGCACGTGGACTTTGGGATTTACCCTTCGTATTTCCTCACCTATGAAGAGACTGCCAAAATTCTCAATACCGGTTCCAACTGGATCTATACATCATCCCATCTCCAATGGTCCGAGGAAATTGAAACCACTTATCGTTGGTTAAACAATCTACTGGGACCGGTCAAGGGACATCAGATGATCGCCAGGGATGTGCTTGCAGATGGAGTAACGGCAACAACATATTCCAATGGAATGCGACTGATTGTCAACTATAACAATGATCCTTACTATACCGACAGCCTGATCGTCAATGGCAAGGATGCTGTCATTACGGAGGTGACCCCGTGAAATCGAACAAGTTATTTCCACGCAGGTCCATCACCATTGGGACACGGGAAGCCCTCTACGGGTATTCCTTTGTAATCATCTGGATCATTGGGTTTGCACTCTTTACGGCAATCCCCCTGGTACAAACGTTTCTGTACAGCCTGAACCAGGTGACGGTTTCCGCAACCGGCATCATCCTGGATTCTGTCAAGTGGGCTAATTACTCCCGGGCGTTGTTCACCGATCCCACTTTTGTCCAGTTGTTGATCGAGTACAGCATCGAGACGCTGGTGTCAGTCCCCATTGTCATCATCTTCTCCATGATCATTGCCCTGTTCCTGAACCTGAAATTCAGGTTCAAGGGCATCTTCCGCACCATCTTTTTTCTGCCGGTGGTCATCACCAGCGGACCAGTCATCCGCGAGTTGACTGCACAGGGGGCAACATCCGTCCCCGGCATCACCAATACCGCAGCAGTGGGTGAATTTTTAGCCCAGCTGCCGGTCTATTTACGAAACCCGATTGAATACCTGCTGACCTCGTTTATCCTGATCCTCTGGTTTTCCGGGGTTCAAATCCTGATCTACCTCTCCAGCCTGCAAAAAATAGACAAGAGCATCTATGAAGCAGCAGCCATTGACGGAGCCTCCGCCTGGGAATCCTTCTGGAAAATCACCCTGCCATCCCTCTCCAAGACCACTGTGATTAACGCCGTCTATACGATCATCACTCTCTCGCATTTTTCCGAAAATAAGGTCATCAAGTATATCTACAGCCAGACCTATGCCGTGGAAGGCGGGATTGGCTATTCAAGCGCCATGTCCTTCCTGTTTTTCATTGTCCTGGTTGTGCTTTTGTTGATTATCTACCTGCTCCTGAATGTACGAACGGAGAAAAAGGTTAAATAAGGAGCACCGAACCATGATGAAAAAGATGATTCCGGGAAATATCAAAAGCTTTTTGCTGGGCAGCCGCACAGACTACGGGTTGATATTTAAAATTATTCTGTACCTGTTGCTGATTGCAATTGGCTTTGTCTATCTGTACCCGTTGTTGTTCATGTTTGTTACCAGCATGAAGAGTCCCGGCGACCTGCTGAACCCCATGGTGCAGTGGGTTCCCACAGAATTTTTTACCGGAAATTATGTAAAGGCATTTCGGGTGCTCGATTATCCCACCACCCTGCTTTCCACATTGTTGGTCAGCCTGGTTCCATCCATCATTCAAGCCATTGTCTGTTCGCTGGTTGGGTACGGTCTGGCAAGATACCGGTTTTGGGGCAAAAACTTGATGTTCATGTTAATTCTTGCCACTTTTATCATCCCTGCCCAAACAACTGTCATTCCGCAGATGTTAACCTACAAAAACCTTGGATTACTTGGCAATATTCTGTCACTGATTCTCCCGGCAACCCTGGGACAGGGTTTTCGAAGTGCCATTTTTATCCTGATTTTCTACCAAACGTTCAGCTCCCTGCCCAAAGTGCTGGAGGAAGCAGCACGCCTGGATGGCGCATCGGACTTGCGCATTTTCCTGAGGGTTGCTGTTCCTGCTGCCATCCCCTCATATATCATTTCCATTATTTTCTCCACTGTCTGGTACTGGAACGAAACCTACCTGACGGTCATTTTCCTTGAGGGCGGCATCCAAACCCTCCCCATGCAGTTATCCAAGTTTGTCCAGGCGTATGAAAACCTGTACCCGCCTGGAATGGTGAACATTTTTGATCGGTTAAACGAAGCCGTCAAGCTGAGCGGAACCTTTTTGAACATCCTGCCATTGTTGGTGATGTACTTCATCCTGCAAAAGTGGTTTGTGGAATCCGTGGAACGGACAGGGATTACCGGTGAATAAGGTCTGGTTTTTCTTCCTTGTCTTTACCCTGCTGCTTTCCGCCTGCACACCGGCTCAGGTCAATATCCCTGTTGAAACTGGCAGCCCGGTGATCGTAGCAGAGAATACGGTGGAACCCACTCATCCATTGGAGACCAGTCCGGCAGCGACCCTGCCTTCGGTGGACATTGATGAGATCATCGAATTTGAGATGAAAGGTTCCTTTGATTATTTTTGGGAACAAGCCAATACGGATATGGACAGCCCCGGATATGGGCTGATCCGCGATCGCTATCCCGGATCGGAAGGAATTGCAAGTATTGCAGCCGTTGGGTTTGGATTAACCGCGTACCTGGTGGGAATAGAGAAGGGCTACATTACCAGGGAAGCAGGCATGGAACGAGTCAACCACACACTCGACACCCTGCTGGCATTGGACCGGGTGGAAGGTTTTTACTACCACTTTTTGGATATGAAGACGGGAAAGCGCGCCTGGAACAGTGAGGTTTCGAGCATTGACACTGCCATCCTGATGATGGGGGTGCTCTCTGCCGGTGAATATTTTGCAGGTGAGATTGAAACCAAAGCACAAGAGCTCTATGAAGAAGTCAACTGGACCTGGTTCCTGGATGAATCCCGCAATATGTTTTACATGGCATACCGTCCTGAAAAGGGGTTTGAAGGTCATTGGGATTTTTATGCCGAACAGTTGATGCTTTACGTCCTGGCAGCTGGATCTGATACCCACCCGACAGACTCCCTCCCTTACTACACCTTTACCCGGCACAAGGCGAAGTATGGAACCGGGCAACCCTTCATCCATTCCTGGTTTGGTTCCATCTTCACTCACCAGTTCAGCCACGCCTGGATTGATTTTCGAGGACGCACAGATAAAAAAGAGGTGAACTGGTTTGAAAATTCAGTGGAGGCTTCCCTGGCACAGGTCAATTTTGCCGCTGCCATGGATGAAAAATACCTGACCCTGGGACCCAATGCCTGGGGATTAACTGCCTGCGATGGTCCGGATGGGTATAACGGACTGTATGGTGCTCCTCCCTCCGGCTTTGACAACAAAGCCCACCTGGTTGATGATACCGTTCCTCCGGCTGGCGCCATCGGCTCGATTGTTTTTGTGCCCGAAGCAGCAGAACGAGCCATGGCATATTATTATTCTCTGGATCAGTTAAATGGTAAATACGGTTTTTTGGATGCATTCAACCTCAGCCGTGACTGGTATGCCAACGATTGGATTGGGATTGACAAAGGAATTACCCTGTTAATGCTGGCAAATTACCAGGACAACATTGTGTACAAAGTTACAATGGAAAACAAGTCCATCCTGCAAGGATTAAACCTTCTCGAAATCATCGAAACCAGGTAGAGTTCCAATACCATGATCACCATAAAAGACGTTGCGAAACGCGCCAATGTCAGCATTACCTCCGCATCCTATGCGCTTAACGGCACCGGAACCATCAGCGAAGCCACGCGGCAGCGCGTGCTGCAAGCGGCAGAAGATTTGAATTACCACCCCAATGCCTTTGCCAGGCACCTTAAAAAACAAAAGACCAGGACGCTGGGCGTGTTCATCACTCGCTTTGGAGGTTCTTTCTATGAAGAAATCCTGGAGGGCATCCATGATGCTGTATTGCAGACTGAATATGAACTGATTGTCTGCCCGGAAAGCCGCACAAAACGGAAAATCCTGACCCAGCGGCAGGTGGATGGTGCCATCGTTTTTGATTCAAAAATCCAGAGCGAAGTAATCATCAAGCTTGCATCCAAGGGATATCCGATTGTTGTACTGGACCGCCAATTGGACGTGGAATATGTATTCCCATTGCTGTTGGATAATCAGCAGGGCGTGAAGGAAGCCTTTCAGCACTTGTATGCAGGCGGAGCGCGCAAGATGTTCTTCATCTCAGGGGCACTGGACTCGTTGGACAACACCGAGCGTATGCGGGCATTCCTGGAAGAAGGTGAACATCACCATATCCAGATCCCGGTTTTTAACGGTAACTTCACGGAAGAATCGGGGTATGCAGTTGCAAAACTGATCATTCAAGCCAACGACCTGCCAGATGCTGTGTTCTGTGCAAACGACCAGATGGCAATTGGTTTTCTGCGGGCAATGAATGAACATCACCTGCGAGCGCCAAACGATATTGCCGTGATTGGGTTTGATGATATTCAGATCGCCCGTTATACACAACCTTCTTTAACCACCATAGGAGCATCCCGTTTTCTATGGGGCTCGTTGGCAGCCAACTGGTTGATTGATTTCCTGGAAAATGGCACCCCGTTCCCCGCCTACCGGATCCCGGTAGAGTTAATCATCCGGGAATCATCAGCAAAAACAATACAACGCACATAAATCTTCGCACAGGAATCATATGCAAATTTCCACAATTCTGGAAGATGAATTGAAGGGGTCGGTTGATTTTTTTCTCGATTACACCAATCAGGATCAAACCAGCAAGGGGTTCGGATTAACGGCAGATTCCACCAAGAAGCCCCAGCTTGCTTCGATTGCCTCGTCAGGTTTTGCACTCTCCGCCTGGATCATTGCCTGTGAGCGGAAATATCTCCCACGGCAAAGGGCATTGGATCTTACCAGGAAAACCCTGTACACACTCTACAATCATGCCAGCCATCACCGGGGATTTTTTGCTCATTTTCTGCACATGGACTCTGCACAACGCTTTAAAACCTGCGAATATTCCACAATTGATACCTCCCTCTGCCTGAACGGGGTGATCACTGCCGCCGCCTACTTTGATGACCTGGAAACCAGCGAAATTGCACAGCGTATTCTGGAAAGAGTGGACTGGAATTTCCTGGTCTTTGAGCAGGGAGACCGGACTCTGTTTCACATGGCATATAACCCGGACCGAAACGGCGATTATGTGCATGGCGAGCCCGGTTTCATATCCCAATGGGACATGGCGGCTGAACAAAAAATGATGTACCTGCAGGCTGCCAGCCGGGTACAACCGGAAACAGCACAAAAGCTATACCACGGATTTTCCCGTGATACCGGAAGCTTTGGGGGAAGCAAAATCATCATCAATCCCGGAGGCAATTTGTTTGCCTACCAGTTTAGTGAAGCCTGGATGGACTTTCGCAGCTACCTGGACCCGGATGGATTGGATTGGTTTGCAAATACCCAACTTGCTGCACTGGCGAACCGGCAATTCTGCCTGGAGAACCGCAGCCAGTACCGAACCTACCACGAAAACAGTTGGGGGCTCAGCGCAGGCGACAGTCCCAAGGGATACGCCGTATTTGGCAGCAGCCCTTCCCTGCAAAATCCCCACCATAACGGAACGGTCTCCATCTATGCTGCTTTGGCATGTCTGCCCTTTCTCCCCGACCTGACGCGGGAGTTGGTTGATTATCTTTACCATCACCAACCCCAAACCTGGGGAAAATATGGTTTTTATGATGCCTACAACCTGGATGTCACCCCGCCATGGTACAGCAGTGCCATTTATGGCATAGACAAGGGGTGTTCCATGATCATGATTGAAAATGCCCTGAGTGGATTGGTTTGGGAAACATACACCAATAGCCCGCTCATCCAAAAATCCCTGATGATTCTCGGCTTTACCAGTCGGGAAGGAGAACGACATGAGTAAATTCATTGTGGAAAACGGTCAGTTCTGGCTGGATGGTCAACCCCAGTTGATCCAGGCGGGTGAATTTCACTACTTCCGTACCCCCCGGGAGGAATGGCGTCACCGGCTGGGTTTATTGAAAGCTGCCGGTTTCAATGCAGTGGCATCCTACATCCCCTGGTTATGGCACCAGCTGGATGAAGATGTTTCAGACTTTGATGGCAGTAGCCATCCCATGCGGAACCTGGCTGGCTTTTTGGACCTGGCAGCCGAAATGGGCTTGCTGATCATCGCCCGACCAGGACCTTACATCAATGCAGAGACAATCAACGAAGGAATTCCGCCATGGGTCTTCCGCAAGTATCCCCAGGTAACCTACATCAACCAGGATCATCAGCCGCAGAATATTGTCAGCTACCTGCACCCGGATTTTCTCGCCGTGGTGCGCAAGTGGTACCGGGCAGTGTTCCAGGTGCTGGCGCCCCGCCAGGTTACGCAGCAGGGAAAAATTGTGCTGATTCAGTTGGACAATGAAATGGGAATGATGCATTGGGTCCGGAACATGATGGACATCAATCCAGACACGCTTGCCCGCTTTGCGTCTTACCTTGAAAAAACTTACAACAGGGAACTGACCCGGCGCTACCCAGCTGGACAACTCCAGGATTTTCTGCGAAAGGAAATCAGCCAGCCCACTGAAACCTGGTCGGAAAAGATTTTGCGGGATTATAAATTTTTCTATCGCGAATATCTTGAGGAATATTGCTCCATTTTATGGTCGGAAGCAAAAGCCAATGGCATGGAAGTCCCCCCAGTCATTAATATCCATGGTTTTGCCAATGGCGGAAAAACCTTCCCGATTGGTCTGTCCCAGTTAATCAATGTTATGCGTATGGAGGGGATGATCAGTGCGACGGACGTTTATCCGGGGATTATCGGCGAGGGCACGTACCATCAACTCGTGCTGGTGAATGAGATCACAAAGGCATTGCAGAACCCACAACAACCCTTGTTCTCGATTGAATTTCAAGCTGGCGGCAACCAGGATCACAGCAACGGGCAATCTTCGTTTAATGACCTGCACAGCCGATTGTGCATCTCCACGGGCATGCGCGCGATCAATCATTATCTCTTCTGCGATGGAGAAAATAATCCTGTTCTCAGCCCGGTGAAACGTCATGATTGGGGGCACCCCGTCCGCAAGGATGGCACCCTCCGCCGCCATTATCACCGCTATCCACAGCTTTCCAATGTATTGCATTCCTATGGAACCGACCTGGTACTGGCGCGCCCCAGGACGGTTACATCCATCGGGTTCATCCCGGATTATTTCATGACCGAGGTGAGCAATTCATTCACCCGCGAGGCAACCCGGATCATCACCCACCAGAGGGACGTGGTATTGTTCGATATGATCGCAAGGGGACTTGCGCTGAGCCACCGTCCATTCAACGTCATTGACCTGGAACGCCAACCATTGGATGTAAAACAGACTCCTCTGTTATGGGTAATGATGGAGAAACAATGCTCCGCTCCCATCCAGCAGAAACTGGCTGAGTACATCCTGCAGGGTGGAAAACTCATTCTGGCGGGGCGAATCTGCGAGACGGATCTCAGCGGTTCACCCTGCACCATCCTGAAGGATGCCATCGGAATCCAGGGGGTAAAAACGGATCCGCCTTTTACCGGGAGCCTGGTGGATGCATTTGATTATGTGGACATCCCGGTTTCCTTCCTGGAAACATACACGGGGAGTTATGACGAGGTCTTTGCCATCTCAAAGGAAGGCGAAACAGCCGGGTTTATCCAGTCTTGTGGCAAGGGACAGGTGATGGTATTCGGTGCCGCCATGACGGCAGACACTCTTGATGACCTGGATGTGGTTCATCAAATGGCATTGAAAATGGAATGCCAGCCCCTGTTCCACCTGGAGCCCTGGGCTGATGCCCGTATCAGCTGCGGCGCAAATGGTAATTTTCTGTTCCTCGCCAATTACCAGGAGGACCCGGTGGATACCGTGGTCAATTATGAAAACCACCCATTGTTTGGCGGAAATGCCATTCATCTTCCTGCCCGGCGGGGGGCAATTCTTCCGCTGGACTGGCAGGCACACGAAGGGATCAGGATCCACTTCATCACCTCGGAGGTCGTGGGAGTGACTGACACGGGCAGCCAGGTGGAAATTCGGACACAACAGCAGGAATTTTTGGCAGAATTGACCCTCACCGGCTACCTCTGCAATGAAGCAACCTCTGTCGAAAAGTCTGGAAATATTGAACGCGTCCGGGTTGAGGGCAGGAATGGGAAGATCCTGCTCACAAAAGCAGCGGAAAACCATTCCCAATAACCAGGCTTTTTCCTGCACTGGACGACAACTTTATGAGATGAGCCGGTTGCACCGGCTCATCCTCTTCATCCTGCATCCATTCCCGCCTTGTTATTGCCCGGAAGGCACTGGCTATCACTCCATGATTCGCGCGGGTATAATCCATTCTTGAACAACAAACCCATTTCCCAGGAGAACAACATGGATTTCGCCGCCTATCGCGAAGTATTTCCCGTCACACAACATGGCGTGTATCTCAACAATGCTGCTGAAACACCACTCAACACCCGCGTTCGCCAGCGATTGGAGGAGTACCTCCAGGTTGCCAGTGATGCACCGCAGGATAAGCCTTCCATCCGGTATGCCGTCCGGGCTGCGCTTTCTGATCTCTTTGGCGGTGTACCGGAGGATTATGCGCTGGTGACCAGCACCGGCGTGGGGGTGGGAATTGCTGCTGCCGGTTATCACTGGCAGCCTGGCGACAATGTGGTCCTGCCCGCTGATGAGCACTGGAACAGCACCTTCCCCTGGCTGCGATTACGCCAGCGCGGCGTGGATGTCCGGTTGGTGCCGCCGGACGCCAATCAACGGATTTTACCGGAAGCAATTGCCGCCCGGGTGGATAACCATACACGCATTGTGGCAACCACAGCCGTACGTTTTAATACCGGTTTCCGGGCAAATTTAAAGGCACTCTCTGAAATTGCCCATTCAGCCGGAGCGCTCTTCCTGGTGGATGGCATCCAGGCAACCGGTGTGATCCCGCTCAATGTCCAGGAGGAGGGAATTGACCTGCTGACCTGTGCCGGATTCAAGTGGCTGCTGGGAATGCCGGGGACGGGTTTTCTCTATGCCAACCCGGCTGCCCGGGAACGCATTGAACCGGTGATGCCGGGGATGTTTGCCGCGGATAATCACTACATGCGGGACCTGCATTACTTTCCGGATGCCCGGCGTTACGAAACCGGGACTATTGCCTATTCCCTGTTCCACGCCTGGACAGCCGGGTTGGAACTTCTGAAAGAGGTGGGGATTTCCAATATCCACGCCCGGGTGCTGGAATTAACCGACCGGATCATTACCGGGCTGCGCTGTCTGAAGGCTAACCTTGCTTCTCCGGTAGATTGCCTGCAGGAACGCTCCGCCATTCTTGCCTTTTCGGTCGGGTCAGACGCTGCCAACCAGGAATTGTTGGAAAAATTACAGGCAGGAAAGATCCATGTTGCCCTGCGGGATGGACGGATACGCGTCAGCCCAAACTTCTTCAACAATGAAGCCGAAGTGGACCGGTTTTTGGAAGCAATCTGACAGAATCGCCTACACCAGGACCAACAAATCACAAGGCGCCAGTTCCAGCGCACCCTGGACGGGCATTTCGCTGATGCCGTGCACCCTGCGCTTGCTGTGGCAGTTATACTGGTCCAGCACCCACGCCGGGACGGTTTGAGGTTGTTCAGAGAAGTTGGCAAACACAACCGCCTGGCGGCGCAGGAATCCCAGTACGTGATCATTTTCGGTCGGGATGACGGAAAGCTCACCGCCGGAAAAAATTTCATTCCCCTTGCGCAGGGCAATCAGTTTTTGCAAGCCCCCATATACTCGTCCCTCAATAGTTTCCGGGTTATGGCGGCGGGCGTACTTCCCCCAGTCCGCCCGCGGACGGTGAACCCAGCGGCTGTCGTGGTAGTGGGCAGGGTCATCGCGGTACGTGTAATCATTTAAAGTAGCAATCTCATCCCCCAGGTAAATCAGCGGGATCCCTCCCGCCAGCAGGATGATGCCATGAATCAGCAGGATGCGCCGGATGGCAAGCTCCACCTCCGCCGGACCCTCCTCGCGAATGGCTTTCTCCAGCCCTGCCAGTGAAGCACAGGTACCGCTGATGCGGCAATCACCGGTGTTTGGATTCTCCTGGAACGGCAACCCGCGGGCAAAACTGCCCGGGAAGCGCCCCCGGTAGAATTCGTTCAGGAACTGGCGGTGATCATATCCCCGCACACCCAGCAAGGCGGCATCCTCATCAGAAAATGTCCAGCCGATGTCGTCATGCACCCGGACGTAGTTCACCCAGGCGGTTTCCGGGTGGATTTGGAAACGGGCACTTAACGCCTGGGAAAGCAGCCGCGCCTTGCGAGTGGCAAGCGAATTCCACAATAACGCCATGAGCAATGGGTTATAGGACAGCTGACATTCATCCGGTGCAATGTAGCGAACCACTTCATCCGGGTGGACAATTGCTTCCGACTTGAAAACCAGTGCAGGAGCGGCAATCCTGGCTACCGTATTGAACGCCCGGATGAGCTGGTGGGCGCCGGGAAGATTTTCACAGTTGGTTCCCAGTTGTTTCCAGATAAACGCCACGGCATCCAGGCGAATAACTTCCACGCCCTGGTTGGCAAGAAAGAGCATCTCCTCCGCCATGCGATTAAATACAGCCGGGTTGGAATAATTCAAATCCCACTGGTAGGAATGGAAGGTGGTCCAGACCCAGCGGTTCATATCCGCCCGCCAGCTGAATGCGCCGGGGTGTTCATCGGGGAAGATTTCCCGCAAGTGGCGCTCGTACTGGTCGGGCATTGTCCGGTCAGGAAAGATCCAATAAAACTCCTGGTATTCCTCCTCGCCTGCCCGGGCGCGCTGCGCCCATTCGTGTTCATCGGAGGTGTGGTTGAAGACCAGGTCCACCACCAGGCTGATGCCCGCCTGGCGCAGTTCGCGGGAGAGCGTTGCCAGGTCCTGCATCGTCCCCAGGGGCGGGTGCACCTCCCGGTAACTACTGACAGCATACCCGCCATCATTCTCCCCTTTGGGAGCTTTAAACAAGGGCATCAGGTGCAGATACGTCAACCCCAGTTCCTTGAAGTAGGGAATCCGGGAGCGAATCCCTTCCAGGTCCCCGGCAAACAAGTCCACGTAACATACCCCGCCCAGCATCTGGTTCGACTGGAACCAGAGCGGATCCTCTTCCCGCGCTGCATCCAGGAGAACCAGGTCCTGCGGACGGTCGAACCATGCCCTGGCGATACTGTGCAGCAGGTCCTCGAGGTGATAAAAGAAATCATACCGGGTGCCGTACAAACCGTGATAAAGCTGGAAGAGCCGTGGAAAATGTTCCTTCAACCGGGTTGTAAAGCGCTTCCAATCCTGCGGATGCCCGGTTCGCCGGGCAGCAAATGCCTGCTCCAGCCGGGGGAACAGGCGGTCAAGCGATCGGCGGGCTTCACGGGACAGGTCCATCATCGCATTATTCTCCGGATTGAATCAGCGCCTGCTGCGCCAGTGCCAGTGCCCCCACCACGCCAGACCGGTTGCCCAGACCGGGATGGACAATATATGCATCCATATGCTCCAGCACAGCCGGGGACTGAACATAGCCATTCAGATAGGCGCGGGTTTTCTCCTGCACCAATTTTAATATGTCATCACGCTGCCCCACGCCGCCGCCCAGGATGATCCGCTGGGGGGAGAGAATATAGATATAGCTCGTCATGGCATGGGCTATGTAATGCGCTTCCAGGTCCCAGGCAGGATGATCCGGCGGAAGGGTGGCGGCAGGCTGCCCCCAACGTTTTTCCATTGCCACTCCGGTCGCCAGTCCTTCAAAGCAATCCTGGTGAAAGGGGCAGATGCCAGGGAAGGGATCCCGCTCCAGGTCATGCGGCATGGGGAGATGACCCGCCTCCGGGTGAATCATGCCGTGCAGCAGGCTGCCATTGACAAACACCCCGCCGCCAATCCCGGTTCCAACCGTCAGGTACATGAAAACATCCAGCCCGCGTCCATTGCCCCAATGATACTCGCCCAAAGCAGCACCGTTCACATCTGTATCAAAACCAACCGGCAGATGAAATGCCTGCTTCAACATCCCCACCAGGTTGGCGCCGGTCCAACCCGGCTTGGGTGTGGGAAGGATCTGTCCGTAAGTGGGTGAAAGGGGATTGGGATCCAGCGGACCAAAACAAGCCAGTCCAATGGCAGAAATCTCCGGGTATTGGCGGAAGAAGTCGATGGTGCGTTCCATCGTCTCCGCAGGAGTGGTGGTGGGAAAGCGGATTTCCGCCTGGATATCCTCCGGACCGGTGCCAACCGCACAAACAAACTTGGTGCCGCCGCCTTCAATCCCGCCATACAGAACCGGTTTGGTCATATCATCCCTCCAATTTTAGCCAGAGAAAACCACGCGGGGCAAGCTGAACATTATTCCCAAGGTGTAATGCCTTGTCCGCGAGGAGATCCTTTGCCGGAAGGTGCAATTCATCCGGCAGGGATACTGTTTTGGCATGGTCACCCAGGTTGTTCAATACAAGAAGCTTTTCATCCATCCCATCATACCGATACCCCAGCACAGCAGGATCGTTTGTCTCCACCCAGGAAAACCCATTGCCGCCCAGGGAGGGGTGCTGCTTGCGCACCTGGATCATGTGGCGGATGGCATGGTAAAGCGAACCAGGATCCGCTTTTTGTGCTTCCACATTCACCCGCTGTGGATGATATTCAGGGCTGTCAATGACAGGAGCATACAAAGCATCCGGCGCAGCAGTGGAAAAACCAGCATTGGGGGTGTCATCCCACTGCATGGGAGTGCGCACGCCATTGCGATCAAACAACCAGATATGATCACCCATCCCAATTTCATCACCGTAATAGATAATGGGAGAACCGGGCATTGAAAACAGCAATCCAAACGCCAGGCGGAGTTTTGCCGGGTCATTATCCAACAGGGGCGCAAGCCTGCGGCGGATGCCAAGGTTGAGACGCATGCGCGGGTCGGGGGCATATTCCTGCCACATCCATTCGCGCTCTTCGGGCGTCACCATCTCCAACGTCAATTCATCATGGTTGCGCAGGAAGGTGCACCACTGGCAATTCTCAGGGATGGACGGAGTGCGGTCAAGAATCCAGACCAGCGAGTCCTTGCGCTGCTGCCGGAGCGCCATGAAAATGCGCGGCATCAGTGGAAAGTGAAAACCCATGTGGAATTCATTACCATCGCCAAAGTAGGGACGGACATCCTCCGGCCACTGGTTGGCTTCCGCCAGAAGAATTCTGCCTGGATAGTGTTGATCCATGTAGGCGCGTACCTCCTGCAGGAAGGCATGAGTTTCGGGCAGGTTCTCACAATTGGTGCCTTCCCGCTCAAACAGATAAGGCACGGCGTCCGCTCGAAAGCCGTCAATCCCCAGATCCAGCCAGAACTTGAGAACTTTCAGCATTTCCTCGCGCACAGGTGGATAATCATAGTTCAAATCCGGCTGGGATTCATAAAAGCGGTGCCAGAAAAACTGCCCTGCCTGCTCATCCCACGACCAGTTTGATTTGATGGAATCCAGGAAAATGATGCGGGCGTCGGTGTACTTCTGATCGGTATCACTCCAGACATAGTACTGCCGGTAGGGGGAATTCCTGTCCGCCCGGGCAGCCTGGAACCAGGGGTGCTGGTCCGAGGTGTGATTCATCACCAGGTCGGTCAGGACGCGCATCCCGCGCCGGTGGGCTTCGTCCAACAGGATCTTAAAATCCTCCACCGTGCCAAAGCGCGGTTGGATGGTGTAATAATCCGAAATGTCATAGCCATCATCCCGCAGTGGAGACTGGAAAATGGGCATCAGCCACAGGCAATCCACCCCCAGGTCCTGCAGGTAATCCAGGCGGCTGGTCAAGCCGGGCAAATCACCGTGTCCATCGCCGTTGGAATCCATAAAGGCGCGGACATTCACTTCATAGAATACTGCGTTTTTATACCACATCGATTGTTCCTGCCATTCATCAACCTGGGCGCTTGCAGCGCCCAGGTTGGAAAAATAATTAACCTTTGACGGAACCGGCTGTCAGCCCGCGCACAAAGAAACGCTGCAGGGCAAAGAAGACCAGCAGGGGCAGCAACATGCTGATAAACGCCCCAGAGGTCAGCAGGTGCCAGTCCTGACCCTTTTCACCAACCATGGCAGCCAGGGCACTGGTGACCACGCGGTTTTTGTCACCCAGGAAGACCAGAGCCACCAGGTAGTCGTTCCAGACCCACAGGAACTGGAAAATGGCAAAGGATGCCAGTGCCGGGATCGAGAGCGGCAGAATTAACTGCAGGAAAATGGTGAAGTGCGAAGCGCCATCAATAAATGCCGACTCAAGGATGTCCCGCGGCAAGGTGCTGATATAGTTGAACAGCAGGTAAATTGCCAGCGGCAAGCCAAAGCCGGTGTGCGCCAGCCACATTGCCAGGTACGTACCATTCAGGTTCAATGCAGTATAGTCCCGCAAAATTGGGACAAGGGCAAGCTGCAACGGAACCACCAGCAAGGCAACCACCACGGTAAAGAGCAGCTTGCGACCCGGGAAATTCATCCAGGCAAAGCCGTAGGCGGCAAATGCTGCAATCAAAATTGGAATGATGGTGCTTGGCACAGAAACGGCAATGGAGTTAATGAAGGCACTTCCCAGGTTGTTTCCCTGCCGCTGAATGGTATTGCCAGAAGCATCCGTGTAGGTGATGGTCTTGCCAGTGAGGGTATCCTTGTAATTCTGCAGGGTCAGATTCGTATCAAACCACTGCCATTTGACTTCCTCAACTTTAACAACACGGCTGCGTTTGTTGCCCACCCAGGTTAATGTCCGACCATCCGGGAGTTTGACACCATTGCGCCATTCCTCAAAGGTCGCCGTCGTTCCCTCGATGGTAATCGGGGCATTGGGATCCGTATCCGCTGGAAGAGTAATTTCAGCAGTTTGCACCAATCCCTTGTGGGGAAAAACCGTCCACCAGCCGGAACCGTAAATTTCGCGGCTGTCGCGGAAGGAGGTGATAAAAATCCCAATGGTGGGAACCAGCCAGACCAGGCAGATGAAGATCAGAACTGCATTGATCAGCAGGCTGGAGGTTTTCTTTTGACCTTTAAAACTGCGGGATTTTTCGCTCATCAGAACGCCTTCCTTTCGCGGAACTGCCGCAGGTTGTAAATCATGACCGGGATGACTGCAATCAACAGGATGATGGCGATGGCGGATGCCCGACCAGAGTTGTTATAGGTGAACTGCTGAATATAGAATTCATTGGCAATCACGTTGGTACCGTTATTCCCACCCGTCATCACCCGAACGATATCAAACAACTTCAGGCTGAAAATGATGATGGTTGTGGAAACAGTCAGCAATGTTCCCTGGATGCTTGGAATAATGATGCGGAAGAAGACCTGGGTTTCGGTTGCCCCATCCACACGGGCAGCTTCCAACAGTTCGGCTGGGATTCCTTTCACCGCAGACGAAATAATCACCATCGCATAGCCGGTCTGCAGCCAGACCATGATGATGATCAGAAAGAGGTTATTCCAGGGGGGAATCAGCAGCCAGGGCTGGCTTTGTCCTCCAAATGCAAGAACTATGGCATTCAATAACCCGATTTCCTGGATGCCCACACCCTCGCCGCGGTAGGTGTACACAAATTTCCAGATGACGCCTGCACCCACAAAGGAAATTGCCATCGGCATGAAGATGATGGCTTTGTACACTTTCTCCAGCTTGCTGCGGTCTGCCAGTACGGCAATAATCAGCCCCAATCCGACTGAAAGCCCTGTTCCCAGGATCATCCAGAGCAGGTTGTTGCGGAATGCTTCCAGCATGATTCGGTCGGTAAGGGCAAAAACATAATTCTTCAGCCCGTTGAATTCAAACCCGGTGCTGTTCATAAAACTCAGGTAGAGAGTCCGGACAGTGGGAAGAGCCAGGAACCAGACCAAAATGGCAATTGCCGGACCAATAAACATGAACGGCTGCAAGCGGCGCGTCCATTCGCGGGGCAGTTGTTCCACCACAAAGTTTGTGGCAGAATAGAGGAGGACCACACCACCCACACCCCAAACAATGGCAACCAATGCCATAACGAGCTGGGGAGCGTTGGAATCCCGCAGGAAAATATATCCCTGCCAGAGAACCAGAAACGTAAAGAGGGGCACGATGAGGGCTACCACCAACCGCCCCAACGCGGTGGTAAACCAGGAGAGGACCTGCCCCAAAAATGATTTTTGATTCATATTTGCCTGCATGATTTCTCCTCCCAAAATCATCAATCAGGAAGGGACCCGATTCCTATAATATGGAAAGGGCAGGGCGGAAATCCGCCCTGCCCATCAGGTCAAAACAATGAATTATTCGGTCGGCCAGGCTGCGTCAATTTCCTTGAGCGCAGTATCCAGGTCCACGGAACCGCTGACGTAGCTGGTCATGCCCTTCCAGAAGGAGCCGGAACCCACAGCACCCGGCATAAGGTCGGAGCCATCAAACCGGAGCGAGGTTGCATTCAGGATGATTTCCGCCACACCGCGGTCAACTTCGTTGGAGTACCAGTCCAGGCTGCTGTCCAGGTGGGGTGAAATCATACCACCAGCGCGCACCCAACCTTCCACCGATTCTGCTTTGGTGAAATATTCCATCACAGCGCGAACTTCGGGGCGGTCATTGAACATCGCATAGATATCGCCAGCCACGAGGACAGGCTTGCCGTAGGCATCATCAATGGGCGGCAGGTAGAAGAAGGCATAATCTTCACCAGCTACCAATCCTTCGGGGAAGAAGGTGGTGATGAAGTTACCCTGCTTGTGGAGCCAGCACTTGGGTGGATTGTCAAACATGGGCTTGGGGGAATCGCCAAAAGCGGTTGTTGCAATCGCGCCGCGTCCGCCGTAGGCATAGCCTTCCTTGAACCACAGGTCAGACATCACTTCCGCAGCATGCTTGACTTCGGGGGAAGAGAATTTCAACTCACCAGCCACCCACTTGTCATAGTTTTCAAGCGAGGTGGTGCGGAGCATAATTTCTTCCATCCAGTCAGTGGCAGGCCAGCCGGTGGCAGCGCCGGATTCAATTCCGATGCACCACGGGGCGTCACCATCAGCAACAATCTGGTCGGAAAGGGCAATCAGTTCATCCCAGGTGGTGGGGACTTTGTAGCCAGCTGCATCAAAGGCTTTCTTGGGGTACCAGACCAGTGACTTGCCGTTGACACGGCTCCAGATACCGGCGAGGATCTTGTTGCCATCCTTGGAGGGCATCATACCCATGTCAATCCAGGACTGGTTGTAGTGGGTCTTGAGGTCATCCATATCGAGGAATGTGCCCAGATCCACAGCCAATCCCTTGGCAACGAAGGTGGAAAGCAAACCGGGCTGCGGGAAGTCCACAATATCGGGTGGATTGCCACCTTCAATGGTGATGCCAATGGAGGCTTCAAATTCCTTGGAGCCGGTGTACTGGATATCAATGCCGGTCTTCTCCTCAAAGGCTTTAACCGATTCATCGAATTTCACCGCGTCGTTATCGGTAAATGGACCAGCCATGGTAACAACTTTCCCCTTAAATTCACCAGCCAGGGCGCGATCAAGCTCGGAGCCTGTGGCGGTGGTGGCGGGCTCGGTAGCGGCAGGCTTGGGGGTGCAGGCTGCCAGCACCATCGAGAGCACCGTCAGGACAATCAAAACATACATAAGCTTCTTCATACATCTCCTCCAATGGGACTAAAAATGGATTTTCGCCAAGCGGACTTGTCCGCCTTGGATACACAACGGGGAACCAGCCAGGTTCTCAGAATATGTTATGGAAATAACAGGATTGTTATCAATCATTATACACACAAATGGATAAAATCGATCTGAAAACAGGAGGGGGAATTCATTTGCTGTCCCTGGCAACCAATGAACAATGCAAATGATCGCGTTCTTCAAGTAAGTATTACCATGTAAGCATTTACAGTGTTAGTTTAGCACATCTGATCATGAGAGTCAATACCCTTTTTGTTGGAAAGGGGTCAGGTCGTCTGCCGTTCCACCAAAATTAACGGCAATTTCACCTGCTGTGGTGGACGGGAGGGGTCGATGATGTGGGACATCAGGATCTCCACGGCAAGGCGACCCGATTCATCCAGGTGCTGGCGGATGGTTGTCAGGTCCGCCATTTCCGCAGCATCAATATCATCAAAGCCAATCACGGCAAGCTGTCCTGGGACCTGGATACCCAGCTTGCGCGCCACCCGTAATATGGTCAACGCCTGCACATCGGAGCTGGCAAAGATGGCAGTTGGCGGGAGGGGCAACCCCAGCAGATCATGAACTGCCCGGGTGGCATCCTCCTGGGTGTTGGAGATCAACCGGACATACCCATCCGGCAGGGACACTCCGGCATCCTCCAGCACCTGGCGCATGCCCTTCAAGCGCATGCTTGGTGGATGGATGGAGTAATCCAGTGGTTCCTTATCCCCCAGGAAGGCAATCCGCTGATGCCCTTTTTCAAGCAGGTGGCGGGCAGCCATGCGCCCCCCTTCATAATCGTCAATCACAATGGAATGCATGCCGGGATGGGAAAATTCAATCAGAACTGTTTCAATTCCGTGGTCAATCAGGCGGCGGGCTTCATCCACGTGGATGGGTAGCGACATGAGAATCAAGCCATCCAGGTTGCCTGTGTACGGCAGGGAAGACAGGTAGCTCGAAAGGCGGTTCAGGGAATCCACTGTGTAGATAATTAATTCATAATTGGAAGTCGCCAGCACGCTTGCCACACCCCGCAACCGCTGGACAAAGGAAGGTGCGGTGAAGAACGGAGTAATCACACCCACCCGGTTGGCGCCGCTGAGCGCCCTGGCACGTGCTTCGGCTTTGGGTATAAATCCCAGTTCATCAATGATGGCGAGGACCCGTGAACGGGTTTCCGGGTTGACCTTTTCCGGGTTGTTCAGAACACGGGAGATGGTCGCGATACTCACGCCAGCCCGGTCTGCCACCTCATAGATTGTGGGTTTTTTCTTGGGAGGATACATGCTATTCCTTACCTGTAAGCACTTTCAGTGTAACACAAAAGGAGGTGCAAGGTCAAGCGCGGATTTTTAACAAAAGAAATGGGCGGGATATCCTACCCGCCCATTCATTACAATCGGTAATTGGTGATGATCTAATCCGGCTTATCTCCCGGAACCGCCTACTGGCGTATCATCAATGGAGAGTAGAACCGCGCGCACCGCCAGGCGGAGGGCATAGTTGCCATCCTTCGGGTTGTATCCCTGGCAGGTCAGCAGGGTCAGCCACGGTTTCTCTTCATGCCGCAACGGGGCGGAACTATTCGGTAGCACAGACAGGACCTCACGAACTTCATAGCGATACACCTGCCCATAGAGGTGAACGATCACCTGGTCGCCCCACTTCAAGCGGGAGAGGTTGTAAAACAATCCCGGATCCCCCGTGGCATCATATACGTGCGCCGTCAGGACGGAATTGCCTTTCCAGGTGGGGAAGGCGGTACTATCCAGCCAGCCAACACTCCCATTCAGCCAGCTGACGTCCCAATCACCATCCTGCAGGGGAACGCCGACAATATCAGCACTGACGCCGAGGGTTGGAATTTCCAGCCACAGGTCGCTGTAAACCCGGTAATTCTTTTCAGCAGGTTGGGGTTCCAATACCGTCACCCGGTAAGGTGCAAAACCGGTATCCGGCAGTTCCACCCGGGAAACCCGCAGCGGAACCGATGCCTGGATGCCGTACACATCCACAGGAGACGCGGGGTCGTAGAAGCGCTCGTATGAAAGGGGATTATATGGAGACTGGGGATCGCTGTAATCTCCCGGCAGACTGGTCCACTCAACCGACGCAATATTGATAATCTGCCCACCTGCGGGCATGCTGTCCACCCGCGCCTGGAATTCGAGAATTGTGGAACCCGCAATATTGGAGAATACATCCCAGCGGACCATCAACTGCGGAGCCGCCGAATCAACCAGTTCCGTAGGCGCCTGCCCGCTGACAAATCGAAGCGAGCCGGGCACATAAATCAATTGACCGGGAACCAGATCCGATAACACCACATCATACGCATCGCTGTTGCTGTCCGGTAAATGTCCCAAGGTCAGACGATATGTTACCACCGAGCCGATCCGGGCTTCGGTTGGTGTAACGGTCTTGGATAATCCAAGGGACGGTTCTACGATGGTCACCGGGGGGGCAAAAGCAGGCAGGCTTCCGCCATTCCAAGTCCAGTCCGCCTGGTTATTCAAGGATACACCCCGCAGGTTTTCCGCAGTATCCAGCACCACCACCTGATAGCGCACCGTCAGCAATTCATCCACCGTGCCATTGTTGGAAAGCCTGCCAAAGTCCAGCACCATCTTTCGTCCCGTATCTGCAGGATTGGTGCTGCCCGCAGGTTCGGTGGAGATGGTGCGCGCCAACTGGCAAATTTGATCCAGCGGTACAGGGCTGGAAGACAGGCTGCCGGATCCACTGACCTCGCAATCCACGAATGCCAGGCCGCGATCCAGGATATCGGTTAATACCACATTTTCCATTTCACCGGGGCGTACCGCCAGGGTCACCTGGTACTGCACCAGTTCGCCAATCGCAACATTCATGCCGGGCGTGACAGGTTGGTTTGTTCCCAGGATCACCTTGGTGCCCTCCGTATAAAGCACGATGGCATCATCACTATCGGATGCATCATTCTGATCATCGTCCTGACCAATTGCCGTGAACACATTCACGTGTTCACCCGGATAATTACCCGGCGGGATTGTAAAGACTGCCTCAAAGCTGCAGCTTGCCCCCACAACCAGGATGGTTCCCACCTGGCAATCCGCATCCCCCGCCAGGGTTCCAAAAACGGAATCCACCAGGCTGGTCAGGGTCACATCCTCCTGCCCAATATTCTCCACCACAAACGTGAAGGTGACATCCCCGCCCGTCTCTGGGACGGTGGTCGGGCTGGCACTCTTCGTGACTTCGATCTCCGGCAGTACATCTTCGTATACCACGGTTTCATCGTCTGAATCGTCGTCGCTTGACCCGTCGTCATCCTCGCCCGTGGCGGTGGTCACATTGTAGTGCGGCACCAGGTCGTCCCCTTCCAGCCAGACCGTGATGGCGCAGCTGTAGCTCCCCCCCACCAGGATGGTCTGCGGTACCGCACAGCTCCCCTGTCCGTTCAGGTCGCCAAACACGCTGTCCACCAGGCTGGTCAGGGTCACGTCCTCCTGCCCAATGTTCTCCACCACGAACGTGAAGGTGACATCCCCGCCCGTCTCCGGGATGGTTGTCGGGCTGGCACTCTTTGTGACTTCGATCTCCGGCAGTATGTCAGTAAATATAACCTCCGCATCATCCTCATCAGACACTGGATTCCCATATTGATCTTCACCCAAGGCAGTAAAGAGATTGAGGTGGGTATCGCCCGCATTGCCATTGATGGTGGTGGTATATGTGAATTCACAGGATCCTCCCACCCCAAGGATTGTGCCGACCTGGCAATCAGCATCTCCAGCAAGTGTGCCAAAGATACTGTCTGTCAGGCTGGTAATGGTTAGTGGAACCGTCCCGGTGTTTTGAACCTGGAAGGTAAATGTCACCAATCCGCCTGGTTCCGGGATACTGGTGGGATTGGCAGTCTTCACAACCGCGATTTCCGGAAGGACATCCGTATCTTCATCGCTGTCATTCCCGGGTTCTGGATCCACAACACCTGCTGGCGGGGTAATGGTAACCATATTCACCAGGTCCCCGGTTGCATCAGGTGCAATGGTCGCCGTCACCGTATAAGTGATGGTGCCGCCAACTGGCAGGTCAACAACATCCGTGAAATTCCCGCTGCCGGTATAGGGATCGCACCCGGCTGCTCCTCCCGCTTCCACGCAGGTCCACGACCAGCCTGTGATCTGCATGGGGATGGTATCGGAAACCGTAGCTCCCAGAACGTTGGAAGGTCCGCCATTGCTCACCACAATCGTGTAGGTGATGGTGCCACCCGGCGGATAGGCTGTGGCGCCGTCATCCTTTGTCACGCCAAGATCAGCCACAGGGATGGGATAGATGATCACCACGTCATCATCATCTTCATCACTGCTGCCATTGCCGGGTGTGGAATCGGAATCGGGCTGATCAGCCGAATAAATTTCGGCATAGTTTTCATAATTTCCAGCAGGCAACACGACTGCGTCATACGTCAGGCTAACAGATGCGCCTGCCGGAAGCGCATTGATGATCCAGCTTAATCCCAAGCCTGTTGGATCGCTATCATTCCGGAGATCGCCACCTGCAATGGTCCCAGAAACATAGCTGAACCCGCTGGGAACCACATCCAGTACCTGGATATTGGTGGCATCTGACGGTCCGTTATTTTCAATCACCAGGGTAAAGGTGACCGTCTCACCCACGAGAGGAACATAATTGGAGACCTGTTTATCCAATGACAGATCAATGTAAGGAATTGGTGTGGCAGTGTCCGTCGGGGGGGGGGTTGGTGTGGCAGTGTCCGTCGGGGTGGGTGTCGGTGTGGCGGTATCC
>ERZ1649853.123-NODE-123-length-31947-cov-8.317133_pt1 | contig 31947 bp, 19 predicted proteins | sample MGYA00575353_ERZ1649853 | MGnify/ENA primary metagenome ERZ1649853 (study PRJEB40853, sample SAMN11349654) | freshwater sediment metagenome | isolation source: river sediment | host: Sediment | place: India: Okhla Barrage, New Delhi | collected 2017-02-21 ...
CACCACCAAAATGCCGCCCGAGCAGGCCGTGGCAACCATACGCAGGGGCGACAAGGTCTTCATCGGTTCAGGCGCGGCCGAGCCGCAGACGCTTGTGAAGGCGCTCATAGAGAGCTCCGGAAGACTCGCAGACAACAGGATCATGCACATAATGACTCTCGGCGTCGCACCGTACACTGAGGAGAAGTTCACCGACCAGTTCAGGCACAACGCATTCTTCATAGGGGCGAACACAAGGCAGGCGGTCGCTCAGGGAAGGGCGGACTACACGCCAGTGTTCCTGTCGGAGATACCCGCGCTGTTCAGGACCGGTCAGATCCAGATCGATGTTGCACTCATCCAGGTATCGCCCCCTGACAAGTTTGGGTTCTGCAGCTATGGCGTGTCGACTGATGTCGTCAAGTCGGCGGCCGAATCGGCGCTGAAGGTCATTGCCGAAATCAACCCTCAGATGCCCCGCGCACTGGGCGACTGCTTCATCAACATCGACGACATTGACATCGCGGTTCCCGTGGACGAGCCACTTCTGTATTCCACAAGGGAGAGAGCCGACGACGTCGCGAGGCGCATCGGGAGGAACATCGCGAGCCTGATCGAGGACGGGTCGACTCTGCAGATGGGCATCGGGACCATCCCTGACTCCGTGCTCTTCTACCTGACGGACAAGAAGGACCTGGGCATACACACCGAGATGTTCTCGGACGGGTTCATGGAACTGGTCGAGAAGAATGTCATAACGAACAAGAAGAAAACCATCCACCCTGGGAAGACCGTCGCATCGTTCTGTATCGGTGGCAGGAAGCTCTACGACTACATCGACGACAACCCGGCCATCGAGTTCCACCCGACGGAGTACACGAACGACCCGTTCATCGTAGCGCAGAACGAGAGGATGGTCGCCATCAACTCCGCCATCGAGGTGGACCTAACGGGCCAGGTGTGCGCCGACTCTCTGGGGCCGATGTTCTACTCGGGCATCGGAGGCCAGGTGGATTTCATCCGGGGCGCGGCCAGGTCGAAGGGCGGGAAGCCTATCATCGCCCTGCCGTCGACGGCCAAGGATGACACGATCTCGAGGATATCCGTCAATCTCAAGGAAGGTGCTGGAGTGGTGACGACAAGGGGAGACGTACACTACGTCGTCACGGAATGGGGCGTCGCCTACCTCCACGGCAAGAACATCAGGGAGAGGGCGATGGCGCTCATAAACATCGCACACCCGAAGTTCAGGAAGAAGCTCCTCGAGGGCGCGAAGAAGCTCAGCTACGTGTACAAGGATCAGATTCTGCCTGACGAGAAGGCAGTCTATCCAGAGGAGCTGGAGATGGGGATGACGACGAAGAACGGGTCCGAGCTCATCGTCAGGCCAGTGCGGCCGACAGACGAGGAGATGCTGAGCGACATGTTCTACGACCTCAGCGACCAGACCATCATCAATCGGTTCTTCAGCATGCTCAAGTCGATGCCTCACAGGAAGCTGCAGCAGTTCTGCTGCATAGACTATGAGAACGAGATGTCCCTCGTCGCAATCACCAAGGAAGGCGTGAAGCAGAAGATCGTCGGCCTGGGCAGCTATCACCTGAACCCAGCCACTCACAAAGCGGAGATCGCGTTCATGATGGCGGATGCGTGGCAGGGCCAGGGTATCGGGACCTTCATGATCCAGTCCCTCGTCAAGATCGCCAAGTCCAAGAAGATAAAGGGGTTCACGGCCGAGGTGCTGAGGGACAATGTGGCGATGATAGCGCTCATGCACAAGGCCGGCGTGGAGCCGAAGTCGACCATAGTCGATGGCTCGTACCTGTTCACGATGGACTTCTAGCAGGTTTTTCTACAACGTCTGTGATTATCGGGTTGGTTTCCGTATATGATGCTAGGCGGTCATGTGTCGATTATGGGCGGCCTCGACAAGGCGCCCAAGAGGGCTAGGGACGTCACCTGCGACTGTATGCAGATATTCTCGAAGAACCAGATGCAGTGGAAGACCAAGCCCGTCGACCTCGAGGAAGCTGAGCGGTTCAAGGCGAACTGCAGTGAGTTCAAGGTGGCCGAGACTGTCATCCACGATTCCTACCTGATCAACCTCGCCAGCCCCAACAGGATTCTCCTGAAGCAGTCGAGGGAGGCCTTTCTCGACGAGATGGTGAGGGCGAAGCATCTCGGGGTTCGGAACCTGATCTTCCACCCGGGGGCGCACATGGGCTCCGGGGAGCAGGAAGGGCTGAAGCGAATCGCGGAATCGCTGAACTGGGCGAGGGCCTCCTTCGGCTCGGGGGACGTCAGGCTGGTGCTGGAGATCACGGCGGGCCAGGGGAGCGTCCTCGGCTACTCGTTCGACCAGCTCGCGAAGATCATCAGCCTTCTGGAGGACCAGGCCAACGTGGGAGTGTGTTTCGACACTGCCCATGCATATGCTGCAGGATACGACGTCAAGACAAAGAAGGGTTACGAGCGCACTTTCGACCTGTTCGACGAGCTCATCGGCATCGAGCTGCTTCGCGCCATGCACATCAACGACTCCAAGGTGAAGCAGGGCTCCCGCGTCGACAGGCACGAGCAGATAGGGAGCGGGTTCATAGGCCTAGAGGGGTTCCGGAACTTCGTGAACGACAAGAGGTGGGCACAGGTACCACTCGTGCTGGAGACTCCTTTGGGTGAGAAGGGCTACAAGAAGGAGCTGAAGGCACTCAGGGGCCTTGTCAAGAAATAGAGATTCCGACCTGCTCGACGACCTGGATCTCACCGGGAGGGAGTATGCTCTGTATTTCCTCGATGGGGACCTCGAACACGTCCGCTAGCTTCTTCGCGAACTCGTTCTTGTCAATCTCCCCTGGCCTGATGACCACGAATCGCCGGCACCCCGCTCGGACCGCGCTCTCAGGGGCGCACATCACCTTCCTCGCCCCCTCGAATTCAATCTCCCCCACTCCGAGTTTGATCTCGAGTTTGTCGGAGTAGTTCCTCTTGCCTCTGATGACGAAGGCTCCTTTTGCGAGGTACTCGCCGCTCTGTGGGGTCTTGCTGACTTGCTCCGGGAGGACCCAATAGCCGGCCGCGGAACCGATCTTGGCGTTCCACGCCTTCGATGTGGCGACAGCGAACTCGCACGCCTCATGAAGGGTCCTCTCCGTGATCCCTTCCTTCATCTTGACCACGACACTGGGCGCCCCGTGCATGTCCGCGTGAGCGTACCTGTCCCCCGGGGACAGGTGTTTCTTGACGAGCATGTCGTTGCTCTTCGCATCCTTTCCTCCGAGCACGATTGCCCCTTCGCTAGAGACGAACCACCTGAACCTCTCGAACCAGAAGCGCTTGGTGGGCTCGTGCGAGACGCCCTTTGGAGCCTTAGCCTTCTCTCCGTCCTTGAGCATCTTGTCTATCTCGGCCTTCGCGTCGGCTAGCGCGCTCAAGACCCCCTCGAGCTTCTTTCTGGACCTCTTGGCCTCTTCGTAGTATCTCCGCGCGTTCGCCTCTACATCCTTTTCGATGTCCAGGGTGAGGGTCACGGACGCGACGGCAGTTCGCAGGACCGAATCCTTCCGGTCGAACGATATGTATCCAGGTAGGCTTTCGAGCCCTCCCGTCTCCGCAACAGCCTTTGCCTTGTTGAGAAGGTCCGCCACCTCTGCGTAGTGCGCGAACAGGAAGTCCCCCAGAAGCTGGGACTCCCTGGCGGCGTCCTGCAGTTTCGTCACTGCCGCCTCCTGCTGCGCCAGCTTGCGCTTGAGCCTGTCGAGCTCGAGCACGCTCTCTCTGTCCTTCTCCGGCGCCTTCTGCGGCAGTCTTTTCGAGTAGCTCGCGACCGCAGAAGAGAACGATTCGAAGTCCTCATGCACGAGACCATCGTAGATCCTGAGCCGTGTCGGCACGACGTCCTCTGGAATCCCTTCCTTCAACACGATGGAGCCGGTACTCGAAGCGTCGATCTCGGACCTGAGCCCGGCGACGACCTCTAAGACCCTGGAGGCCATGGGCTCACTCAGGTCTCTCGCGGCCATGCGCTTGTCGAGGCCTGACCGCGCGCAGACTTCCTCGCTGTATCTTCCCCCCATGTTCAGCTTGGTGGCCAGAGTGCGGACAAGGTCCGTGTTCGAGTCGGAAAAGAGCCGTCTCAGGCCCTCGGGTGTCAGAACCGCGGGGTCGGGGACCGGCGGGGGGAATGCGAAAGTCTTCTTCGCGCGCACGTCCCTGTGCTTCCACGTGTGGCTCGACAAGGGCTGCACTATTACCCCGTCCTTGACGAGTATGACGTTCCCGTCCCCGAAGACCTCCAGTACGAGCTCGTAAGCCCCTTCCTTGTCCAATGACAGGACTGCTATCCTGTCGAAGCCCTGCTGCCTGACCGAGGCGATCCTCGCATTCGCCACCCTCTTCCGCAGCATCATGGCGAAGTCTGAGGGTTTCGTAGGCATCTCGCCTGAATCTTCGGACCTATAGAGCCACTTGCCAACCACGAAGTGAAGGAACGACTTGCCCTCGCCCGGCGTCCTTATCGCGAGCACAAGATGGCCGTGGCTGGGCTGGTAGATCTTGTCGACGTGACCGCCGACAATACCCTGCAACTCCTTCACGGAGGCCGCGATATCGAGGCTGCTCAGCGACTCCTTCATCGGGCGAAGAATCCCACGGAGGTCTATTAAATGATGCGCATTCGGAGGCGGACACCTGGCGCGGAGGGCCAGCTGATATGGCTCGTCACATCCGCCGCCTCGTGCCTGCGGGCAAGTTATTAATACGCAGGGCAAGATGCCTTGCGGCCGGATGCCATGAAGCCACTGTGGCTTAGAGGTATAGCGACGCCTTGGTAAGGCGTAGGTCGAGGGTCCGATTCCCTCCAGTGGCTCTTTTCTTTCGTACAACACCCTTGAGCGTGTGCTGGTCCGTGGAAATGGAAAAATGTGAGAAAGGAAGGGGTTTAGGTTCTCGCCTATTCGACGACCGTTATGGCCACCGGTATGGTGAACATGTCGTTGGCGCCCAAGAACCCGAAGGTCGCCGCCCCGACGTACACGCCGGGCACTGCGGGCACAGAGTATTCGATCGTGAACTCGTGCACTCCGGTCCCGACCTCAAGCTCGAGGCCGACAGCCGAGATCGCCGCTCCCTGGATGCCCTGCAGGACATTGAGGCCGAAGTATCCGGGCTCTCCCGTCACGGTGTATCCGAGCACTTTGACGAGATACTGCCCGTCAGCCGGGTCTCTTAGGGTCAGGCTCTCGCTTGAGCCTCCGGTTCCGACATACCAGTAAGTCGCGTCGTCAGCTATCCCGTTCAGGTTCGCGTCGTACCAGAGTCCCAGGTCTATGTCCGGGCAGTCTGATACCTCCCATACCGACACCGTCAATATGCTCGCGGACGCGACGGATATCGCGCGCGTGTAGACAGCGTTCGCAAGGTCGGCATCGAAGTTCGAGCTCAGGACGTCCTGGTAGATTGGTTCCATGTCCCAGGTGTTGCTGATCATCGGGTCGACCCCGCTTCCGGCGACCTCGATGGTCCCGTCCACGGTGATGTCGTACCACGCAGAGGCGCTGCCCGAAGTCATGTCACCATCGGACAGGTCGATCTCAACACTGACCTCCTTCGGCTCGTAGTCGTTCATCACGACCCACTTCGTCTGCCCGTAGAGCGTCTCCGACGCAGAGTCCCCGGATATGATCGGGCACCTGGTCACGATTGCGAAAGCCCCTGGGGATCCTAGGGCCGTCTCGTACGCGCCCAAGGATGCCGCGACGACCTCCTTGGGCCCGCCGGTGTTCGTGTAGATGCCGAATTTGCCCGCGCCCATGTATCTCTCGTCGCTCGACGCTATGCCCTGCTCGAAGTAGCCAGGCCCGAGCGGAGAGTCGAACACTTCGCTCCAGACGCTGTCCGTTGCGACAGGTGCCAGCACATGGATGTTGATGTCCGTCGGAAGCTCGCTCCACTCTACGCTAGCCATCAGGTAGCCGTTCGGGTCAGGCATCTCGGTCGGCAGCGACCAGAATATCCTCCAGTCGCCGACCTCGAACCTCCAGTACTTGTCCGATACACCCGTGACATCGTTGTTGTACGGTGTGTCGAAGCTCGACTCTCCGCCGAACTCGAACTCGTACTCAGTCGCAGGCACGTTGATCAGGACAGGCATGCTCTGGATCCTGCTCCCGTCGTCGATGTAGACGGCCGCACCGTAGGACCCTATCTTGGCATCCACAGGCACAGAGACGAGCGTGTCCCAGGACGCGCTGCCCATGGCAGGCACATCCAGCGAGATGCTAGAGCTCCACTCGGTGGCGCCCGCCTCGCGGACGCTCATCCACGGGAAATTCTCCAGCTCGTAGCAGTCCAGCTGCAGGTTGACCGTGATGCCCTTGGCTGGCGTGATCGCCCTTACTCTGACGATGAGTCCGTCGGTGGTCCTCTCGATCGGGTCCTTGATAGTCACCTGGTTGGCGTTGCAGTCAGAGCCGTCGACCGTGTATCTGAAGAGCTCCCACCGCATCGTGCTTACGTCCATGCGTCCGTTGCCGTTCAGGTCGATCCAGTCATGCACCTCGAGCCAGTACTCTACGTTCGAGACATAATCCATCTCGGGGTCGAACTGCTCGAAGGGCATGTACATGGTGATCCTCAGCAGGTCCGTCGAGGCAGGGATCAGCTCCGTGATGTCCACGAAAGTGTCTCCCTTCTGCTTCGTTATGACAGTGAGGGTCTCCTCGTACGACTTCAGCAGCAGCTGGGGCGTGATCTCTACGGTCGCAGCCTCGGACCCGAAGTTGTAGGTCGTCACCGATTCGAGTGTCTCCTCGCCAGGCAACACGAAGTTCGGGAAAGTCTCGTACTTCTGGCCGTTGAGGTCGCCGGGGTACAAAGCCGCTGTCTTGAAGACCGCACCCTGGGCCACCGAGGCAGTCCCCGCAGCCTCGCTCATGAGCTGCGTGTATGTCTCAGCGTTCAGCCAGCCGGCGCCCTGCTTGAACGGGTCGTTGTGCATGTCATCGGCAGCCGCGAGCAACATCGCCTTCGCGATGTCCTTCTGGGGCAGGTCACCATGAGCGACCATGAACGCCTGGTAGCCGAGGGCCGCGCCTCCCGCCACAGTTGGGGTCGCATGGCTCGTGCCGCTCCCCACCTGGAAGTGCGTCGAGCCGTCGCCCACCGTCCCTAGCTCGCCCGCGACGTTCAGCGGGCATGGCTCCAAGGAGTATGCTCCGGAGGCGATTATCTCCGAGTTCAGCTTGCCGTTCCTTCCGGGACCGGAGTTGGAGAACGGAATGATGTCTCCCCACTTCTGGTAGCCCGGTGCGAGCTCGTATCCCAACAGGTATCTGTACTGCATCGTTGTGCCGGCACCGACATGGACGGATGTCGCATCGACGACCGAGTGCGCAGTCCCGTATCCGGGGCCGCCGTTGCCGGAGGACCAGAACCACAGTGTCGGTCCCGACATCGATATAGTCGTCGCGATCATGTCCATGAGCTGGTACCCGGCATCGACTGCCGTGTCCGACCAGCCGTAGCTGTTGCTCACGAGGTCCGCCTCGTCGCCGGTGCCGAGCAATCCGTCAGCGCCGAACTGGGCAAACATCCACGCGTTGACCGTGCTCCCGGTGAACGGTATGCAGATGAGCTTCGCGTCGGGGGCCATGCCTCCGAGCTGCCCGCCCATCGTTGTCCCGCTCGCGAGCGCCGAGGACGAAGTCATCGTGCCGTGGGTGCCAGCGAAGGCTCCGACGAACGCGACCGCGTCGCCAGAGCCGGCAACGAAGTCGGCTCCGTACAACCAGTCAGAGGCCGGGTAGACGTTCACTCCGTCGCTGATCCAGTATGCCATGCCTCCGGAGTAGTCCGCGTAGCCGTCGCCGCCGTTCCAGAAGTCGCTCGTGTAGCCGGTCGTTGCGTCGTATGAGTCAAAGTATGATATCTCGTCGCCCTTTGTGCAAGGCTTGTCATTGGTGAAGTCGAAGTCGCGCATGACGTCCACATATACGGTGTCGTAGACTCCCGCGACCTGGGTGTCAACGATCAGGACAGCAACCTGGCCACCCCAGAGGTCAACGAGCGTCGGGTCCGGGTGGTACCCAACATGATAGACGCCGCTGACGCTCATCACAACATCGCCCTCGGCGTTCCTCAGGCCCTTCACCCTGTACATCTCACCATCGAATGAGATGTGTGCGCCCTTCTTCGCAGCGACCTCCGTGGACGTGTCAGCGATCCAGCCGCCGATCTTGCCCTCGGACCATCTGTATGCTCCATAGTCCTCGTACGCTATCGGCCATCCCTCATAGGGCCCGAAATCGTACCTGGCCTGCTGTCCCTGAAGGTCGGGATGCGCCATGTCGAAACCGTCGTCGATCACTGCTAGCCTGACTCCTTCTCCCGTGAACCCGCTCTCCCAGGCATCGACCGCCCCGTGGACCTCGTTGATGTCGTAGTCCTCGGTAGACGGGGATGAGGCCATCGTCAGGACGTTGTCCCTGGAAAGCTCGAGTCTCGCAGGCTCCGTCGCAGGCTGTTCGTATCTCATGATCTTGGTCACGCCGTCGCTCTTCGCGAGCGCCACGATTGCAGTCGGCTCGAGCTCCATGAGCCGGATGGTTGGGGCTCCCGACAGCAACCTGCCGCTTATGGTCTTGAGTCCGAGCGAGGCCAAAGCCTCGTTCGCAGCGTCGACATCGTTCACGACGACGTAGACCATCTGCACCTCGTCCGACTTAGTAATGCTCGATTCCAGAGCCGGGTCCAACTTCCCGGACCCTGCACCGAGCAACGCATCCACATTCTCAGCGCCGATTCCTTCTGTCGCAGACACTCGCTCCGCACCGGACAATCCGGCTGCCGCGACCGAGAACGAGGTCGCCAGCATTATCAGGACCAGTGCGAGGCTCATGCCCGCTCTACTCAAAACGGCTTTCACTATCTCTCCCCCTCTTGTGATGACCGAGTCAGTTGCCGCCAGTCAGTAGTTAGCTGGCCGGATGACTATTTTTGGTCGTTCGTGTAGTGGAAACACAGCTATTAGACAGTAGCGGTCAGTGCTCTGCCAGAGCCCGTGTCGCATTAGAACAAAAATGAAAGGATTTTAAGGGGTTTGCGAGGAGGGACTAGAGCTCCTCCTGCTTGATCTCCTTCTCGAGCGCCTCGAACTCACGCTCCACCTCGGACGGGGCCTCTTCGACCTCTTCCATAGACTGGGGCGCACCTCCGGAGCCGCCCTTGCCGACCTTTCTGCCCATCAGGAACCAGACGATGCCGACCAGTATTATGGCGATCACGAAGAGGATCAGCGTCAGGAACATCAGCATGTTCGCGAAGGCGCTCGTGTCCTCGGCCTTCTCGTCCACTGCATCCACTTCGTCGGTCAGGCTCTCGTTCAAATCCTGGAGGTCGTCCTGCAGGTCGTCAATGTCCGTGCCGACGGCGTCGATCTGTTCCTGGATCGCGGCCACTTCATCAGCAAGCTCGTCCCCGAGGTCGTCTATCTGTCCCTGGAGGTCAGCGATGTCAGCAGCGAGCTGCGCGTCGAGGGCGTCTATCTGGTCCTGCAAGGCGTCGATCTCGTCGAGGAGCGTGTCGTTCATGGAGTCCATGCTCGCCTCGAGGGCTGCGACTGCCGCCGCGAGGTCCGCGCTGAGGTCGTCCATCTGCGTCTGCAGGTCTGCGATCTCCGCCAGGAGTGATGCGTTCAGGTCGGCTATCTCGGCCAGCAGTGACGCGTTGAGAGCGCTCATGTTCGATTCGAGCATGGCTACTGCTGCAGCGAGATCCGCTGTCAGGTTGGCTATCTCTCCTTCAAGCATGGCCTGCGTCGCTGCGAGGTCGTCCGAAAGGTTCGAAATCTCTCCCTCGAGCATTGCGACCGCCGCAGCGAGTTCCTCCGGAGTCACATAGACCGGCGGGATGTACTCGACCGTCAGCGTAGTGGAGATGCCATTGCCCATGTCGTCCTCAGCCACTACCTCGATCGTGTTCCAGCCTTCCTCCAGCGGGACGACGGCAGACCAGTCGGCCGTGCCGTCGCTTGCCACTATGCCGTTGACCCAGACGGTCGCACCTGCGTCAGTCGTGCCGTACACCATCACGTTCGGTTCGCTGACATTCGATGCGTCTGCTGGTGCCGTCACGGCCAGCGAAGGCGGAGTCGTGTCTAGCTCAACATCGACCGTCACCTGCTTGATGTTGCCGACAACGTCCATGGCTTCGATGAGCATCGAGTTGGCTCCCTCGGCCAATGTCACAGAAGCTTCCCAGGTCCCGTCCGCATTGACCGTCGCCGGGACTCCGTCAACCGTGACTCCCGCGCCCACGTCGGTCCAGCCGGAGAGTGCCAGGGCGGGGTCGGTGGTCCGCTCTTCCACATCGTCCACCCAGAGCATGACGACCGTGTCCCTCACGATCATCCTGCTGACAGAGGCCGTGACTCCTGCTGAGTTCGTGACCTCTACAGTCACGACGTTCAGGCCCTCGGTCAAGGTCACCGGGACATACTCGTAGTAACCGGTCTCGTTGGCAGAAGTCAAGTACAAGTCCGCAGCAGTGTAAACCGCGACATCGGCATACGGCTCCGTGACGCCTCTGACCATTATCTGCGTCAGCGGCACAGTCGACCCGGCGGGAACGGTGGCCAAGGTCCAGGGGTCGGCGAACTCGGAAGTCAGCACATCGACCCTGGAGTCCACGGTGAAGTAGGACCACATGCTTGCCCAGTTCCACGACATGTCGGCTACCTGGATGTACAGCTCGTGGTATCCTTCTCCTATGGCCAACGAGAACTCCAATGTAACGGTGTCACCCGTCAGGCTCCAAAACGAGAGGTCATCAACGGGTATCGAGTTGTCCAGGTAGACATCGAGCGTCGACCAATCCGGTCCAGATACAATCGGGTGTACGCTGTCGTTCACCGTGAACGAGACCACGAGGCTGTTGGTCGGAATCGCCTCGCCGTACGCAGGGTACAGGTCCTGTATCTCCGGTGGGCCAACATCCCATACCTCTATCCTGAACGGGATGGAGAACATGTCGTCGGCACCCATGAACCCGAAGGTCGCTTCGCCGAGGTATATGCCCGTGACCGCAGGCACGCTGTAGGACAAGTTGAACGAGTGCGTCCCCGAATCGACTACGGGTTCGAGGTCAGTGACCATCACATAGCCAGGAACTCCCGTCCAGACTTCCATGGAGAAGTAGCCGGGCCAGGCTGTGACGGAGTACCCGAGCACCTTGATGATCCAATACCCGTCCATCGGGTCGCTGATCTCCAAACCCTCCGATGATCCGCTCTGGGCTGAAGTCCAGTACGGCTCGCTCAGCTCCGCGATGCCGTTCCAGTTGGCATCGTAGAACACTCCCAGGTCGATGTCCGGTGCGTTCCACTCCTCCCAGACCTGGACGCCGAGCACAGTACTGTCCTCGAGATAGACATACCGTGTGTACGACGCGTCCGCGAGGTCCTGGTAGAAGTCGCCTGTCAGCGCGTCCGGATAGATCTCCTGCCATGAGTATTCCTCCACCTGGTACGGACCAGATCCGCTGCCTCTAGCTTCGACCGGCGCAGGGACCGTGATGTCGTACCAACCTGGTACCTTGTCCTCAAGTCCCCAAGCTCCGGGCTGAGGCGCAGAGAGGTCGACACTTGTCGGGTCGTACCAGTTCATGGTCAGCCAGGTCGTGTATCCCGTTATAGTGTCGTGGGATGCGTTGCCTGACATCACCGGGCACCTTGTCACTATCGCGAACGGGGCATAGCCTATGCCCGTGTCCCAGTAGTGCTGCCCCATCGGAGCCATCTGGACCTCCTTGGGGCCGCCGGTGTTTGTCCCCACGCCGAATGTGCCTGCCCCCAGGTAGTTCTCATCGCTTGAGGCAATCGACCTCATGATCCAGCCCTGCCCGAGCGGCGACCACCAGAGTCCGAGCGGATCCCAGTCGGACGCGAGCACGTGGACGTTCACATCCGTCGGGAGCTCGGTCCAGTTCACCGTCACGACCAGGTTTGCCGCATAGCTCGGAGGCGCGACACTTGGCATCGCATAGTATATCCTCCAGTCGCCAACCTCGAACCTCCAGCCCTTGTCGGCCATGCCGACTATGTCGTTGTTGTACGGGGTGTCGAAGTAAGACGGCCCTCCGAACTCGAACTCCCAGTCGGGTGCTGCGACGTTGATGACAACGGGCATGTTCTGAACCCTTAGTCCGTCGTCGATGTATATCGCAGCGGCATATGTCCCGACGGGCGCATCCGCCGGGACTGTCACGTTGATCTCCCATTCGACGTAATCGTAGGCGTACACGGTCGAGGTCAGCGTGGACAGCCAGTCGACGTCACCGTACTCCCTGAAGGTGATCCACGGGAACGTCTGGAGCTCATAGTAGTCCAGCTGGAGAGTCAGGCTCACGCCGATGTCTCCGGCAATCGCTCTCAGCCTGGCTATCAGCCCGTTCGTCGTCCTGTCAATCGGGTCCTTGATCATCACCTGGTTGTAGTTGCAGTCTCCGCCATCGACAGTATATCTGTACAGTTCCCACTCGGCGCCGGTGACGTTCAAGACACCGTCGAAGTTCTCGTCGACCCAGTCATGTAACTCCAGCCAATAGCTGAGGTCCGATGAGTAGTCCAGGTCCGGGTCGAACTGCGACATCGGCATGTACATCGTGACCTTCAACAGGTCGGTAGTCGCCGGTACGTATGGTGCGATATCCACGTAGATGCTATCGTAGTCCGCCGTGACGAACGAGAGTGTGTCGCTGCCCGTCTTCAGCAGCAGCTCGCTGGTGACGGTGATGTCCGTGTCCATGCCCATCCAGTTCTGAGTCGTCGCGACGTGCATCGTGTCAGACTCGCCCGGCAGCATCAAGTTCGGGTAGAACTCGTTCTGTGATCCGTAAGTCGTTCCTGGATACAGCGCGTTCTTCTCGAACCAAGGCTCGTTCCAGTACAGCGTGGTCTGCGTGCCGTCGTACTCGCCCATCATCGTGACGTAGTTGTAGGCGTTCAGCCAGCCCGCACCCTGCTTCAGTGGATCGAAGTGCATGTCTTCTGCAGCCGCCATCAGTAGCGCCTTTGCGTGGTCTGGACTCGGCCACCAGCCTGCTACGCCGTAATATGCCTGGTATCCGAGTGCCGCACCGCCCGCGACCGTCGGGGTTGCATGGCTTGTGCCACTTCCGAGCTGGAGGTGGAACGACCCGTCACCTATGCCCCCGTAATAGTCCCACTGGTTCAGCGGAGCAGGCTCCAGCGAGTATGCGCCTGATGCGATGATCTCGGCATTGAGCCTGCCGTTCCTGGTCGGTCCGGAGTTGGAGAACGGTATGACATCTCCCCACTTCGTCATCGACCAGTCGTTCTCGTAACCGAGATAATACCTGTACTGCATCGTGGTTCCTGCCCCGACATGGATTGAATATCCGTCAACGGGTGCGTGTGCCGTACCATATCCTGGGCCACCGTTGCCGGTCGACCAGCACCAGAGGCCAGAGCTGTAGTAGAGAGAGATTATGCTCGCGTACTCGTCAAGCTCGGTGTATCCAGCCTCAACAGCGGTCTCGGACCACCCATAGCTGTTCGAGATGACGTTCGCCTCGTCTCCGGAGTCCCAAGAGCCGTCAGCGCCAATCGCTGCAAAGAGCCAAGACGCTATCATGTCGCCCGTGAATGGGATGCAGATGAGCTTCGCGTCAGGGGCCATTCCTCCGAGCATCCCTCCCACCGAGTTGGGCACTGCGAGCGCCGCTGAGGAGGTCATCGTACCGTGGCTCTCGCCGTAGGAGAACTCACCGACGAAGGCAACTGCCTCCCCACTTCCTGGGACGAATCCGCTGCCGTAGTACCAGTCAGAGAACGGGTAGACATTCGCGCCGTCGCTGATCCAATAGACCATCCCACCGGAGAGGTCCGCATATCCGTCGCCAGCGTCCCAGAAGAAGTCCACAATACCGGTATCGGCGTCGTAGAAGTCGTAGTACGAGATCTCGTCACCCATCGTGCACGCCTTGTCGTCGCTGAATGAGAAGTCTCCCCAGATGTCGACGTAGACGGTGTCGTACACGCCGGGAACGTTCGCGTCAACCACAAGGACTCCCACGGGATAACCCCACAGGGCCATCAGGTTCTGGTCCGTGTGGTATCCGAGGTGGTAGACGCCGCTCAGGCTCCATACCGGGTTGCCATCGACGTCCTGAAGGCCTGAAATATCGAAGGCGTATCCATCGAACTCCACCCAGCCACCATAATCGATAGAAGTGTATGTCGTGTCCGCGACCCATCCTCCGAACTCCCCTTGGGACCAATACGCCGCCGCCCTGTCATCGTACGCTATCGGCCAGCCGCTGTACGGCCCTGAGGTGTATCTGGCCTGCTGTCCCTGGAGGTCAGGGTGCGCCATGTCGAACCCAGTGTCAATCACCGCGATCTGAACGCCCGCGCCGGTGAAGCCAGACATCCAGGCGTCGATGGCTCCGTGCAGGTAGTCGACATCAAGGTCCTCGACCTCTGGAGGAGAGACATCGAAGTCATCCCCTGCCTGCGAGGTTATGACGGACTTCTCTTCAATCTGGGGTGCCTGGTATTCGAAGATACTTGAGACACCCGGGTTCGAGGCAAGCCCGAGGACATCAACTGCCGACAGGTCGAGGAGTCTCACCGTCGGCATGCCAGGAAGCTCCGCGCCCCTTACCAGAGGCAGGCCATTCGCCTCCATGTACGTGTTCACGGACTCACGGTCTGAGATCGTCACGTAGACACTGAACGGGCCGTCGGATTTCTTCAGAGCATCCAACAGAGACGAGTCCAGCTTGTCTTCAGGATTCGTGCTCGCAATCGTCTTCTCGGCAGACGCCAAGGAGTCTTCGCCATCGACCCCCGTGACGTCTTCGCTCACAATGCCCGACCAAGCTGCCGAATTCGGCATCGCCAGGACAGCGAACGAAGTCGCTGTCATGATTACCATCAGCAGAAGGCTCAGGCTCGCACGTCGATAACCATTCATCATCTAACCCTCCTAAATTCCTCCCGGTCATCCGTGTCAGGAGGAGTACACTGACGGGCAATGATACCGGATTGTCCGATATTTAAAAACTATTGTCTGCCAATGTTTGGCACGTTGTCATAGTTTCCGTACCATCTGGAATACATTGGAAGTATTAGAAAAAAATAAAATTATATAATTGCCTCCACATGTAAAGCTCGGGCCCCCTCCTTCACGGCTGGTGCTTCCCCGTCGTCTCAAAAAGGCGTGTCGCAGTCAAACTTGAAGTATGAATTCCATATTTGGTATCCAAGAGAGAAGCATCCATCGGGGTGTTTACGGTTGTCATGGCTGGACCCAGGTTCAGATCCTAAGATGAGGTCGTCGCCGTTGAAGAGGGCGGGCAAGTGGCTCAACAGGCAGAGGATAGGCCTCATCCTCGGACCGCTTCTGTTCCTGGTATTCGTTCTGATTCAGACTCCTCAGTCGATGGTCGATCACGCCCCCGATCCGGAAACCGGTGTTTCCGAGAAGGCGCCCCTGATCGCACTCGGGACCCTCGCCTGGGTGCTTGTATGGTGGGTAACCGAGTGTGTTCCGCTGGGCATAGCCGCGCTGATCCCTCCTTTGATCTTCTCGATGACCAAGATATTGACCTGGCACGATGCGCTGACGTCTTTCACCAATCCGATCATATGGATCTTCATGGCAGGTTTCGTCCTCGCCGCTGCGTTCCGGAAGTGGGATTTGGACAGAAGGATAGCGGTCAGGCTGGGCTCGTTGTACAAAGGGACGAACCCGATGGTAGCCGCCTTCTTCGTTGGATGTCTTCCGGTCTTCATCCTCACTCTGACCGGTTCTATAACCGCATCCACGTCCGTCGTCTTCCCGTTCCTGATAGCCTATCTATCGATGATCGGCGTGAAGCCTGGTGGGAGATACAGCGAGGCATCCATGCTCGCGCTCGCACAGGCGGCGACCGCCGGGGCGATGCTCCTGCTCATCAGCACGCCGCCCAACCTGATAGCTAAGAGCACCGTCGAAGAGTTCGCACCCCTCCAGCAGGTCACGTTCCTCGATTGGTTCCTGATAGGTACTCCGCACGCGATCATCGGCTTGTTCGTGACGTGGATAGTCGTGTTCAAGGTCCTGAAGCCGGAAGAGAAGAAGGTGTGCGTGGACCGGGGGAAGATGTGTGCGGTCTCGAAGCAGCTCGGCCGCATGAGCACGGGCGAGAAGGTCACCGCTGGCCTGCTCCTGCTGGCAGTGTTTCTTTGGGTCCTGCCATCTGCTGTCAAGGTGGCGGCGGGTTACGTTCCAGAGCTCGAATCGCTGTCCGAAGAGCTTTCTCGGGTCATGCCCGAGGCGATGCCGGCGGTCCTTGTCATCATATTGGCCGCATTGATTCGCATTAGGGGCGAGCCCGTCCTCAAGTGGGACGAGATCGCGAAGGGCATCGACTGGAATGTCGTGTTCCTCTTCGGCGGAGGCATAGCTCTCGGCCTCGGGCTCGAAGCGAGTGGGTTCGCGGGATGGCTCGCTAGCGAGGTCGCGACGTCTCTGGGCGACAACCCGGGCGAGTGGATGATATTCGCAGTGTCGTGCCTTCTTGGGTTCGTACTCACATACGCCGCATCGAACACCGCGGCCGCACTCATATCGTGTCCGATCGCGGCATCTCTGGCGCTCGGCGCAGGCGTCTCTCCAGTGGCGCCGATCGTGGGTGCCGCGCTTGCCTGCTCGATATCGAGCGCCATACCTTCGACCACGCCCCCCATGGCTATAGTCTACAGCTCGGGCTACGTCAAGATATGGAGCATGCTGAAAGTCGGACTCATATCAGATCTCATCAGACTCGGGGCGCTCATAATCCTCGGGCCTGTCTTGATTGGGCTCGTCTACTGATTGGCGCACCTGGCGCGCGGGCAAGAGCGCATGCAAGGCGCGTGCGCGGGCGTGGCTCCGCCCCTGTATCTATATGTATTATATAGTGTGGGTCGCCAGATAGATAGCGGGATGCACTATGCCGGCAAGCCTCATTGAGAGCGCTCTCGGTGGAGTCAAGCAGGAGAACAACCCAGAACCCGCAACGTCTCAGAAGACTGCGGAGGAGTTGGAGATCGAGCGGATAGCAGGTCAGCTCGATGTGTGCATCAAACTAGCGGGGTGCGGCGGCGCGGGCTGCAACACGGTCAACCGCTGCAACGAGGCCGGCCTCTCTAACATTCAAATGGTCGCAATCAACACAGATGCAAAGCATCTGTTGACTGTGAAATCCCCGAAGAAGATGCTGATAGGCAAGACCCTCACTCGTGGCCTGGGCGCGGGCGCGAGACCGGAGGTCGGGGAGAGGGCCGCGATGGAGAATGAGCCCGAGATCAAGGACTTCATCAAGGGCTCGCAGATAGTGTTCGTCACCGCAGGGATGGGCGGAGGCACAGGGACGAGCAGCTCTTTCGTGGTTGCGCGGGCCGCCAAGGAGGCTCGCGCCCTGACAATCGGAGTCGTCACTCTTCCGTTCAAGTCCGAGGGCGAGCTCAGGATGGAGAACGCCATGAACGGGCTCACGAAGCTCTCGAAGGTGTGCGACACGACGATCGTGATCCCAAACGACACGCTCCTTGAGCTTGTTCCGAACCTTCCTGTCCAGGCAGCGTTCAAAGTGGCCGACGAATTGCTGCTGCAGACCATCTCAGGGCTCACGGATATGCTCACGAGGTCGGGACTGGTCAACGTGGACTATGCCGACCTGAGGACGATCCTGAACGAGGGCGGGGTCTCGCTCATCGGCGTCGGGGACGCCGTGGGTAAGCCCAAGGAGAGAATAGAAGACGCCGTCGAGGAGGCCCTCAACTCTCCTTTGCTGGGCAGGATCGACTTGAGAGATGCTAGCGGCGCCCTGGTCAGGGTTGTGGGCGGCCCGGACATGAACCTCGAGGAGGCGGCAGAGGCCGCTGAGATAATCACGGAGCGGATCAGGCCGGATGCGCGCCTGATCTGGGGCTGCTCCATCGAGCCCGACATGGGCGGGAAGGTCAAGATACTCCTGATTGTAACTGGGGCTCGGTCCCAGTACGTCCTCCTGCGCGACGGGACCGAGCCCGTCATCGCGCGCACGGGTGAGGACTACAGGGGGCGCGTGAACGTCCCTCCGAGCATCCACAGCGACGACGACCTTGCGATGTTCGTGCGCTGAGCCGAGGTTCCTGGTTCAGAGACTGAGGATCGCGTGAGCGGCAGCTCCTATCACGAACGCGAGCGAGATCGAGGCCGCAGAAACTGCGAGTGTGCTCTTCAGGCCGAATTCCTTCAGCAGCACGGCAAATGCCGCCAGGCACGGCATGAAAATCGCCATGACCAGCGCGAAGACGAACATCTGCTCGTTCGACAGGAACAGCGCTAGGTTGGTTTCCCCCGAGAGCACCATCAGCATCTGGAGGGCCATCTCCTTACGCAGTATCCCGAACACTAGGGCGACAACAGTGATGGCCGGGAGTCCGAGCACCGCCATCATGAACGGTTCAGCGGGATCGATCAGCTGCTGGAGGACGCCGAAGACCATCAGAGTCTCCAGGACGACGCTGCCGACCAGTAGCAGTGGGAAGGCGATTACCAAGAACTCCTTGATGCGCACATAAGTCTTGACGGCGGTCTGCTTCGCGGAGGGCCATCTCAAGTCGGGTATCTCCAGACACATGCCTGTGGGCTCGAACTTGATTGTCTTGTGCATGGCGTAGCCGAGCACGACGAGCATGGCCATCAGGATGAGGTAGATCAGCAGCGCCCAGGCGGGGCCAGCGTAGTTCCCGACAGAGCCAATGATGATTGCGGTCTGGGCGGAGCAAGGTACAGCGATGGTGATGAGAACAGCGAGTATGAGCCGTTCCCTCCGCGACCCCATGGCCCTCGTTGCGAGGATTGCGGGGACGTTGCACCCGAACCCCACCACCATCGGAATGACCGCCCTGCCATGCAGCCCGAGCCGGTGCATGACGCCGTCCAGCAGCGAGACCACCCTCACGAGGTATCCGGTGTCCTCGAGGATTGAGAGCATGACGTAGAAGACCAGTATGTAGGGGACGACGAGAGCCAGCATGGCCTCTATGCTGAGTGAGATCCCGTTGATGACTCCTGAGACAAGGTCGCCTTCCGCATCTGATGCAAGGTCTTCGAAGAACTGTCTTCCGGTATCAGCATACGCCCCGACAAGCACGCCCTCGATGGCGCCTCCCACGAAGACCAGGACCACGAAGACTAGCGCCAAGACGCCCAAGAGGATCGGGATGCCGGTCACCGGCCTCAGAGTTATGTCGGATGCTACAGGCCTGCTCTTGCGGCCAGTCGCCCTCTCCGCCAGGACCTCTTTGGCGATTCTGCCGGCCTCGCCGAACCGGTCACGCTGGATGTGGACGACTATGTCCTCGCCGTGGGTCTTCTCGAACTCCTCCCTGAGGCTGTCTGCGAGCTCCCTCGCATTCTCATCGGCCCTGGAGACGACATTCTCGTCGTTCGCGAGAAGCCTTATCGCGACCGCCCGGGCAGGATACTCCCAGTCGTCGTCCTTCACGAACCCTTCGAGCTTCTTGATCATATCCTCGATGTGTGAGTCGTATCTGACTGCGAACCTGCTCTTGTGCCTCAGCTGCATCGATGTGTAGAGCAGCGAATCTATCCCCTCGCCCTTGGTCGCGACTGTGGGGATTACGGGCAGCATGAGGATGCGCTCGAGCCTTTCGACGTCGACCGCCAGCTTGCTCTTCCTCATGATATCGTACATGTTCAGAGCGGCGACGACGTTGTAGCCGGACTCTATGAGCTCAAAGAGGAACACGAGGTTCCTCTCGAGCCTGGTGGCGTCCAGGACCGCGACGACCGCGTCGGGCTTCCTCTCGAACAGTAGCCTCGTTGCGACGCGCTCGTCATCGGTGTTACCTGCGAGCGAGTATGTCCCAGGCAGGTCGATCACCGTCACGGTCATGCCCATGAACTTGGCTTTCCCCTCTGCGAACTCGATGGTAGTCCCTGGGTAGTTTGCGCTGATAACGCCCACTCCGGTGAGCTTGCTGAATATGATGCTCTTCCCCACGTTCGGGTTGCCGGCGAGGGCTATCTGCAGAACGGGCACCTCCTATGCGGCTCGCATCACGTGGAGTATGTCGCCTCGGTCTCGAGCAATCGCGATTTTAGCTCCCTTGAGGCTGACGATGATGGGCCCTCCCATCGGGACCTTCTTCTCCACTTTGACCTCAGAACCAGGGACGAACCCCATCGCGAGCATCGAGCACAGTTCATCGTGGTCCTTTGAAACGAGGTGGGAAACGACGACGCTCTCACCTTCCTGGATGTCGCTGAGGGGCAGGTCGTTGCTGGTGCACTTCTCGCAGCTCAAGTTCCTCTGGCACTTGGGTATCTTCCTTCCGTGCGGGCATTCGGTGGGGTGGTTCATCAGCTTGCACAGGTTCTGCTCCGCCTCGTCCGTGAGCACGTGTTCCATCTTGCACGCCTGTTCGTGCCTCGCCCGGCCCTTGATCCCGACGTAGTCCTCCAGAAACCTCTCGAGCAACCTGTGCTTCCGGGCCATCCTGCAAGCGATCCTGCGTCCCCTCGGCCTCAGTGTGACCCCTCGGTAGGGGACATGCCTGACGTAGCCTTGCGATGCGAGCTTGTGCAGCATCTCGGTTACGCTTGCGGGGGAGACCTCCATGGCGGCGGCTATTTCGGTAGTCTTCGTGCTCCCGCCATCCTCCGTCAGTCTGTGGATGACCTTGAGGTACTGTTCGGTATTCTCGGAGACCATCGTGAGTCTTAGGTATACCTAAATTATAAAGGTTTGCGCGGACAGCAATCTGGCTATATGGAATTTCTAGGGCCGCCTTAAAAACCTCGCCCTTCACTGCCGGAACGGCCGGCCGCAGAATCAAGCGAGCAGGAAGGGGATTCCGCTCTACTTCTTCGAGTTGAGGTACTTCTGGAACGGGTAGGTTTTGAGCTTGATTTCGCTCTCCCCTATCTTCGGATATTCCTCGGAGTACTCTTTCTTGGCGAGCGCCAACTCCTTATCCGTCAGGTCATCTACTTTCAGGCCGTACGTCTGCGTCAGCCAAGTCTCGAAGTCGAACCTCATGTTGCCACGGCAGGTGAACCTTCAGCCGGACGGATTAAACCTGCTCCGAAATCCGCATTTTCATCAAGCAGCCTTACGCCTCTCCGCGTCGGTCAAGGGGCACTTCGGGTCCTCAGCGAACAGGTCGCCCTTCAGCGCATACGCCCTCGCCCTGCACCCTCCGCAGACATCCCGTTGTGAGCAGTCATGGCATGCCCCCTTCAGGTTCTCCCTGTCCCTCAGTTTCGTGAAAAGGTCCGATTTGCCCCATATCTCAGCGGGCGAAGACTCCCTGAGATTGCCACCGACAATCGGGACGAACGCGCATGGCCACACGTCCCCGTTCGGCTTGATGTAGAACATCCCATTCCCGCATATGCAACCTCTCAGGACCCCGGTCCGTCTCCCCCCGTTCCTCATCACATTGTGGAGCGCCCAGTATTCCGGGAGTCCGACGGGTGCGATGACCGGGTGGAGGTCTCGCTGCAGCTTACCCGCGGTCAGGATCTCCTCCCTGAACTCCTCGGTGGTAAGCTCGAGCCCCGCGTTCTCTTCACCTCTTCCCGACGGAATGAACTGGTAGAGCAGTATCACGTGGGCGCGCAGTTCGTCTGCAAAAGAGATAATCTCCGGCAACTCCCCGATGTTGATCTTCGAGGCTGTGATGTTGATCTGTATGTACATGCCTTCGGCGGCGGCGTTCGCGATGCCCTCTCTCGCTAGCCTGAGGGCACCGGACTTGCGCCTGAAGGAGTCGTGGATGTCGTCCTTGAGCGAGTCGATGGACGCCGCGATGCCCAGGGTTCCCGCCCTCTTCAGGCCCTTCGCGATTTCTGGGGTTATCAGCGTGGCGTTGGTCGCTATGATGGGATAGAAGCCCCTCTTCTTCGAGTGGGCGATGAGCTCCGCGAGGTCCTCTCGCACGAGGGGCTCGCCGCCGGAGAAGATCAGACTCCTGAAGTCCGACACCTGTGCGAGCGCGTCTATGACTCGGGTCTTTGCCTCCTCAGTTGTGAGTTCGTCCGCGCGGTCAACTTCGCCCGCTCGCGCGTGGCAGTGCTCGCATTCGAGGTTGCACTTGGCAGTGACCTCCCAGACGGGATGTACTGGGTATCCGAAGCAGCCAACCCCCTGGCACCCGGCAGCTATCTGGAATATCTTGCCTGCCTGGGTGGTCCACCACGGCAGCTTCGACCAGCCGGTCAGCTTCCTGATCATGAGGGCGCTCCTCAGCTGTCTGGTCAGCAGCGAGGGGGGCTCGTAGAACGGCCTCACAATCCGGTCTCCCATTCACAGGACCCCCATCGGGAACGCCAATGCGAAGGTGAGCGACGAGAGCAGGTTCGCAATCAGAGTCGCGGCACCCATGCCCGTCTGCATCTTCGGATTCGAATGGCCGCCCTTCAGAGCGGTCACTGCCGCGAACACCGACAGAAGTAGTACGGGCAGGCCGAGGACAGCTATGGTCGCACTTACGCCGATGACGACGGATGCGACCATGAGCGGGTAAGCAAGGACCATCGCAGCCGCGTACACCCATGCAGCCTTCGCGGGCCCGAGGCGCACCACGATGTTCCTCTTGTTGACGGACTTGTCAGCATCGTAGTCGGGGAATTCGTTTGCCATGATCACCCCGAATATCGTGAGCGACGCGGGGAGCGCGATGAATACCATATCGATGTTCAGCTCCCCCGAGGCCAGGTAGAACCCGCTCACTACGGTGAGGACGCCGTAGCAACCGCCGATCACGACCTCGCCGATCCCAGTGTAGGCCCACTGAAACGGCGGGGAGGTGTAGAACACTCCGCAGAACGCGCCGAAGAGTGCGAGCGGGAGAAGGAGCGGATAGTCCTGGAAGTAGAGCGCGAGATATGTGATGCAGACGACCAAGAGCACGATTATCGAGGACCAGCCCGCAATTCTGGCAACGGGTCGGGGTACCTTGAGGTCGGGTATCGCTCGGCTGCCTCCTGAGAATTTCGTGAACCTCCTGTTGATTGCGTCTCCTTCGAAGTCGTAGTACTCGTTGAAGTAGTATGTTGCCAGCATGATGAACGTCATGCCTAGGAGCGATATGCATACCAGGCCCAACTCATAGGCGTAGTCCATCCTCGCCGCGATGATGATGCCCGTCAGGAGCGCCGCTATGCCCGGTGACAAGAACGGTAGGCGGGAGAGCACCAGGAACCCCTTGACGGTGGCCCTGTCTGCTGCTGGCGAGCTATCAGAAGCCATTGAATCCTGCCAGTTGAGGGGAGAGGGCATCTACAATTAATACCCTGTTGTGCGAGATTTGTGAGCGCTGATTTGATTGACGCGCGCTGGCTTGGCGGCTACGGTATCGCATGCGTGCCGGTCTTTCCACGGACCGATGCCTCCGGGTCTGCAGGCGGTCCCCGCCCCCATTGTCGGCATCTGTCGAAGGGGTAGTCAGTAGGGTTAGAACAAGCCTCGAAGACCGCAATAATGTTCAGGAAGATAGTTAATGTGCGGCCACACTGACGTCTGTTAAGCCCGGGAAGCTCTGAAGTCAGTACATCTAACCCGGGCGCAAATCCGTGGGGGAGGAATAGGGTTTGAGACCGGGGAGGAGTCTTGTTATCCTAGGGTCAGTCTTGATGGTGGCGTTCGCGGCCTCGCCAAGCATTTTCTCTTTCAGTGGCGGAGTCAATTCTTCGGACGTCGAGTACGGCTGCGGAGGTGTCTGCCACCAAGGTCAGAGCGCTGCAATCGTCGAGATGTGGACCCCTGCCCTGCAGGTCGCGCCCGGTGCGGTCGTCCAGGTGACGGTCAACGTGACCGGGGCCGAGGCTTCGGAGTCTTTCCTGGGCGTCATGATCGTCGGCGGCCTCGTGGCGGCAGACAGCCACCCGTCCAATTTCGGATGGACCATCGTCTTGGATCCCAGCGGCGTCACTTCTTACAACTACTTCCAGCTCGCCTCATACAGCGGCCAGGCGTCGTTGACGTGGACTTTGAGTGCACCATCGACAGAGGGTGCCTCCGAACTTTATGCCCGTGAGATGCACGGAGGAGGAGCCGCATATGCCACGGACTGCATCTCGCCCCTGAGGTTCTCAGTGAAGCAGGCGAATGCGGACTTCGGCGATCCCGAGCCCGAACCCTGCGTGCCCAGCATCGACGTGGAGTGCCCGTGTGAGGGTGAGCCGGTGAACGGCCAGGTCATGATCCAGGCGAGGATCAACAGCACGAACCAGATCGCCTACACCCTGATGGTCGTCGACGGGCAGGTGATTGACAACAAGACGTCGGGTCCGTACACTTGGACGATTGACACGACAGCATTCAGTGACGGACAGCACGTCGTAAGGATAATCGCAGTGGACGCGGACGGCGACGCATCGGTGGCAGAGATCACGCTCATCGTCGACAACATCGACGAGGGCGCAGCGATGAAGGCTTGGATCGCCACCATGGTCGCGGGCAGCTTGGGAATTGTGGCCTTCGCCGCTGTGCTGATTCTCATCTGCGTAGTTCTTGCCGCTAGGAACAACGGAGGCGCCCTCTGATGGTTTCAATGAGCGCACTGCACTCGCTCACGGCCGAGATGCACACGGGCTTCCTGACTTTGGCATTCGCGTGCATCGTCATAGTCGGGCTTTCCCAGGTCGTCCTCCACTACAGACACAAGGCCCCGAAGCGCTTCTCGACATGGGCCCAGAACATAAGAGGATACGCCGAGGCCGCGGGGTTCGTCGGGGCAGTTGGTGGCTTCATAGGACTCATATTGTCCGGCGTGACCGGCATGTATGCATGGCCCTCGGACGCGCTGTTCTCGTCCCCAGTCGTAATGAACAAGATCCTGCTCACGGTCTTCGGGACCGTGATGTGGGGCGTGGTGGTGTTCACCCGAGCGCACTTCGGCCGGGGTCTGTGGAGCTCTCGCAGCCTCTCAGTGTTCTATGTGTCTTTCACATTCGCAGCGTTCATGACCGTCGGCCTCGCTGGGTCGCTCGGTGCGCACCTCACGGTGGGCGAGAGCGTCCTTGACCCGGTCTGGAGCATCGCGGGAGTGGACATAGGCACGACGCTCGCCCTCGGTCTGGTCATAGCCATCGCGGCATCCCTGGTGAGCCTCGGCGTCGTCCTCGCCACGGTGGTATATGCGAGGTACAAGCGTCTGGACACTTACAGAGTCGGTCCTGCGAGCTGCCAGAACTTCTTCAAGTGCTCCGACAACACTGTCGTCATGAACGACTTCTCCGGGAAGTGAGGACTGGGTGAGGCCGGAGAGTCTTGTCTAGGCGTCGTGGGGTTCAATAAACAGGCCCGGGGGACTTCTCCCCCGGTCGTAACAAGTTTGGTCGATGTCCTACTGCTTCTTCCGGAACACTGAGACTGCGAGGACCGCTCCGATCATTCCGATGACCGGGAACAGAACCATCGGGAACTCCGGTATCTCGGAGATATTGTAGCTCTCGTGCTCGTACAGGTCTGAGGGAGCACCTCCGGAGGTGCCGTAAACGCCCCAGATGTCGAAGCTAACGCTTCCCGAAGCAGGGGCTGTCCATGTGACGGTCCACGAGCTGACAGTGAAATCTCCAGAGTCAGCGCTCGAGGCCTCGGTGGCGCTGTTAATCTCGGCGTTCGCGTCGGTCTCGGTCAAGGTCCCAGCAGACACAATCATGTCAAATGCGTTCGATTCAGAGACACCGTTCGCATCGGCGATCGTGATGGTTATCACATAGTCTTGCCCTGGGTTATACGACCCAACTGGAAGTCCCGTCACAGTCATCAGTGACGTCCCACCAGCGCCGTGGCAACCATCGCAGCTGCCTCCCTCGTTGGTCTCTAAGGCAGTCGAGTTGCTCGCCGGCAGCAAGGCCACGACCGCCACGACCGCGGCGGCGATCGCAACCAATATGCCCATCCTAGTTCTCCCGGACGGTCCTCCTGCCCTACGCGTCCTCGTCTCCGTGCTCTTCCCCAACTTGTCCGGATGTTTCGTGTTGCAGGTCAATCCTACCAATCTCCTCCCGATCGTTACACCTCCGTGCCTTCGCCCCCCGAGGTGATGCTCTGCGGACTTCTCCTACTCCCCGGCAAACAGATGACCCAGGCAGAAACTTCGCCCGTGATATATAACGATGTCATGTCCGGTCGGGGGTTTATAGAACAAGATTCAAACTATCGGGCTTTGGCCGCCCCCTTCTATCCCTGCGATTCCATAGCTTCCGGGGGAGGCCCCGACATTCACGATTGGACGAGGAGTATGGGCCCAACCGGATTCGAACCGGTGACCTACGCCGTGTAAGGGCGTTGTCATAACCGCTAGACCATGGGCCCGCCTGGCCTATGCTCTGCCGGCCATTAAATGATTTCCGAGGCTCTGTTTTGATATCGATGAAGGTCTATTGGCTCGGGATGTCGGAGCTCAACCGGCCGTTCGGCGTTACGTTGCTGGCCCTTCTGACGCTGCTGTCCGGACTCGCGTGTCTTGCAGCCTCCCTGGGTCTTTTCGGCACCGCGCTCCTTGCGGACGAGGGTGCATTGGTCGGGCAGCTCGGACCGGACACCCCTGACTGGATCGTTGACAACTATGTCGCGGTGTTCCTTGTTCTGGGGTTAGTGTTTCTCGTCGTTGCCGTGCTCTACTTCCAGGCGACTCGAGGGCTTCTGCGAGGGCGTCCTTGGGCCTGGACCCTCGCGGTCGTCGTCACCGTATTGTCGGTCCTCAGCAACCTCATGGGGGTGTATGCGCAAGGTCTGGAGGACCCGGTCATCTTCGCCAATTCGGCCGTCGGATTTGCGTTCGCCTTCCTCATCCTGGCATATCTGTACACGCGAAGGGTGAGGAACTACTTCGACAGGATGTGATTCGGCCCAGGGGAGAATTGCCGCTCAGGCCTCCGGACGAACGTGGTTAGCACCATCCGAGAAGGCTCTGAGATTCTCCTCGAGCTTCCTCTGGATGTTCATCTCAATGGCGTTCTCAAAATGCTTCATGTCAAGCCCGGTGGTCCTCGTCCCGGCAAGCGCCCCGACCATCACGATGTTCGACGACATGGGGACGCCGGCATCTGCCGCAATCCTCGCCGCGTCAATCCTCGTGAAGGACTTTGCCGCCCGGACGACCTGCGCCTTCACCTCTTCCTCTGTGGGATACCTCAACTTCTGGGTGGAGACGCTCAGCGGGACGATCCTCTCTGTCGAGCTCAAGACCGCCGTGTTCACCGACGCTTTACACAGTGCTCTCAGGGTCTCCAGGAGTTCGAAGGACAATATCACATCGGCTCTTCCGTCGGGGATCAGAGGGCTGTGGACGTCTCCGATCCTCGCCGTGCAGACGACCGAACCGCCCCTCTGCGCCATCCCGTGTGTCTCGCTCAGGAGGACGTTCCTACCAGCCAGCAAGGCGGCGTCGCCGATGATCTTCGAGGCCGTGATGATGCCCTGCCCGCCCACGCCGACGAGGTATATGTCCACCATCAGTTGACCTCCTTGATCGCCTTGTACGGACACACCTGCGCGCACACGCCACAGCCCGCGCACAGGGCCTCATCGATGTTCTGGACCTTCTCGACGCTTGAAATCGCGGGGCACTGGAACCTGTCGACGCAGGTCCTGCACTTCTTGCAGGCCTCCTGGTCGATGTAGTGCTTCTTCGCGATGGCCCCCTTCTCGTCGCGCTTAGCTATCAGGGCGCATTCCCGTCTCGCGATGATGACAGATATGCCGGGCTGTTGGAGGGCCTCTTTGACCGCCTCGGTCGTGATCTTTATCTCGTAGGGGTCGACGACCTTCAGCCACTTCACCCCGCAGCCCTTGACCACTTCCTCGATGGAGACCGCCGTGATGTCGCAGCAAGAAGGCCCTTTCGCGCTCCCGGGGTGCGGCTGGTGTCCGGTCATTGCAGTCGTCCTGTTGTCGAGGATCATCAGCAGGAACTTGTGGCCGTTGTGGATAGCGTTGATGAGCCCGGGAATTCCTGCGTGAAAGAACGTCGAGTCCCCGATGAATGCGATGACTGGCTGGTCGTTCACCTTCGCCAGCCCGCCAGCGGAACCGACGCTCGAGCCCATGCACACAAGGAAGTCCGCCGCGTTGTAGGGAGGCGCCAGACCGAGAGTGTAACACCCTATGTCCGATGCGAATATCGCCTTCTTGTTGGTGGCCTTGTTCACGGCGAAGTATGTCGCGCTGTGTGGGCACCCCGCGCACAGGACCGGAGGCCTCACGGGCAGGTTCTGGATTTTGACAGGTTCCGCCAGCGGCCCTCCGCCTGAGGCCCCGGCGGCCTTCAGGCCCGCCTGGACGATGGCCTGGTCGAACTCGTAGAGCCTGGGAAAGACACCGTCGTCCTTTCCGAAGATCTTCGTCGGTATGGACTGGTGTTGCGCGATTCCCCTGACAGCCCTCTCCAGGATCGGTTCCAACTCCTCGACTACGATGACGGTCCTGTGGTCTCTCAGGAACTGTGCCACCTTCCTTGTGGGGACCGGGTGAGAGAATCCGAGCTTCAGGATGTCGCCGCGTATCCTCAGTTCATCTGCGGCATCCGCAGCGTAATTGTAGGCCGCAGACGAGGTCACTATTCCCAGCACCCCGCCGCCGTTGACGCTCTCTATCCTGTTCAGAGGAGAGTCCTCAGCGAGTTCCTCAGCCTCCTTGAGCCTCTGCAGGAGGACCTTATGTCGCACGCGCGCGACTGCGGGCACGGTGACAAACCTTGTCGGGTCCTTGACGAATTCCTTCTTCTTCAGCCCTTCGACGATTTTCCCGACGGTGACCGGTCCCCTGACATGCGAGATCCGCGTGGTCGTGCGCACGATCACGGGCAGCTCGAGTCTCTCTGACAATTCGAACGCATGCTTCGTCATCTCGTAGCATTCCTGAGGCGATGCCGGCTCCAGAAGGGGTATCCCTCCGAGGAGCGCGTAGTATCTGTTATCCTGCTCGTTCTGGCTCGAATGGCATGAGGGGTCGTCGGCGGTCACGAGGACGAAGCCACCCCTCGTCCCAGTGTATGCAAAGGTCATGAGCGCGTCCGCGGCAACGTTCAGCCCGACGTGCTTCATGCTCACAATCGCCCTGACGCCCGAGGCCGCGGCCCCCATGGCGAACTCGGCCGCGACCATCTCGTTGGTCGAATATTCGAAGTATATCCCCGCGTCCTTGGCCACGCGCGCGAGTGCGTCACCAATCTCGGATGCGGGCGTGCCGGGATAGGTCGTCCCGATCGCTATCCCGGCCTCCAGAGCACCCCTCGCGATGGCCTCGTTGCCGAGGAGCAGCACTTTCGAGCCCGGGGGCGCCTCGAGAATCCGTTCCATGTCCTCGATGTGATTGAATCCATAGAGGAAATACCTTTTCGAGCTATCGCGGAACGGACCGGCTCATCGTGGGGCTACCATTCCGCGGGTAGTCCCTCACAGCATCAGGCCGCGCTATCTTGAAATAAGACGGAACTGGTAAAGGCGACTGATATGGCGGGCAGGACTCTCTCGGAGAAGATACTCGCAAGGGCATCTGGCGTTGCCGACGCGCGGGCAGGAGACGTCGTGGAGGCCACGCCGGACCTCGTGATGTCTCACGAGAACACATTCCTCGTGAACAAGGCCTTCTCCGAGATGGGAGCGACCAGGCCGTGGGACCCGTCGAAGATAGTTATAGTGCTTGATCACAGGACCCCGGCCAACAGCATGCAGACAGCGTCTGTGCACTCGAAGATCAGGCAGATCGTCAAGGACATGGGCATATCGAAGTTCTACGATGTCGGGGAGGGCATCTGCCACCAGCTCCTAGTCGAGGAGAAGCTCGCCAGGCCCGCCCAGCTCATCCTGGGGTCAGATTCGCACACCACAACTGCGGGAGCGGTCGGAGCATTCGGCGCCGGGATTGGCGCCACAGAGATGGCCGGCGTATGGGCCACGGGGAAGCTTTGGCTGAAGATACCTGAGACCATCAGAATCTCAATGTCGGGCCATCTCGGGAAGGCGGTCTTCCCGAAGGATATCGCGCTCATGCTCGCGGCGAAGATCGGCTCTTCGGGAGCCGACTACAAGTGCGTCGAGTTCACGGGCGGATTCCTGTTCGACATATCGATTTCCGGTCGGATGGTCCTGTGCAACATGGCTGCTGAGATGGGCGCGAAGGCTGCCATCGTGCCTGCCGATTCGACCTTCTCCACATGGTACCCTGAATGCGGCGAGGGGAAGACGGCCTCGTGCAGGTCGGATCCTGATGCAGCTTTCAGCAGCAAGATGGAGATCGAGGTGGACCCGATACCGCCGATGGTCTCAGGACCTGACAAGGTCGAGGCAGCCGGAGACATCGCCAAGTTCGAGGGAACGCCTGTGTCACAGGCGTTCATCGGGAGCTGCACGAACGGCAGGCTCGAGGACCTGATCGCTGCTTCATGGGTCCTCAAAGGTCGGAAGGTCGCCTCGGGGTGCAGGTTGCTCGTGGCGCCCGCTTCCAGGCAGGTCCTATCGGACGCGATGGACATGGGGGCGGTCAGGACCATAGTGGCGGCCGGGGGCACACTTCTTCCTCCGGGATGCGGCCCTTGCCTAGGTGCACACGGCGGTGTCCTCGGCCCGGGAGATGTCTGCATATCGTCCAGCAACAGGAACTTCAAGGGCAGAATGGGGTCAGACGAGGCGGAGATATACCTCGCCAGCCCGGCAACTGTCGCTTCAAGTGCGATAGAGGGTAGGATCGCCGACCCCAGGAGGTATCTCGATGTCGACCTTTGAGGGGCGTGTCTGGAAGTTCGGGGACGATGTCAACACCGACCTCATCATCCCTGGCAGATACCTCGACAACTACGACCCCGCATATCTCGCGGCGCACGCGATGGAGGGCGCTAGCAAGGATTTCTCGTCGAAGGTCTCCAATGGCGACATCATCGTTGCGGGAAGGAACTTCGGGTGCGGTTCGAGCAGAGAACAGGCAGTAATTGCCCTCAAGCACGCGGGCGTAGGGGCAGTTGTTGCAGCGTCCTTCGCCAGGATATTCTACAGAAATGCTGTGAACCTCGGGCTGCCCGTATTGATTTCAAGAGATGCCCATGACAAGGTGCGCGAGGGCCTGTCTGTGCGAATAGATGCCAAGCACAGGTCGATCACGGCGAGCGACGGCGGAGTGCAGGTCGCAGTCGAGCCGATGCCCGAACATGTGGCGCGCATCCTCGAGCATGGCGGGCTCGTCCCGTACATAAAGACGAAGCTCGGAACTGAGTGAGATCAGAGCCTTCTGCCTTCACCTGTGCAGAAAGGGGCAACATTATTCTCGGCAGTCAGCGCTGCTGGTGTCTGATGGCGAGCTCGTTTATCCAGGACCCCTTCGGAATGCTCGGCATCGCGTTCCTGATCACGCTGATACTGTACATCATCATCCGGCTTCTCACGCACCGCCATGAGGCCTCCTGAAAAGGATATTATACGGTGGGCCAATCACTAGGTCGGGCCCGTGGGGTAGTCCGGATATCCTTTTGGCCTTCGGAGCCGACGACGTGGGTTCAAATCCCACCGGGCCCGCTCCCGTCTTCTTGCCCCTTGTGTGTGGGAATGTGGTTGCATTGACTGTGGATTGAAAGGAAGATTAGAATGAAATGCGAGGGGGAGGCTGTTTCGTCTCCCACCCCGGTGCTCTTGTGGTTTCTCGCTAGGCGTGGTATGCTTCTAGGAAGTCGTCCCACCCTGTGTCCGCGGCGAAAGCAGTCAGCCTATAGTCGTTCTCGTCGTAGTACCAGTCGTTATAAGTCGCAAAGTAGAACGAGATCCCCTTGCAGTCGATCATCTTCGGTCCTCCCCAGAACTTGACCATGTACGACTGAACTGCCGATTGCAGGTCTGCGGTGGCCGTCCTCAGCTGTGTATCTGTCACTCCTTTGGTGCCGAGCAGGTGGTATCCAAAGTCGTAGAGATCGAG
>ERZ1649853.124-NODE-124-length-31818-cov-7.113528_pt1 | contig 31818 bp, 26 predicted proteins | sample MGYA00575353_ERZ1649853 | MGnify/ENA primary metagenome ERZ1649853 (study PRJEB40853, sample SAMN11349654) | freshwater sediment metagenome | isolation source: river sediment | host: Sediment | place: India: Okhla Barrage, New Delhi | collected 2017-02-21 ...
TCTGTGGTTGCGTTCACTAAAGGTGGTGAGCGCGTGGTCGGGCAAACCGCCAAACGTCAGGCGGTGGTCAACCCGGAGAATACCATCTCTTCCATCAAGCGTTTCATGGGACGCCGCTACGACGAAGTCTCACAGGAACGGAAAATGGTGCCATATGAAGTCATTGCCGGCCCAACCAAGGATGCGCGTGTACGCATCCCGGCCACAAACCATGAATACTCGCCGCAGGAAATCTCAGCCATGATCCTGGGTAAGCTCAAAGCCGATGCCGAAGCCTTCCTCGGTGAAACGGTTACCCAGGCAGTCATTACCGTCCCCGCGTATTTCAATGACAGCCAGCGCCAGGCAACCAAGGATGCTGGCAAGATTGCCGGTCTGGAAGTACTTCGGATCATCAATGAGCCTACCGCATCTGCACTTGCCTACGGGCTGGATAAAAAGAAAAACGAAAAGATCCTTGTCTTCGATCTCGGCGGCGGCACATTCGATGTGTCAGTCCTCGAGGTAGGTGAAGGTGTCTTTGAAGTCAAAGCCACCAACGGGGATACACACCTCGGCGGCGATGACTGGGATGAGATCGTGGTCAACTGGGCTGCAGATCAGTTCCAGGCTGACCAGGGGATCGATTTGCGCAAAGACCGCCAGGCTCTGCAACGGCTGCGTGAAGCCGCTGAAAAAGCCAAGATCGAGCTGTCAACAGTCATGGAAACTGAACTCAATCTGCCGTATATCACGGCTGATGCCAATGGACCCAAACATCTCATTTTAAAAATCTCCCGTTCCAAATTCGAGCAGATGACCGCGCCGCTGCTAGAACGCTGCCGCAAGCCTTTTGAAAATGTTCTCAAAGACGCCAAGTTAAGCGCCTCGGAAATCGATGAACTGGTCCTTGTGGGCGGTTCGACCCGTATGCCGCAGGTGGTGGACCTGGTACGCCAGCTCATCAATAAGGAACCCAACAAGGGTGTCAATCCGGATGAGGTTGTCTCGATCGGTGCTGCCATCCAGGGTGGTGTTTTGGGCGGCGAAGTGAAAGATATCCTGCTTCTCGATGTGACCCCGCTTTCTCTTGGAGTGGAGACCCTGGGCAGCGTAATGACCCCGATCATCGAACGCAACACCACCATCCCCATCCGTAAATCGCAGATCTTCTCAACAGCTGACGACAATCAGACAGCTGTAGATATTCACGTTTTGCAGGGTGAACGCCCCATGGCGGCTGATAATATGACTCTCGGGCGTTTCCGCCTGGAAGGCATTCCCAATGCCCCACGCGGCATCCCGCAGATCGAAGTTACCTTTGATATCGACGCCAATGGCATTCTGAATGTGACCGCAAAAGATAAAGCCTCCGGACGCGAGCAAAAAGTGACCATCACTGCCAGCACCAACCTGCAAAAGAACGATATCGAACGCATGGTGCAGGAAGCCAAAGCTCATGCCGCCGATGATGAAAAGCGCAAAGCGCTGGTAGAAGCCCGTAACCAGGGAGATAATACCGCCTACCAGGTGGAAAAAGCCGTCAAGGAAGCCGGCGACAAGATCCCCGCAGACCAGCGCAGCCAGGTGGAAGCTAAAGTACAGGAATTGCGTCAGGCGATCACTGGCGAAGATGTGAGCCGCATCAAGGGTCTCACCGATGAATTGCAGCAGGTGTACAGCCAGGTGATGCAAGCCAGCGCGCAGGCTCAGCAGGCAGCCGGCGGGCAGCCCTCCGATAGCGGCGAGACCCCGAAACCGGATGGCGACGTCATCGACGGTGAATTTACAGAACAATAGTAGTCGATTGATCAAGGCGGGTCTTCTTGTCCCGCCTTGATTTTTTAAGGTAAAACCGGCAGCAGATGGTGTTATAGTTTAAGAGATACAGATTCACAGAACGTTTTCATAAAGGAGATGAGACAATGGGAGAAAGTGGCGGTAAGGCCGATAAAGGCAAAAAGGAACAGAAGAAGAAACCAAAGATGACGATCAAGGAAAAACGCAAAGCCAAACAGGAGAAAAAGCACCCAACCCCGACTGTTTAGTCACACAAATCCGAAACGCTCCCTTGCCGGGAGCGTTTTTTATCCGCTATACTTGATAGTTATGATGAAAAAACAAACTCAAATTCGCGTGAAAGCCCTGGCGTGGATCGAAGACAAGGGCATGCTCTTTGTGGTGAAAATGCATGATGAGGTCAAGGGGGATGATTACTATCGACCGGTGGGTGGTTCTGTCGAATTTGGCGAGCGGTCATCTGAGGCTGTTATCCGTGAAATGAATGAGGAGTTGGGCGCCGAGATAGCCCTGCTTGCCCCACCATTTGTAGTTGAAAACCTGTTTGTCTGCGATGGAATTCCCGGCCATGAAATCAATTTCCTTTTTCCGGCGCGCTTCACGGATATCCATTTTTACGAGCGGAAATCATATTCCCTGTTGGAAGCCAACGGTGACACCTTTAAAGCCCTCTGGATACCCATCGGGGATTGCGTTTCTGGCAAATTGCGCCTGGTTCCCGAAGAATTGGCGACCTGGTACCACAACAAATTCAAAGGAAAACATGAGTAAAACGATGACCAGCCTTTCAAAGAAATCCGGGCGCGTATGGATAATCCTCAGTATGGCATTGGGAATTCCCCTTTTTCTTATTCTTTCATTTTTCGCAGCATTTTCCATTGCCAATAAAACAACCGGGCAGATCCTCAGCTCGGGAGAAGAGCGCGATTACCTGCTTTATGTGCCCGAAAGTTATGATCTCTCCACGCCTGCGCCATTGATCATTGTCATTCACGGTTTTGCCCAATGGCCAGCACATCAGGCTTATGTCACCGAGTGGAACGAACTGGCCGATGAGGAGGGATTTATTGTTTTATATCCATCGGGCACGGAATACCCGAAACGTTGGCGCGCAGGGGGTGATACCCAGGGTGATGGAACGCTTTCCATCGATACACAGTTCATTGCTGACCTGATCGACATGCTGCAGCAACAATACAATATTGATTCCTCCAGGATCTATGCCAACGGGCTTTCCAATGGTGGTGGAATGTCCTTCCTGCTTTCATGCGAACTATCCGAAAGGATCGCTGCCATCGGAACCGTTGCCGGGGCTTACCTGTATCCATTTGAAGAATGCACCCGTGAGCGCTCAGTGCCTTTGATCGTCTTTCATGGCACTGCCGATCCAATTGTGCCTTATTTAGGTGGCCCTTCGGGATCGTTTGATATTCCCTTCCCCAACATCCCCGCATGGGTTAAGGGGTATGCCGGTCTCAACCAGTGTTTGACAGAACCCGAGATTCTTCCTTCAAGCGGAAATGACATCAGCGGAAAAAGATACACCAGTTGCAAGGATAACGCTGAAGTGGTCTTTTACTCCATTGCCGGGGGAGGTCACACCTGGCCGGGCGGTAACCCGATTCCGGAGATAATCGCCGGCCGGACCTCAAAATCCATTGATGCCACCCGGATGATGTGGGAGTTCTTTCAGGCACACCCGCTAATGAGCCATGAGTGAGGTTGGAACAACCTTTGTTAAACTGAGGGGGTCCCGACTCAGGAGTAAGAGATGAAACTTCTTCAGTTATCCCTTTTCATAATGTTGGCACTCCTCAGCGGCTGCCGTAGAGCGTCGCTCATCGAACATGAAAAACCCGGCATGTTGGCGGACGATTCGTTTTTTGTCGATTCCAAATGTTACAACAACGCCTCCTGTGTTCCCGCTGCAATCACTGGTTTCGATCCCTCCCTGGACTCGATACAATCCCCTCCCGACAGCCTTGGCGGATTGACTCCTGCGTACCCGCTTGCCGTCACCACGCGAAACTGGTTCCAGGAAATCCCGGACTTCCAGGCTGTCTTTGTTGACCGCTGCCTCGTCACCACCTACACTCGTTACCTGGTGGTTGTGGATGGCACAGTGCAGCTGGTGGATTCTGTGGAAGATCTGGCATCCTTGTACGCACCTGTTAATTCTGAATCGGAAGCGCTCAGTTACGCCCTGGCTTCTACGGGACTCTCCGCACGGTTCGACTTGGAGTCGATCGATAACATCCAGATATTCAATGATCCGCTGGAAGAAACCTTTGTGAAAAAAACCGGGGAATCTTTTGTCGTTCATCTCTTTGATACTTCCATGTGCGGATGCGGACCCCACATAGTCGGGTCCATTGAGGTTACAGTAAATATTGATGGCACCATTATTATCGGCAGCCCAACAGACGCTTATAGTGACCCCGCGCTGGATGCCATCTGCGCTGACTGATGACCAAAAAGACCAAAACTCTCCAAATGATATAATCCAACTATGAAGAAAAGCCGGAAGATCGTCCTGTACGGTCTTGCAGCGTGTCTACTGTTGGCTGGCGTTGCCCTCTCCATTCCCCGGGTACGCTCCAGCCTGACCTTTCACCTTACCCAGGCAATAACCAATCTCAAGTATGCTCTCTTTCCACCGGAAAAATCTATTTTCACCCCCGGTCAGGATGGGGTGGATGTTGTTGCCACGGCGGTTCAGGCAACCTTGAATGCCTATGTGTCACCGAGCGCCACACTAAAACCATCAACGCCTGAACCTACTCCCCCTATCACACCCACTCCGCAGCCTCTGCCCGAACGGGTTTTCCTCAAGGGGGTCCGCCCTGAGCAGCAGCGCTACAATAATTGCGGTCCTGCAACCCTCTCGATGTATCTTTCCTATTATGGCTGGGTTGGGCATTTGAACCCTGATGCTGAAATCCCGCAAGATCATATCGCCCCGTATCTCAAGCCCAACCGTGAAGACAAGAACGTGATGCCGTATGAGATGCAGGAGTATATAACCCAATACACTGACTTTGACGCTCTCATCCGCCTGGGGGGTGACCTTCAAACCCTCAAAACCCTCCTGGCAGCAGGGTTCCCGGTGATGGTCGAAAAAGGCTTTGAAGGAGCCAATTTCGAGGGCTGGATGGGCCATTACAACCTGGTAATCGGCTATGACGATACCCGCGAGGTGTTTTTCACCCAGGACAGCTACAATCTCCTTCACGTGGAAAACTGGCAGAATTCAACCGGGTTTGAAGTGACCTATGCGGATATGCTCACCAATTGGCGGGCATTCAACAATGTGTTCCTGGTGGTCTATCCAAAAGACAAGACTAATGACGTTCTCAACGCGCTTGGCTCGTTAGTTGATGAATCCAATGCTTACCGGGTCGCGTATGACCGGGCATTGCATGAATCAAAGACATTGAAGGATCCACGTGACCAGTTCTTTGCCTGGTTCAACGCCGGTACCAGCCTGGTTTACCTGCAGGATTACAGCGGCGCAGCCCAGGCGTTCGATACTGCATACGGGATTTACCCGACAATCCCTGAAAAGAATCGTCCGTGGCGAATCGTCTGGTATCAGACCGGTCCATATTTTGCTTATTACTATACCTTGCGCTATCAGGATGTCATCGAAATGGCGCCCACCACCCTCGATGCCATGGGTCCCAACAAGGGAATTGAAGAGAGCTGGTACTGGCGCGCGCTTGCGGAACTGGCGGGCGGTGACCAGGTTGGAGCCATCAGTGATCTGCGCGAGAGCCTGAAATGGCACCCGGGATTTACCCCCAGTGTGGAACAATTGAACGCGCTCGGGCTTACCCCATAGAGGGAGATTGGAAAAGAGATGGTAAAAAAGGCTCTCAGGATTCTCCATTTCGCAGATGCGCATATTGATATCGCCCAGCAGGGAAAACACGATCCCGATACGGGATTACCGGTGCGAGTTACCGATTTCCTGAAAGCCCTCGACACTATAATCGATGCTGCGATTGCCGAGAAAGTGGACCTGGTGGTTTTTGCCGGGGATGCTTATAAAGACCGCATGCCCGCACCGACATATCAACGGGAATGGGGCAGGCGGATCATGCGCCTTTCCAATGCAAAAATTCCTACCCTGTTGCTAGTGGGCAACCATGACTTAAGCCCTGCAAGCGGACGAGCCCACACATTGCAGGAATTCGACACCTTGGAAGTCCCCAATGTGCGGGTCATCGGTAAACCTGAATTCCTCAAACCCGCTGACCTGTGGGATCTGCCGCTGCAGGTGCTTGCCCTCCCCTGGGTCTTCCGCTCAGGGTTGATGGCTGCCATGGAACTTGCCGGTGTCGAAGCCGAAAAAGTGAATACTGAACTCGAAGTGCGCCTGACAGAGATCCTGCAGGAGTGGATGAATGGACTTGACCCCAAGCTGCCGACCCTCCTTGTTGCTCACGGTTCTGTACAGGGTGCCCAGTACGGCAACGAACGGACAGTCATGCTTGGCAGGGATATCATTCTGCCCGGCGGGCTGGTGAAGGACCCCAGGCTGGACTACGTGGCACTCGGACATATTCATAAACACCAAGATATAAATGAAGGATCACATCCTCCGGTGGTATATGCAGGGTCGATTGAAAGAGTTGATTTTGGCGAAGCAGCCGATGACAAGTTCTACATCTTAGCAGAAGTGGAAAAGGGGAAAACAACCTACACCGCTCATAAACTGGACGGTCGAAAATTCATCGATAAGTTCATCTCGGTAAAAGATCGGGATGAAATGATCGGCAAAGTTCCTGCCATACTTCCGCCGCCCAAACAATTAAAGGATTCCATCTTCCGGTTGGTGGTGGAATATCCGCGCGACCTGGATATGTTCCTGGATGAGCAGTTGCTGCGTGAGCAATGTGCTGCAGCTTTAGAATTTCACCTGGTCCGCCGCCCACTGGAAGAAGCCCGCTTACGGCTGCCTTCGGGCGAAGCGCTTGCCAGTCTATCACCGCTGGACCTGCTGGATAGTTACTGGAAATCCACCCATGCAGAGCCAGGCGAAACCGAAACCCTTCAGACGCTCGCCAGTTCCGTCATCCAGGCAATTGAAGGTGAAGTGGAAGTTCCGGAGGATGTAGGTTAAGTCATGAATACCGTCGTCCTCGAGATTATGTTCGTACTTATCCTGATTCTCATCAATGGATTTTTTGCCATGTCAGAGATCGCGCTCGTCTCTGCCCGTAAAGTCCGATTGGAACAAAAAGCTGATGAGGGGGATAAAGGCGCGAAGATCGCCCTTGACCTGTCCAGTTCCACCACCAACCTGCTATCCGCTGTGCAAGTAGGCATCACCCTGGTGGGCATCCTCACCGGCGCATTGGGTGGTGCAACTGTGGCTGAACGCCTCGCGGAAGTCTTAAAAAAGGTCTCCTGGTTGGAACCCTACGCTTCAGGCGTTTCCATCGCCATTGTGGTTCTACTAACAACTTATTTCTCGCTGGTTATCGGTGAATTGATCCCCAAACGCCTGGCATTGAACAATCCTGAGAAAATCGCCGCAAAGGTGGCCGGGGTTATGCGCTTCCTTTCTAAGGCAACAGCGCCAATCGTGCACCTCCTTTCGGCGTCCACCAATCTCGGCATGAGAATCCTGGGAGTCAAGCCTTCCACCGAACCTCCGGTAACCGAAGAGGAGATCAAAATATTACTGGAGGAAGGTACTCAGGTGGGGGTGTTTGGCGAAGCTGAACACGATATGATGGAAGGCATCCTGCGGCTTAACGACCGTTCTATCAATGCCATTATGACCCCGCGAACCGAGATCGAATGGCTGGATGCCAACGATTCACATGACCAAATCCTCGATCAGATTCTTGCCTCTCCTTATTCCCGCTTCCCGGTAGCCCGCGGCTCACTGGATGATGTGGTGGGCATCCTCTCTGCCAAGGATGTACTTGAGATGCATATCACCAAGCCTGAATATGACCTGCTGGACCTCATCCAGAAACCATTGTTTGTACCGGAGAATACCCCAGCTATGCGCGTTCTCGATATGGTACGCGAAGCGGGGGTGCATGAAGCCCTTGTTATCGACGAATACGGCGGGTTGCTGGGAATGATCACTTTATTTGATGTACTCGAATCCATTGTGGGTGAAATTCCCAGTTACGAATCGCAGGAAGGTCCTGAGATTGTCAAACGTGAAGATGGCTCATTTCTGCTGGATGGGCTCCTTCCCGTTGATCAACTGAAGGAACTATTGGACATAGACGAATTACCTGATGAAAAACTGGCGGGGTTTCAAACCGTAGGAGGATTTGTAATGCATCAATTGGGGGCGATCCCGGTTGCCGGGCAGCATTTTCATTGGCTCAATTACCGCTTTGAGATCATCGACATGGATGAACGAAGGGTGGATAAGGTATTGGTTAACAAGTACCCGACAGCAATAGCACAATTGAAGACCAAAGGCGGTGATGCATGATCCCGATACGACTGCAGATACAGGGGTTCCTCTCTTATCAGCAAAAAGCTGACCTGGATTTTAGCACCATTGACCTGGCATGTATCAGCGGATCAAACGGTGCGGGAAAATCCTCACTGTTGGATGCCATCACCTGGGCTCTCTTCGGCGAAGCGCGCCGGCGCGATGACACAGTGATCAATCACCAGTCTCCAGGTGCTGAAGTGATCCTGGATTTTGCATACGAAGGTGTTATCTACCGGGTTCAGCGAAGCAAAAAGAAAGAAGAAGCCACCAAACTGGAATTCTTCATCCAATCAGATGAGAATCTATGGAAACCTTTGACCGAAGCCACCATGCGGAACACCGAAGAACGCATCCGGCAATCTCTGCGTTTGGATTACGAAACCTTTATAAACGCTTCTTTCTTCCTTCAGGGGAAGGCAGACCAGTTTGCCCAGCAGCGCCCCGGTGACCGTAAACGCATCCTCTCCTCCATCCTGGGTCTTGAGGTCTGGGAAAAATATAAGGAAGAGGCTGCCCGCCGCCGCCGCACAGCAGAACTCGACCTTTCAGGCGTGGATGCACAGCTGAAGGAGATTGAAGCTGAATTAAGTGAAGAAGAATCCCGCATTCAAAAACTGGCTGACCTGGAAGAAAAACTGAAAATCAACCGTGAGCTGGCGGATGCTAAAAAAGCATTGCTGGATCAACAGCGCCTGGTGACCGACAGGATCGCAAACGAACGAAAGCAAGTGGAAAAAATGGCTGCCGAGATCCAACGGTTGCAGCTGGATCTGGATACCCGGGTCGAAATCCTGCGTCAACGACAGGAAGAACGTAAGAATTATCGGGCGCAGATTGAGAACGAAGATCAAATCCGGAAAAACTTCGAGTCATGGCAAAAAAGTAAAACTGAGTTGGAAACCATTGAGAAGGTAGCTATCAATTTTCACCAGTACCAGGAAAAACGGCAGCCGGCGCTGCTGGCGATCGAAGGCGAAAAAGTCCGCCTGGAAACAGAGATCAAGACACTAACCGATCGGAAGATCGAGATTGAGAATCTGCGTAACTCGCTTCCTGCCTTGAACATGGCACTTGAAGAACTCTCCCGCCAGATAAAAAACGATAATAACCAGCTGGATATGCGGCCGGTATTTGAAAGCGACCTTCGCGATCTGGCAGCCGAAAGAAGCCGGGTCAAAACAGAAAACGCCCAGCTTGAAAAAGAGATGGACGAACTCAGAAAACGCATTTCCACCCTGAAGGTGGCAACCGGGGCAAATTGCCCAACCTGCGAGAAACCGTTGAATTCCGGTGAGCGGCACCGGATGATCGAACTCCTAACCGCCCAGGGACTCGAAAAAAAGGAAACACTGAACAATAATAATAAAATTGCTGACCATTGTGATGTGGCACACAAAGAAAAAGAAACTCAGCTGCAGGCTCTGAAACGGGTCGAGGCAGAATTAAAATTGCACCAGCGCTTGTTCGATCAAAAAAACGAAGAAATCCGCATGGCAACGGAGTATGTCAAAGCCTGGGATGATACCGGCAGCCAGAATTTATCGGAACTGGTTGCCAGCTTTGCCGCCAATGCCTTTGCACCTGAACCCCGCCGGGAGCTGGCTTTGATTGATACTGAATTGAAGAAATTGGGGTATGACCCGCAAGCGCACGAAAAATTACGCCAGCAGGAGTTAAAGCTCCGTTCAGGTCAGGAAGCCATGACCCAGCTGGAAAAAGCCCGGGCTGCTCTCGTCCATCTCGAGCAAAATATCAGTGAACTCGAAAAGACGATCGATAAAGATGAAGAGCACCTGCAGCTGGTGCAAAAGGAATACCACGAAGCTTATACAAAACTGGGAGATGCCACTACCGGTCTGCCGGATATTGACAACCTCGAACGTGAGTATTATGCCGCCCAGGAACAGGCGAATATCCTCTTTGCGGAGGTTGGCTCCGCCCGCAACCAGGTGGATGTTCTGGATAAGCAAAAACATCACAAGACCGCCTGCCTGGAAGAAAAAGAATTCATCAAGGGAAATATCGCGAATTTCAAGATCCTCGAAAAAGCTTTTGGCAAAGATGGCATACCCGCCATGCTCATCGAGCAATCCCTGCCGGAAATTGAGAGCCATGCCAATGAAATTCTTGACCGGTTAAGTGCCGGCAACATGTCCGTTCATTTTGAAACCCAGCGCCAGTTCCGCGACAAGAACAGGGATGACCGCAAAGAAACCCTGGATATCCTGATCCGGGATACCGCGGGAGAACGGGAGTATGAACTCTTCTCCGGCGGAGAAGCCTTCCGCATCAATTTTGCCATCCGCCTGGCGCTTAGCCGGGTTCTCTCACACCGTGCCGGTGCCCGCCTGCAAACCCTGGTCATAGATGAGGGATTCGGCAGCCAGGATGCCGATGGCCGGCAGCGTCTCATCGAAGCCATCAACCTGGTCCGTGGTGATTTTTCAAAGATATTGGTTATCACCCACCTTGAGGAATTGAAAGACGCCTTCCCGGCGCGGATCGAGGTAGTTAAGACCCACAATGGTTCACAGGTAAGTTTGGTGGCTGGATGATTGCTTCAGCCGTTCGCGTGGCTTTGCAGCAGCGCGTCTTGCCGGAATACCGCGCGCCTTTCTTCAACGCTCTTGGGGCTGCCTGCTCCGGCGGATTGGAGGTTTTTGCCGGCTTGCCGCGGACCCGTGAGGCGATTGCAACAGTGGATGAGTTGACCACTGCCCGGTTCATAAAAGCCCGCAACATGCACATCTTCAACGGTAAAACCTATTTTTGCATCCAACGGGGCTTCATCCGTTGGCTTGAAAGGTATCAACCGCAAGTTTTGATCGTTGAATCCAACCCGCGCTATCTCTCAACTCCTGCCGCGATCCAGTGGATGCACCGACGGCACCGTCCAGTGATCGGTTGGGGATTAGGTGCACCGGGAACCGGAAAAACAGAGTCTCTGCTGCGACGGCAATTCCTGGGTTCATTGGATGCGGTGATCGCTTATTCAAAATCCGGTGCAGAACAATACATTAAGGCAGGTTTCGCTCCTGAACGGGTGTTTGTGGCACCCAATGCGGTTTCATCCCGCCCGTCTGCACCAGCCATCACCCGTCCCCTGGAATTCCGTAACGGAAAACCCAGTCTCTTATTTGTCGGACGGCTGCAGGAACGCAAGAAACTGGATGTGCTGCTGCACGCTTGCAACTCCCTGCCGGTGAATTTGCGGCCAGAGCTTGTCATAGTCGGGGATGGTCCAGATCGGCAGCGGCTGGAAGAGTTGGCACGAACGATCTACCCTTCAACTAAGTTCGCAGGTGCCAGGCATGGTAGTGAACTTGACGCTTATTTTTCGTCAGCTGACCTGTTCGTCCTGCCCGGAACGGGTGGACTGGCCGTTCAACAGGCGATGGCACATGCCTTGCCGGTGCTGGTGGGAGAAGCCGATGGCACCCAGGAGGATCTGGTCCGCCCTGAAAACGGTTGGGTGTTGCCTGCTGTAAATGCAGATTCGCTGGCAGCTCAACTGGTAACCGCTCTTGCTGACGTTGCTCATCTGCGCCAGATGGGCGCAGCCTCTTACCGCATCGTCCATGATGAAGTCAACCTGGAAGTAATGGTTCAGGGTTTTGTGAAGGCTATCAAAGCGGTTCTTTAGGATTAATTAATGGAAGAAAAAACTTCTTTACGTATTCTACTTTTAGCCGATGGACGCAGCCCAATCACCCAGCGTTGGATTGCCATGCTTAAACCGCTGGGTTTTCACATTTCTCTTGTTTCGTCCTATCCCTGCGACCCTGTCCCGGGAGTTGCCAGCTTCTATATACTTCCGTTGGCATTCTCGCAGTTTGGCGGCAGCCAGGCAGGTGGAAGTAACACCTCTCGTTTGAAGAAAATGGTTATGCGCATCCGACCGCTGGCTCAGGCGCTGAGGCACGAATTAGGTCCGTGGACACTCCCTCTCAAAGTAAAAAAACTTCAGCAAATCATCGAAACCGAGCAGCCGGATATCCTGCACGCCATGCGCATCCCTTATGAGGGGATGCTGGCAGGGTACGCGGAACTAAAGATTCCCCTGGTTATTTCCACCTGGGGCAACGATTTCACCTTGCACGCGCCCTCGACCCCGCGTATGGGTGCCCTCACCCGGCAGGCTCTCAGAAACACGGCTGCTCTCCTCTCCGACACCAAGGTGGACATTGAACGGGCGGTCACTTGGGGCTTTGATTCCAGCAAACCAGCCCTGGTAGTACCCGGTAATGGCGGCATTGACCTGCCGGAGATGCTTGAAGCCTGCAAGGGGGTCGTCAGGGGAGATCTTAAGCGGGTGCTCAATCCGCGCGGATTGCGGTCTTATGTCCGTTCCGATACTTTCTTTAAATCCATACCCTTAGTACTTAAGGAATTACCGGGTGTGCAATTCAGCTGCACCTCGATGAAAGATCAATCGGAAGCCCTCAGCTGGGTGCATACCCTGGATATCAAGGCAAATGTCAGACTTTTACCGCTGCTCAGCCAGCAGGAAGCCTGGCGTGAATTTGCACACTCCCAGGTATCAGTCTCTGCAAGCACACATGATGGCACTCCTAATACACTGCTCGAAGCGATGGCTCTCGGCTGCCTACCCATTTGCGGCGATCTGCCTTCCATCCGAGAATGGATAACTCCGGGCGAAAACGGTTTGTTGATCGATCCATCTGACCCGCGCGCGCTGGCAGATGCCATCATTCAGGCTTTAAGGTCTTCACAGCTTCAACAAAAGGCGGCAATAAAGAATCTGCAGCTAATCCGGGAGAAAGCGGATATCTCATCCATACGTCAGCTGGTAAAAGAATTCTATCTAAACACCATTACAACAGGAGGGATATGACCCCGCCTTACGAACGCTTGCGAGGCATTGCTGTGGGAGCCGTGGTTGGCGACGCGCTGGGTATGCCGCTGGAGTTCCAACCCGCCCGCCCGCTCCACGACCTGGAAACCGAAATGGTGCGGGGGCCGCTCCCCGCCGGCAGTTTTACTGATGATACCGAAATGGCACTGGCGTTATCTGAAAGCCTGCTCATCTCTCATCCACTGGACCCCAATGACCTGGCAGGGCGGTTTGCCGGCTGGTACGCCAGCAACCCCCCGGATATTGGCATTCACACCCGCAATGTGCTGGGTATGATCTACCGCGGTACCCCCTGGCGCGAAGCTGCCACGGTCACACACCGGGCTCGACCAGATAGTGCCGCCAATGGCTCATTGATGCGCTGCTGGCCGGTTGCCATCGCCTGCTGGGACAACCAGGCTTACCTGGTCGCCGAGTCGCGCCTGCAATCTGAAGTGACCCACATGCACAAGGACTGTGTCGATGCCTGTGTATTCACCAACCTCCTGCTCTACAGCATCATCCATAGCCGCAGCAACCTTTCTCCGGATGCCGCGTTACGCCAGGGAATAGCCACGGCGCTTGAACAGGTAAGCCTGGACCCTGATTTTCGTACTGTGATCGAACTTGCCCCGGTGCGCTCACGCAATGATCTTCCCAATTCCGGCTGGGTCAGGCACACCCTTGAAAGTGCCTTGTGGGCAGTGCTGACCACCAAATCCTTTGAAGAAGCCCTGGTACAGGCCGTGAACCTTGGAAACGATGCTGATACCACAGGCACGGTGACGGGCGCTATCGCTGGTGCCATGTATGGTTTTTCAGCCATCCCGGCACGCTGGAAGGACCTTCTCCACGGAGAATATCCCTTACGGTCCAACCACATCTGGTTCAGCAACGATTTCGCCAAGCTGGCAGATGATCTGGCAGCCCTGTCTATTCAGCAGGATTGATTTCTGCTAAAAACGCTCTTATCAACCGACAAGTATTCCTGCATAGTTCGCACAAAATCACTGCCCGCTTTGACGGGCTTGAAGGGTTGCGCTATACTTAAAGCCGATCAAATTCTCCCGGAGGTTTTTCTCAATGGCTTCTGAATCCAGTTTCAAACTCACGTACGCCACCATGCACAATCCGCCCGAAGAATTACACGAGCATTTCGATGAAGCACTGGCAAAATTAAGGGCAAATTTAGGCCAGGAATATGCCATGATCATTGATGGCAAAGAGGTTTTTGCCAGTGAAAAAATCGAAGACCGCAACCCAGCCAACACCGACGAAGTGCTTGGTATTTTTCAAAAAGGTACCGCAGCGGATGCCAATGCCGCAGTCGCGGCTGCCCGTAAAGCTTTCAAAGGCTGGAGCCGCACACCCTGGCAGGAACGCGTTCGCCTAGTCCGCAAAGCAGCTGAGATCATGGATAAACGAATCTACGAGATGGGCGCAGTGGTCTCAATGGAAGTGGGCAAGAATCGCATGGAAGGTCTTGGCGATGTTGCTGAAACTGCTGACCTGTTCCGCTATGCCTGCAGCCGCATGGAAGCCAATAACGGGTTCGTAGCTGAAATGGGTCGTGATCCCCTGCAGGGTTTTGAAAGTACCAATGTGTCTGTATTACGCCCTTATGGTGTATGGCTGGTCATCAGCCCGTTCAATTTCCCGGCCGCCCTCACCGGTGGACCCACTGGCTCCGCCCTGGTTGCCGGCAATACCGTGGTAATGAAGCCCGCCTCCGATACCCCATGGACCACCCGCCTGATCTGCGAATGTCTGCGGGATGCAGGCGTGCCAGACGGTGTGTTTAATTTTGTCACCGGTCCCGGTTCATCCGTTGGTCAAACTCTCATTGATAACCAGGAAGTAGATGGCATCACTTTCACTGGTTCATTTGATGTCGGCATGAAGATCTTCCGGGATTTCGGGATGCGCAATTATGTGCGCCCGACCATTCTGGAGCTTGGAGGCAAGAATCCCACCATCGTTACAAAGAACGCTGACTTAGATACCGCCTGCCTGGGGCTTATTCGTTCAGCATTCGGGCTGCAGGGGCAAAAATGCTCCGCCGGTTCCCGCATCTACATTGAAGCGCCCGTTTACGATGCCCTGGTAAAGAAACTGGTAGACGCCACCAATAAGTATGTGGTTGGCAACCCCACCGACCGAAACGTCAACATGGGTCCGGTGGTAAACAAGGGCTCGTATGGTGACTTCAAGGGCTTCTGCGAAGAATTGCACGAATCAGGCAACATTCTCACTGGCGGAAAGGTCCTCACCGAGGGTCAGTATGCCAAAGGTTATTTCTGCGCCCCCACCCTGGCAGAATTGCCATATTCACACCGGCTCTGGAAGCATGAGATGTTTGTTCCCATCACCACCATTGGTAAATTCACCGATCTGAATGAGGCTATGCGGATGGCCAATGATGTCAATTACGGTCTCACCGCCGGATTCTATGGCAGCCAGGAAGAAGCCAATTGGTTCTTCGAGAATATCGAAGCTGGTGTAACCTACGCCAATCGCCCGCAGGGCGCCACAACAGGTGCCTGGCCTGGATTCCAACCCTTTGGCGGTTGGAAGGGCTCTGGCTCAAGCGGTAAGAATGCCGGTGGTTTGCACTACCTTCAGCTCTATATGCACGAGCAAGTCCACACCAACGTCAAGAAACTCTAAAACTTGGATTTACGGAAGAGCCCATGACCAAACTCTGCACGCTCAAAGAAGCAATCGCCCGCTATGTACATGATGGTGACATTGTCTATTGTGCTGGTTTCACCCACATGATCCCCTTTGCCGCCGGACATGAGATCATCCGCCAGGGGCGGAAAAATCTTATGCTGGCACGCGCCACGCCCGACCTGATCTACGATCAGATGGTGGCAGCAGGATGCGCAAAGAAGTTGATCTATTCCTACATTGGTAATCCGGGTGTGGGCTCTCTCCGCATCGTTCGCAATGAACTAGAAGCTGGCCGGCTGGAGTGGGAGGAGTACTCCCACTTCGGCATGATCTCTCGCTTGCAAGCCGGCGCCTCCGGTCTGCCTTTCATGCCCATGAACCAGACCGCAGCTACCGATCTCGAAATCAATAATCCAAATATCCGCCGGGTTAAAGACCCCTATACCGGACGCGAGGTGATCACCGTGCCGCCGCTGACACCAGACGTGGGGATCATCCACGTGCAGCGTTGTGATGCAAACGGCAATGCGCATATTTGGGGGATCGTTGGCGAACAGAAAGAAGTGGCATTTGCATCAAAGAATGTCATCATCACTGCTGAAGAGATCGTTGAGGAAGAGGTCATACGCTCCGATCCCAACCGCACTTTAATTCCGGGATTGATCGTCAAAGCGGTCTGCCACGTTCCGCATTGCGCCCACCCATCCTATACCCAGGGATACTATGACCGCGATAATGTTTTCTACCTCAACTGGGATAAGATCAGCGAAGACTCTGCCACCGTTAAGCAATGGTTGGAAGAGTGGGTCTATGGTGTAAAAGATTGCGCTGAGTACTGGCAAAAACTGGGCGGCGAGACACACAAGCGGCTTGAAGTGAAACCGAAATTTGCGGCGCCGGTAAATTATGGGGATTACTAGGAGATCATCGAATGGAGAATTCCTCACCACTACAGTACTCCTCATCTGAACTGATGTGTGTGAACGCAGCACATCTTCTACGCGACGGGGACAATGTTTTCGTCGGCGTTGGTCTGCCCAACCTGGCGTGCAACCTTGCCCGCCGCACCCATGCTCCCAACCTGCAAATGATCTACGAAGCCGGTGTGATTGGCGCGCGACCCTCCCGATTACCGCTTTCCATCGGTGACCCAACCCTAGTCAGCGGCGCAAGTTCGGTTTGCGGGATGTTCGACATCTTTTCTCTGTACCTGCAACGTGGTAATGTGGATGTTGGATTCCTCGGTGGGGCACAGATCGATCGTTTCGGAAACATTAATGCCACCGTCATCGGGGATTACAATCACCCCAAGGTTCGCCTGCCTGGCTCCGGCGGTTCGCAGGAAATGGCCGGCTGGGCAAACCGCTGTTATGTAATCACACCACATCAGAAACGTCGCTTTCCAGAGAAGGTGGACTTTCGCACCTCTGCCGGTTTTCTTGGCGGAAAGGCAGAACGCGTTGCCACCGGAGTGAGGGGCGGTGGACCATTGGTGGTTGTCACCAATCTTGGTCTTCTCGAACCGGATGAAAATGGCGAGTTGACCCTCACCGCGCTCCATCCCGGTTGCACGGTTGAGCAGGTTAAGGAAAATACCGGATGGGAGATAAAGGTCGCGGTTAATTTGAGAACTACCCAACCAGTCACAGAAGCGGAATTGACCCTGCTGCGTGATGAATTGGACCCCGATGGGATTTATCTAAAAGGAAGTTAATGGCCAAACACCCGAATATCGAGGTTCTTACCACCATCCCTTTTCCTGAACCGGTCATGCAGCGGCTCAAATCGATAAGTCCGCGAATAAAAATAAATATGATTCCGGCACAAAAGGTTGACGAAATACCGGCAGACACCTGGAATAGAACCGAGGTGCTGTATACCGACGTGCTGCTGCCTGAACAAACACTTGTTCCAAAGCTGCGCTGGATCCAATTCCATTATGCCGGTATTGATTATGTACTGGATTCACCCCTTTCAGCCAACCCTGAAATGAAAATGACCTCGATGAGCGGCGCCTCAGCTATCCAGGAAGGTGAATACATCCTGATGATGTTGCTGGGTCTCGGGCACCGCTTCCCTGATCTCATCTTGAACCAATCAAAACAGGAATGGCCAAATGATCGCTGGGATCGCTTCTCTCCCAATGAATTGACTGGTTCCACATTGGGGTTGATCGGTTATGGCAGCATTGCCCGTGAAGTTGCCCGACTGGTACAGCCATTTCATGTAAAAGTCCTGGCTGCCAAACGGGATGTAAGGCACCCGACAGATGACGGGTACACCCTTGAAGGGCATGGTGACCCCGAGGGAAATTACTTCCACAGGCTTTACCCGATTGAAGCCCTCAAAACCATGCTCAAGGAATGTGACCATGTCGTTTGTACGCTTCCGTTAACCCCTGCAACCAGGGGATTGATCGGTGATGAGATTATCCGTTCCATGAAATCCGGTGCATCGTTCATCCAAATCTCCCGCGGAGGGATCGTGGATGAAACTGCCATTGCTCTGGCGCTCACAGAAAAAAGGTTGTCTGCAGCCGCACTGGATGTTTTTGCCGAAGAACCTTTGCCGCCAACCTCTCCATTGTGGAAAGTTCCTAATTTGGTGGTTACTCCCCATGTATCAGGTTTCAGCCCGCGCTACAAGGAACGGGCAGGTGAAATGTTCGTCGAGAATCTAAAACGTTACCTGCATGATGAGCCTTTGATGAACACCTTTGTTCCTGAAAGAAACTATTGACTCTTCCCAGAAGCAGGCAGAGAAGAGCAATCGGTGCTCCCGGGGGAGTATAAGAATGACCTCAAGGATTTCTACGGTTTTTTTTGATCTGGGATATACCCTGATAAACTTTCACGGTAACGTGCCCCGCGTTCTCCAGAGGTCCTATTTGGTGCTTGCAGATTCACTTATCCGTTCAGGCTACGAGCTAAAACGGAAACCCTTTTCTGATCTATACCGGCAGATTATCAATCGCTACTATCAGCAGCGCGAAGTTGATCATATCGAACAACCTGTCAGCCTTTTTGTGAATCGCGCACTAGCCGGTTTTGGTTTTCCTCCAGCCAGTCCTGAAATTGCCAGGCATGCAATCGCAGCCATGTTCAGCGTTACCGAAGCTCACTGGCGTCTTGAAAAAGATACTCATGCCTCTCTTTCTATATTGAAAAACAAGGGATATCGCATGTGTATCATTTCCAATGCGTCAAACACCGAAGACCTCAATAATTTGGTGGATAATGCCGACCTGCGCAAATATTTTGACCGCCTCATCATCTCATCCGAAACCGGCATCCGTAAACCGGATGGCAGAATATACGAGATGGCTCTTAACGCCATGAGTGCAGTTCCCGCCGAATCTGTCATGGTGGGTGACACTCTCGGTGCCGATATTCATGGAGCCCAGTGTTCCGGTCTCCGCGCAATATGGATCACCCGCCGGGCAAAACGCCCTGAAAACACACGCATGCGTAAGTCGGTCATACCTGACGCTGAAATCTCCAGGTTATCACAACTACCGGAAATTATCGAAAAACTCCAAAACAAACCTCCTGTGTTTTAGACAGGAGGTTTGTTGATTGGATTCTATTTTTTCTCTGGCGGTGGAGCTGCCGGCGGTTCCGCAGGAGGCACTGTGGGGAAATGTGCTCCCATGATCGTTTCTTCACCTGAAGACTCCGGCGGTGTCGAGGGAGTCTCCCCGGCTGGAGGAACATTGGTGAAGTGAGCCCCCATGATCGTTTCTTCTCCCGCAGATTTTTGCGGTTTATCACGGGCTGCCATGATGGTCGGCATCGAGGTCGATGGCGCGGGAGTTACGGGAGCGGGTGCTCGCGGCGGAGGGGTCGGCTGCACAGGCACTGGAGCTGGAGGAGGTGGGGTAACCGGCATAGGTAGAGGTGGTGGAGGCACTGCGCCGTAAGGACCAGGCGGGGGAGGTACTGCACCGGCCACTGGAGCCACCGGTGGGGGTGCGCCTGCACCATAGCCTGCCGGATAATAATATTGCGCCTGCGGTTGTTTCTTCTTTTTAAACACTCCGGCTAACAGTAAGACAACAAAGACAAGCGCAGCCAGACCAACCACAGCAACTGGTATGATCCACCAGGCAAAGGACCCTCCTGCTGAAGTGGCAGGGGATAATGTAGCGGTCATAGTCTCCATCGGGTTGGTCCATGTCACGGAGTTTGGACCATTTTTCTTGCCATTGGTTTCAATGACTTTCATACCATCGATGGTGAATTTGAATTCCGGTGAATACCCAATATCTAGTCCGCCGCTGCTCAAGGACATTGAATCCATCTGGAACCCGTACACCGTCTCACCATTCACTGTAACGCGGTTGAAAGCCGGTGCACCACTTTCTGAAGTGCCCAGGGTTTCGTTGAGTTTATCAATTCCCGTTCCCTTGATCGATATGGAATAAGGCACATTTCCCTGTCTATCCGGAAGCTGTTTAAAACTAATGTCCAGACCCGAGGTTGCGCCTTCCGAAACCAGCGCATTCAGTCCATCGGTAACGGTTTGCCCGTATTCCTTGTAAGATTCTCCTTCGAAAAGAAGCTCCTGGGTGAGCTCCCAGTTTTCGGCTTTGTCGATCTTTACAATGGTTTCTGAGGAAAGAATGGTCACGCATCCCGTAAACATCAATACCAGCAACAGTATGGAAACAGACCAAAAGATCTTTTTCATTTCAGTCCTTTCAATAACCTATGTCCATCGAAAATCCGCCTGTTTTTATTGTACAAACAATTTTTAAAGTTGCAACAGTGGATTCTACATATAAAGCAGATAGTCTCCTGCCAATTTCAGTTGTACAATTCATCGAGGAGGATTCGCTATTATGACAATTGAGACATTCCTCATGCTACTGAGTGGTATCGCCTGGACAATCGTTTATATTGAGAGTATCCGCGTCGGATTCCATGACAAGTCCTATGCCATGCCCTTTTGGGCGCTGGCACTTAACATCGCCTGGGAATTCCTGCATGCTGTTATGGGTTTTCGAGCTGTCGGTTTAACCCTGCAGATCGGGATCAATTTCACCTGGTTCCTGTTGGATATCGGACTGCTGTATACCTTTTTCCGCTACGGTCGAAAACATTTTCCCGCAACTCTTTCCCCCTCCATGTTTTTTGTGTGGGGAATACTTGGAATCCTGACTGCGTTCATCCTTCAGTACTTTTTTATAGTTGAGTTTGGGTTAATGATGGGTGCGGTGTATTCCGCATTTTTGCAGAATCTATTGATGTCTGTGCTGTTTATCACCATGCTCGCCCAACGAGGTAACTCTGAAGGGCAGTCATTGTTGATTGCCATCAGCAAGTGCATCGGTACGCTTGCTCCCACGATCTTCATGGGTGTTCTGGGTATATCCGGATTGATGGCACCTAACCGGCTGGTGCTGGTCTGCGGTATCTTGATATTCTTTTTTGACCTGGTTTATATTTGGCAGTTAGCTCGACTAAAACGGATCAAAGGGCAACCCTCTCCTGCATGATAGAAGAATCTTAAACCTATAATGAAACGGCAACATTGAACACATCGTCGAAACGCTTTTCACCGTACCTGGCTCTTATCATCGGGCTGATCGCACTCAGCATGACCGGAATTTTCGTGCGCTGGGCAGATGCCCCGGGAACTGTAACAGCCGCTTACCGCATGGGAATTGCCGCCCTGGTTCTAACCCCTCTTGCATTGCGCGAAAGAGGGGGGTTGCTACTCAAAACCAAGTTCGGCTGGCTTTGGTTGTTACTGGCAGGAGTTTTCATTGCCTTGGATCACGGCAGCCTTAACACCGCCGTAAACCTCACCCGCATCGCCAATTGCACATTACTGAATAATCTTTCTCCATTATGGGTGGCGTTGTTTGCCCTCTTCGCCTGGCGTGAACCTCTCACCCGCTGGTTCTGGATCGGTCTTGCCCTGGCTCTTGGCGGTGCCGGCTTCATCCTCGGATCCGACTTTATCAGGCATCCGCAACTGGGACTGGGTGATGGGCTGGCTTTTGCCTCCAGCCTGTTTTATGCGGGTTATTTTCTCGTCACCCAGGTTGGAAGGCGGGCAGGCTCCTTGTGGCGCTTTTCCTGGGTTATCTACACGATCAGTGCAGTGTTGTTGTTCGCCTTCAATCTAGCCACAGGGGTATCTATAACATCTTATCCGCTAAAAACCTTCCTTGTGTTTGTTGCTATAGGGGTTTTCTGCCAGGCTGTCGGGTACACCAGCATCGTTTACGCTCTTGGGCACTTGCCGGCATCCATCGTATCCCCCACCATGGTTGCACAGATCGTTCTCACCTCGTTGCTGGCTATTCCATTAACTGGTGAAAGCTTGTCGATCATCCAAATTTTAGGCGGTGTGATTGTTATAGGCGGCATCCTTCTAGTAAATCTCAACCGGTCAAAGCAGCCGGATCTCACCGAAAGAAAAACCACTCAAAATACTGACTTCAGGATCGATTGATCAGTTTCCCGAATTTTTCCACAATTTCAGGATCATACCCCTTGCCGGAGTTTTCCATGATGATCATCCACGCCTCATCATCGGTCATTGCTTTCCGGTAGGGTCGATCTGAGCGTAAGGCATCCCATCCGTCAATGACCGAGAAAACTCGTGCCATTAACGGAATTTCCTCCCCTCTCAAACCCCGCGGATAACCCTTCCCATCCCACCTTTCATGGTGGCAGTATGGAATATCCAGTGAATCTTTGAGGAATTCGATGGTTTCTAGCATTTCCTTTCCAAGCATCGGGTGTTTGCGCATGATCACCCACTCTTCTTCAGTTAGTGAAGAGGGTTTCAGTAATATCGTATCCGGGATTCCCATTTTGCCGATGTCGTGGAGAAGTGCGCCGCGGCGCAGTGCCACAAGTTGAGAATCCGCAACACCGGCGGCATGCGCCAGTTGAACCGCAAGGTCCGCTACCCGCTCGGAATGCCCTTCAGTATCTCCATCCCGCAGTTCAAGAGCCCTGGCCCATCCTTCAATGGTGGCATCATAAGCTTCCCGCAGGCGGATATTCGCCTTCTGCGCCTCTTCGAATAACGTGGCATTGTCGATTGCAATGGCTGCCTGGCTTGCCATTGAATCCAGCAAACTGAGCCACCTTGGATCCTGCGGAAGTTTGCCGCGATTAAAAATTTCCAACACACCTTTTACCGATCCTTTGGAGATTAACGGAATTCCAAGGTAATCTGTAAATCCGTCTTCCTCCATGCCATTTGTTGCCAGCTGTGAAAACCTGGTAGAAAGGTCATCCGCGGCAACGATCCGCCTTTCCAGGGCTGCTTTTCCTGCATAACTTTCACCAAGATGCAGATTGGTCCTTTCAACCGCCAGGCTTTTAAAACCGGCTCCGGCAGCAAAATACAGCCGTTGTGTTGCCGGGTCAATCAACAGGATGGAGGTGGAGTGCACCTTGAGCTGCTGTTGTACCTGGTTGAGGAGCACCCGCAGGACAATTTGAAGATCCATGCTGGCAGAAATAGCCATATCCACAGCCCTCAGGGCAGCCATGTGTTGCAGCTGCGTTTTGATCTGCTCCTCTGCAGTTTTTCTGGCGGTGATATCCGTGATGCTCACAAGGATGTGCGCAAAATCCTCCCTCTCATCAGGAATATTAAAAATCACATTCACATAGATCGGCTGCCCGTCCAGGGTCTGGTTGATGGTTTCCCCTTCATAGTATGGCCGCTTATCCCAAATTGCCTGGATCTCCCCCCTGAACGACAAATAGGATTCTTCCTTGAACATCACATCGATACTGGCAAACAATTCATCCTTTGTCTTGGCATTAAATATTGCCAGTGACTCATCATTCATGTCCCTCACGATAACCGTTTTTACGGCACGTTCAACAAAATCCGGATGTGTCTCCATGAACCCGGTGATATCCGAGACTCCGCTATGCCGCAGTTCTTCCAGCATGTCATACAAAGTCAAAAAATCCTGCTCCCATAAGGATACCGGTACAGTATTAAAAATGGTCCGGTAACGCTCTTCACTTTCCTGGATGGCGCGCTGTGCTTTTTTGATCTCTGTAATATCCCTCGTAATGGAGAGTATGCAATTTTCACCATTAACATCGATCAAACTTGCAGACATCAATCCACTGATGATCTTGCCATCTTTCATCCTGAAATCAGCCTCAAGGTTTCTAACCTCACCTTTTTCTCTTAATTCATTCACCAGCCGTTGGCGGTCTTCAGGTTTTGCCCATATGTTCATATTTAAGGATGTGGTTGCAAGTGCTTCTTCGCGCGAATATCCGGTCATTTCCACAAATTTACGGTTGCAGTCAAGGTACTGACCATCAGACATACGGTTTATATTGATCGCGTCCGGCGAGGTAAAGAACGCCTTGGAAAAACGCTCCTGAAGGGTCTTTATCGTCCGTTCACTTTTTACCTGATCGGATATATCCTCGATCTGGGCAATTCCTCCCTGGTATTCAAATTTCTCATTGAAAAGCGGAGTGGTATGCAATTTAATGTAGATATCCTGGTTGGAAATCTCCCCGATCGGGGTAAAAGGACCTTCGTAGTACCCTTCTTCGTGCTCAAGCACAGCCTGCAAGGCTGGCAATACCCGGTTGTCCTTCATTCCTATCAGGTCGAAGCCGTCCAGTTTGGCATGGCTGGAACGCATGATCTGGACCATCATTTCATTAGTATTCGTTATTCTTAGCGAATTGTCGTAATAAAAAAGTCCTACTGGCGACTTGGCAAACAGCAACCGGTAGCGCTCCTCGCTCGCCCGGATCTTATCTTCAGCAATACGCTCTTCCGTTATATCGGTGAAGAAACATAATACCGAAGGCTTGGCTTCCCAGTCCATCCGTACCAGGCTGACTTTCATCCAACGCAGTTCGTTGCGCCTCCATACCCGGACATTTACTCTTACCGAATCAGCCCCGACCCTGATGGCTTCCGCATAGTCATGCCGGGCAGGAACCAGGTCATCCGGGTGAATGAGCTCAGCGAGAGTCTGCTGTGGGATATGATCCACCGCAGGGATGCCAAGCAATTCGCAACCGATCGGGTTAATATAGACGATTTTTCCATCACTGACAACGATCACCCCTTCAGCGGCATTCTGAATGAGCCGGCGGTATTTTTCCTCGCTGGTTTTTAACTCTTCTGTTCGTCTCCTCACCGTCCGCCGGACAGCCCAAAGCCATGCCACAGCAACAAGCGAGAAAGCCACAAGCCCAGCCCCCGCATAGATGTAATAACGTGCCTGATCAAAAAAACTATCGCGTTTATATGCCGAAAACCACTTCTCATTCAATTGTGCATACATGCCTGTGGCATTAACCGTTGCCAGAGCTTGGTTCAGTTCACGCAATAAGGTCGGATTATCCTCTTTAACCGCAAAGCTATAGGGCCGTTGTTCAATAAACTCCCCAACCGAACGAAGGTTGCTGAGGTGATACTTGGTAATAAAATAATAGCCCTGCATCTTATTCAATAATGCGCCATCATATTTTCCGCTGGCAAGCAGTTTTAAAGCTTCCAATGGCGTTTCCACCTGAATTATTGTCCCGGAGATACCGTTCTGCTCCAGGTATTCTTCCATGATCCCCCCGCTTTGGATAAGGATTTGTTTGCCTTCAATATCCTGAACATCTACAATTCCCGAATTTCGTCTGACAAAAAGGTCAAAAAACAATTCGGTATGCGGGGTGCTGAAATCATAGGTCAGATCCCTATCAGCTGAATACGCCATCCCGCCGATCACGTCCACCTTTCCATCCAGTAGGTTCTGTTTGGCTTCATCCCATGGCGACAGTATGAATTCCACTTCAACCCCCATCACATCTGCCACCGCTCGCATCAGATCATTGTCAAACCCTTTAGCCTCCCCATTCTCCAGAAAGGAGAAAGGTGGATACGCGCTATCGCCTCCCACGCGCAATACTCTCTTATCAGAATCCGGAAGTCCTGTATGGGCATGGGTCGGGGTACCAAGCATCGCGGCTGGAAAGATCTGCGTGCGAAAACTGATCAGTCCGATCAACACAATGACCGCTGCGATAAGCGCAACGGTGAGGAGGATCCTCTGAAGCCTGGTAAATTCAAAATCCTGCATAGTGCTCCTGAAACAACAGAGCCATTAACCCATGGGAAATATCAATTACTCCCCCCTTGCTGAAGTAGTTGATATTTTATATGTAATAATTTTAGAGTCTTTTGGTGAATTTACAAGTGGATATTCATAATGATTATCACATGCTACAATTCACCCAGAGGTATTTATGGAAAGAACTGTACCGAAATCTGCATTCGACGAAATTGATCTTTATCTTCGCACGCTTTATTCCCTGCTTCGTTCCACCTCAGTGGTACAGCTTCGCACCTTAGAGGAAGTCCATGCCGGGATGCACTCATCGCTGCACGTGGATGCCAGAAAACCCTCGCCGGATATTTCAGCCTTCATTTACTCCATTCTTCGCTTGCCGCCTCAAATTCCTTACGTTTCCTCAGTGGTGATGGGTCAAAGTCCGGCTGTCTTCACCCGGCAGGGTTATGCAGACGTCGAGTCCTGGACACCGGTATTCGCAAAAGCCCGGCGCCGCCCAACTTATTTTGACGGCAGGAATACCCTGGCGGTTTTCATTGCCAGCCGGTCGGATATTGAAGACGTTGTTCCAGTTCTCACGGCGTATCAGATCGAATGGAATAAACTCCATGCCATTCTGAACAAGATACCCGGCAATCCCCTTGAAAAGGTCGTGTCTGCAAACGAAAAAGATCAGGAAGAAATCGCCAGACAGCTTTCCATTACGACCGAAGACCTGGTACGCCTCAAGATCATCTGGGGGAAAGAAACGTCGACCTTATTCTCTTTGATCAAGGATCACAAATGCAATTTTGGCATTCGCCTCCTTGATGGCTCCCTTTCAGAATACTGGCGGGCTACCCGCATGTGGTGGGATCACATAGAAAAAAAGAAACCCTCCCTGCTGGAACGGCCTGTCTATTTCGTTTCCAGCAACACCCACAGCATTCCGAACCTGATCACCGGATACGCCCTGACAAAGAAAGAAGAGATATCAAGGTATATCGAATCCGAGGATAACCAGGGATTAAAAGATGAGTGGAAAGCACTGCAGGCATCTGCCACACCTTCTTCCCTTGAAAATTTCCTTTATTATGCCTTGAAGAAATACCAGCAATCCTCATCTGGGAAAGCAACGATCAGTGAACAGACTAAATTCGAAATCACCCACGGTGTGACGCGCATTCCAGCTATTCACTCCTTTGATGTGGAAACGGACCTCATAGAATTAAGCCAGCTCGACCCCAAGAAATTCGATCCGCGCCTGCTTCCAAAAGGGGAGAGCGGGGGTTTCCTTAAAAAGAGCGATGCCTTCATCCTCAACATCGATTACCCGCTTGGGTTATGTGCCTACAATATCTTGATCAAATTGGCAGAGCACATCGGTGACATCCTGGGGGTCTATGTAATGGGCAAAGCTGCCACGCTCAATGGTCGCCGCGGCGATGTGATGATCCCCAATGTGGTCCAGGATGAGCATTCGCAGAATACTTACCTGTTCCAAAACGCGCTCACCGCTGCCGATGTATCCCCCTACCTGGTTTTTGGCACCGTGCTGGACAATCAGAAAGCCCTCTCGGTTCTCGGAACATTCATTCAAAATGCCCAGATGATGAATGTAGTCTATCGTGAAGGTTACACCGACATTGAAATGGAAGCCGGACCTTACCTGTCAGCGGTTTACGAAATGACGCGCCCCAAACGCCATCCCTATAATGAGATTGTCAACCTTCAGAGTACCCCCTTTGACATCGGCATTCTGCATTACGCTTCAGACACACCTCTCAGCAAGGGTAAGAACCTGGGCGCGGGAGCGCTATCCTATGAGGGAATGGATTCCACATACGCCACTTCTCTTGCCATACTTCGCCGGATCCTTTCACAGGAGCAAAAGCGGCTACAAGCATAGAATCCCAAAAACCAAAACAGCCCTGCAGATCCAGGGCTGTTTTTTCATGAGAAAAGTTCATTTATCCGATAAGGTATAATAAGCCTGAAAATGGAGGCTTCATGGAAATAACCTGGTATGGACATTCGTGTTTTCGACTGACTGAGCGCGGCATGGCGACCGTGGTAACTGATCCCTATGATTATCGCCAGGTCGGTTATGAATCTCTTAAGCTCAAAGGAGATATTGTGACGGTCAGCCACAACACACCAGGACACAATTTTACTTCTGCAGTAAAAAGTGACCCTCACATTATCGATGGACCGGGGGAGTTTGAGATTGGCGGCGTTTTTGTTACCGGCATTCAAACCAATGGGCATACAAAAAAAGATGTAAACGAAATTCGTAACACCCTTTACCTTTTTGATTACAATGGCATCAATATTTTGCACCTTGGTGATCTCAATCGCGTACCTTCCCAATCAGAGGTCGAGGATTTTGGACCGGTGCATGTTGCGCTGGTTCCGGTGGGTGCCGGCGGTAGTCTGACTGCCATCAAAGCCACCGAAGTCATCAGCCTGCTTGAACCGAACATCGTTATCCCCATGCATTATGCCACCCCGGCAACAGGCAACACCGCCCAAAAACTGGAGCCCCTCTCTAAGTTTCTCAAGGAAATGGGAATCAGCGCTCCTGAAGTCCAGCCATCCATCAAAATACCAAATGTCAGCGCGCTGCCCGATGAAACCAAGGTGGTTGTGCTCGATTATCAAAGGAATAACGGCGGATAAGGATGACCGAGCAAACCCAGAAGATTAAACTTATCATGACCTGGGATATCCTGCCCGAACACGAGCAGGAATACTTTGAATTTGTCATCCGTGAGTTCATTCCCGGTGTTCAGCGCCTGGGATGGGAACTCACTGACGCCTGGGCAACCGTGTACGGCACCCAGCCGCAGATCCTGGTCGGGGCAACACTCTCGAGCCTTAATCGGGCGCGCCAATTACTGGCATCGCCAGAGTGGGGAAACCTGCACACAAAACTGATGGATTTCGTGGAAAATTACGCTGAGAAGATCGTTCCCGCCCGCAACGTCTTCCAGTTCTAAATCTCAATGGGAAAGCAAGCCTTCAGTCAACTCCTGCTGGCGTGGTATGAAAAAAGCCACCGCCAGATGCCCTGGCGTGATCACCCTGACGCATATGCAGTTTGGATCTCTGAAGCCATGCTACAGCAAACCCGGGTGGAGACGGTTATCCCATATTTCCATCGATGGATGATGCGCTTTCCCAATATACCCTCCCTTGCACTTGCCAGTGAACAGGATGTGCTTACTGTTTGGGAAGGGCTGGGGTATTACACGCGCGCGCGTAATCTCCGCAAGGCTGCTCAAATCATCTGTGAACAATTCAACGGCGTCCTGCCTCAGACATTTCCTGAATTAACCTCGCTTCCCGGTATCGGAGCATATACTGCCGCTGCCATTTCCTCCATTGCATTCGGCAAAGATGAAGCGGTTCTGGATGGGAATGTCAAGCGGGTATTGGCACGGGTGTTCAACATGGAACTTCCGATAAACGCACCCTCCGGCGAAAAGGTATATTGGCAGCTGGCGCGTGAACTGCTGCCAACCGGAAAAGCGGGGAAGTACAACCAGGCAGTCATGGATCTGGGAGCAACCATCTGCACCCCGCGCTCCCCGGCTTGTGGTTCCTGCCCATTATCCGAAATGTGTGAATCCTACCGTCTTGGATTACAGCAATCACGCCCTGTCAAACTTACCAAACCGCCAATCCCCCATTATTTTGTCAGCGCCGCGGTGATCCGCAGGGGAAATACGGTTCTAATCGCCCGGCGGCCTTCATCAGGCTTGCTGGCTGGCATGTGGGAGTTCCCCGGCGGAAAGATCGAAGAACATGAAACGCCTCAACAGGCGCTCATCCGGGAGATCAGGGAAGAGTTGGGATGCGCAATTCAAGTAGGACCAGAGTTAGGTTTATATCGCCATGCCTACACCCATTTTCGTGTTACCCTGCGTGCTTTTTTGTCCACCGTCAGCAGCGGGGAGCCAACCGCTCTTGATGTCAGTGAGATCCGCTGGATAACGGTGGAAAACCTTCCGGACTATCCAATGGGGAAGATCGACCGCATGATCGCCAATGATCTGAATAGTTAAAGAAAAACACCTCCAATTGGAGGTGTTTAGGTGAATCAGACTTTGACGATGTTCACCAGCACCATCGGTCTCCGGTGGGTCTCACTGTAAAGGTAATTGCCTACCGTCTGCTCAAGATCTTTCTGCAGGTTACCGTTGGCCCGTACCGCAGTGTCGTTAATGCGGTTGCGGAGTGTATTCAACATATCTTGTGAATCACCCCAGGTGATGAATCCACGGCTGATGATTTCCGGTTGTTTCATCGGTTTATTGGTGAATTTATCGATCGCCAGGTTGACCACAACCACACCTTCCTGCGAAAGCACCTCGCGGTCATGCATTACCGCTTCACTGACATCTCCAACGCCTGAGCCATCTACATATACATAGGATGCCGGGATCTTGTTCCCAAGGCGCATTCGCCCGTTTTGGAACTCCACCGCCTGTCCGTTGAGAACTACAGCGATGTTGTCTTCATGTACTCCCACCTGGCGGGCAAGTTTGGCATGCTGTTTAAGCTGACGTAACTCTCCATGAATCGGGATAAAGTAATCCGGCTGGGTAAGATGCAGTAAAAGTTTCATCTCTTCCTGGCTGGCATGCCCCGAAACGTGAACTGGCGCAACTGCTTCATAAATTACATTCGCGCCGCGTTCAATCAACCGGTTGATCGTCCGGTAAACATTTTCCTCGTTTCCCGGGATGGGGTGAGCGGAGAGCACGACAGTGTCACCGTCCTGGATGTCAAATATGCGGTGGCTTCCCATCGAAAGCTTGCCCAGGATCGATGTGGGCTCACCCTGTGAGCCGGTGCACATGATCAATACCTCGCGGGCTTTCATCCCCAGGGCTTCCTCAAGGCTGACGATCATTTTCTCGTCGATCTTGAGATAGTTGAGATTGCGGGCTATTTTTGCGTTATCGACCATGCTGGTTCCGGCAAAAGCGATCTTGCGACCATGCCTGGCAGCTGCGTTGGCTGCCTGCTGCATACGGGAGATCAGTGAGGCAAAACTGGCGATGATCACCCGCCCTTTTGCTTCACGGAATACCTTATCAAATCCATCATCAATGATCCGCTCCGAAGGCGTCCAACCCGGACGTTCCGAATTGGTTGAGTCTGCCAGCAGAGCCATCACCCCGCGGCGTTGGAACTCAGCCAGTTTGGCGTAATCCGTGGGCCAGCTGTCCACCGGGGTGTGATCGAATTTGTAGTCGCCGGTGTGCACCACCAGCCCTGCCGGGCTGTCGATTCCCAGTCCAACACCATCGGGGATGGAGTGGCATACATGGAAGAAGTCCACCGTGAACGGACCGATCTTGACCCGATCACCGGCGTGCACGGTATTCAATTTCGCCTTCGCGGTAAAACCATTTTTAGCCAGCTTAACTTCCAGCAGTCCGCGTGTCAGCGGGGTGGCGTAGATCGGAGCATTGATCTCTTCCAGTACATGCCGGATAGCACCGGTATGGTCTTCATGACCGTGGGTGATGACAATGCCCTTCACATGATTCTTGCGCGCTACCAGGTAGCTGATATCCGGGATGATATAGTCGATCCCCAGCATGTCGTTTTCAGGGAACATGAGCCCGGTATCCACAATCAAGATCTGGTTGTCATACTCATAAACCATCATATTGGCGCCAACTTCGCCCAATCCACCCAGAGGGATGATCCTCAGGATTCCCTTGTTGGTGTTCTCATTTTTTTGTTGCTTCATTCAAAAAAACCTTTCTTGTTCTTCACAAGGCACAAATATTTTTTTTAACCGCAGTTTGGATGTGCCATTCCAATGCGGATCAGGTCAGATTAAGTTTTTAACAAAACATCTCCGGCGTTCGTAACAGCCAGAGATGTGGAGATTCAATGTCTTTTGTAACACTGCCCCTCATTCAAGAGGGTATTTCCGAATACTGCTGCCCGAGCAAATTG